>ENA-UOOM01001369-UOOM01001369.1-fermentation-metagenome-genome-assembly--contig:-NODE-1369-length-23686-cov-7.142398_pt1 | contig 23686 bp, 11 predicted proteins | sample MGYA00245781_ERZ724031 | MGnify/ENA primary metagenome ERZ724031 (study PRJEB28704, sample SAMN03018317) | fermentation metagenome | biome: anthropogenic terrestrial biome; feature: soil; material... | reverse complement strand
ATCAACTCTGCCCGCATTGCGGCAGACAGTGTTTCTTATGCCTGGCATGTGCCGGTATGGGGGAGGCACGTTCCTGCAAGGCTTTATATACTTTTGCTCCTCACGCACCTGCACCGCAACAGCAATCACCGCTGACCACCAAACCTCCTCTGGAACCTGTCCTACTAGTGCAGCTAACCGCAGCGCAGGAGGAAGCCGCTCGGGAATTGACGCAGCTTTTTAAAACAGGTTGCCGGGAGGTGCTGGTATGGGCAGTATGCGGGGCAGGCAAGACCGAAGTGGCTTTTGATGTGATAGCGGCAGCACTGAACGCCGGTTTGAGGATCCTCTATACTGTGCCGCGACGTGACGTTGTCAGGGAACTGGCACCCAGAATTCGTGCGGCTTTCGGGCAGGAAAAGTTAACAGAGCTTCCTTTGCCGGGCAGCGAATTGCTGCCGGGAACGCCAATACTCCTTTCAACTACGCATCAGGTACTAAGGTTTGCGAATGCCTTTGACCTGATAATACTGGACGAAGCGGATGCCTTCCCTTATTACGGCAGCGAAATGCTATACCGGGGACTGCAGCGCGCACGCGGACGGAATGCAATGCTGATCTATATGACCGCTACTCCTGATGTAGCGCTAAGGAAACAAGTTTCATCCGGAAAAATCCGCGCGGTTTGCATACCGGCCAGACACCATGGATATCCGCTGGCGGTACCTGTCGTGCATCGCGTAAAGGCGCCGGAGTGGTCTGGCATGCCAGGAGACTTGCCAGACTCAGTTCGGGAATTCCTTGGTGAATCGCTGAAACGTAACGCCGTTGTGCTAGTCTTTGTACCGACTGTACGTGATGTGGAGCTGGTCGGCCACGCTTTGGCGGAATTCGGTACACGATACGGTGTTGCCGCTGACTATCTTCATTCAGCCCGAGAAGAGCGCGCGCAGATCGTGGCACGATTCCGTGAGAGAACAGTCCAATTGCTGGCCAGTACCACATTGCTGGAGCGCGGTATTACAGTTCCATTTACGGACGTGGCTGTGCTGTATGCTGATCACCGGATTTTTGATGCCCGCACCCTTGTTCAGATGGCGGGTAGGGCCGGACGCCATGGTAGTGATCCGGTCGGACGGGTGGCGTTTTTCAGCAGTACTTTCAGTAGCGAGATGCAGCAAGCGCTGTCAATGATCGTCAGTATGAATGAAGAAGCTGGTAAGAGAGGGTATTTGCAGCAATTGTAAAAAACGCTAAAGACACTATTGATGTATGCCGATTTAAGTAATGACAGGATTTTAGTTTCGGCGGGTTTGAGAACCCATTACATGTCATCGCCCCGTCTATAGGATTCCCAAAAATCCTGCGAAACGGGGCGATATTATGTCAGGTTTCTGTAAGCATACCATCGATGCGCTCGATATGCTGAAGAAATTGGGTCGCTTTTTGGAGGCCGGATTTTGCGGTTTGTTGGCGAACGTCGATGCTTGTTGTCCATTCTGCGGTTCGCAAGCTCCGGAAGCAGATACCTTGGGCTGCATGAATTGCTTGAACCGCTTAATCTCAATCAACCCTCCAATTTGTAGACGCTGCGGCAGACCCCTGCACAATCAGAATTCGAAAGAGGCTTATTGCAGCGAATGTCTATCTCATCCGCGCTTCTTTTCCGCAGCCCGCGCTGTTGGAATCTACGATGGTTTTCTCAGGCAGGCCGTTCTCAGCCTGAAGTTTAAAAGCCATACCCGATTGGCATTACCAATGGCAGGGTGGCTGAAGGAAACGGTATACAAGGAAAGACTACAGTGCAGTTGCGATCTAATCGTGCCGGTACCGTTACATCCGCAACGTTTATATGAACGTGGTTATAACCAAGCAGAATTGCTTTCTGGCAATCTGGCCGCTCTGATGGGGAGGCGGCATGCGCCGGAAGCGCTGAGCAGAATCAACAATTCGGTTCAGCAAAGCACACTTACGGCCGCAGGACGTGCGGCTAACATCAGAGGCGCCTTTGAATGCCTGTATCCTGGCATTATCGCCGGACGGAAAGTATTGTTAATTGACGATGTTCTTACAACAGGTAGTACTGCTTCCGAATGCGCCCGGGTCTTACTCAAAAGCGGTTGCATTCAGGTAACCGTTCTCACGGTAGGTACCGTACCATTTGAAGCACCGGATTTTCTTTGCGGTCCAGGATTGTGAAAGGCGTGAAGGCTATGATTATATCTAACAAACAAGTACAACAGGTATTGGAGTCGTTTGGAAAGCGCAATTCTTCAAAAGATAATAAGCAAAAACCGCATCCGTTGCCGTTGCCGAATAAAACAAGCAAACCGGTTGAGGCGGCTCGCATGGTAATCGGCAGCGCGCCTGAAGTCAGAGAAGATCGTGTCAAAGAACTAAAAGACTCCATTAATAGAAATCAGTATGACCGCAGTGGGGAAGAAATTGCCGATAAAATGATTTCCCGTTCACTGGTGGACTCAATTCTCGGTGAGAGTGAGAGGCCAGCTGCAAATACGGATACCAATTCTGATGCTAAGGTGGAGGCGGATAAGAATTAGCAAAAATAAGCCTCCCTGCAATAAACATTTCTTGCAGGAAATTGAATTGTCGACATAGAATAAATGAAAATACAATAATGACTTGGTTAACAGGTTCGAAACCTGCCCAAAGGTAGAGGCTTTATTAACCAGGCAAATTCCTCGTCAAGGAGGATTGCGATGCTTGTATTGACACGTAAAGTCAACGAGAGCATCATGATTGGTGATGAAGTAAAGATCACCGTTGTTGAGGTGAAAGGCGACCAAGTGAAGCTCGGCATCACTGCGCCGCGAAATATCGCTGTGCATCGTGAGGAAGTGTACGAAGAGATACAGCGTGAAAACCGTCTGGCATCTCAGAGTGCTGCCGTGGGACAGGAACTGGATCCTGCAAGACGAAAATAAAGGGCAAAAAACCTCCGATTTCGGAGGTTTTCTGTTTTCCGAAGCTGTTTCGGAAGCATCTTTGTTAACGGTACAAGTTTTGGCGAAGTTTGATAACGCAAGCAGGTTTTAGAGTCGGCGGATGGGAATATAATATAGACAATGGCGAAAGGAGCGATGGCCGTGCAAATTATTGTGAAGGGAAAAAACATCGAGGTAAGTGAACCATTGCGTCAGTATGCCGAAAAAAAGATCGCTAAGGTCGAAAAGTTTTTCGAACGCGGCAAAGTTGAAGCTGATGCTACTCTGAGCACAGAACGCGGCATTCACGCACTTGATCTGACTGTCAAAGTGGGCGGCCTGTTATTGAGGGGCGAAGAGAAATCGGATGATATATACGCCGCCATTGACGGGGCCGTTGACAAAATTGAACGCCAGGTACGCAAGTTTAAGACCCGCATTAACAAACGCCGGACGACTGGTGTTGTTGTCGCGGAGAATGTAATTCCCGAGCCGCAAGTTGAAGAAGGTCGTATTGTCAAAACCAAACGTTTTGCCATCAAACCGATGTCAGTTGAAGAAGCCGCTATGCAAATGGATTTGTTGGGTCATGACTTTTATGTCTTTGCCAATGCTGAATCCGAAGATGTTAATGTCATTTATCGTCGACGGGATGGCAATTACGGATTAATCGAACCGGAATTCTAAGAGAAGAAGTCCAGAACCGCCCCGCCTTTGCGGCGGGGCGGTTTTTTGGGGGCAACGGTGTTGCGGAAAGCAAAATTAAACGTCATCATCTTTGAAGGCGGTCCGGTTTTACCGGAACCGCTTAACTACTTGACAAGGTTTAGACAAGCCATTGTGTTGGATAACATAGCGCGGGCCAAAGCTGCGGGTGCTGATCGTCTGATTGTGGTGACCGATCGGCCGGACTTAATGGAGCAGGCCGCACGGAAAGGTGCACTGGTGTTAGAAACACCAGCGCAGGCAGCCCATCCTTTTCATTTTGGCAATGCCCTCAAGGATGTCTGTCAGTCAATGAATCTTCAGAATGAAGCTGTAGTATGTCTTGGCGGCGGAACCGGCGTTTTGCTGAAGGAAAATGACTGGGCTTTAATATTTAAGAATATCCTTGATGGCAGCAGTGGCGACAGCGGCCACGGTGGCGGAGACAATGGTGAAGGAGACCGCGGCGGGGTGGTTACCGCCAATAGCATCTTTTCCTCCGATATTATCGGCTTCAGGCCCTCCACCGCCATCTATCAGGCGCAATCCATGCCACTCGATAACCAGCTGGCCTGGACTTTGCGTGAGGCTGGTCTGCGCTTTCAGCCGCTGCCCAGAACTGCCGCATTTACTTTTGATATTGATACACCGGTTGACGCCATTCTGGCGGGATTGCATCCTGAACTGGGAAATGCCGCAGCGCAAGTTGCTAAGGACGGCAGCCGGTTCTCGCAGTTGTTGACTGAGAACACCCGCCAAATAGTAGATGTTCTGCGAAAAGGACAAGGCGAACTATTTGTATTCGGTCGTTTGTCAGCCAGTACACTGCAAATGATCGAAAAAGGAACTAAATGCAGAGTCAGGGCGTTTATAGAAGAGCGCGGCATGCGCTCGCTGGGCAGAGAACAAGACGCCTTTTCTTTGCTTGGGGCGTGCATCGCCCAAAACGGCGCGGAATGGTTTGTGAACCAGCTGGCTGTATGTTGCCGGGCAGCATTGATCGATACCAGAGTTCTATATGCCCATCTGAAACTGGCGCTCCCAGAAGAAGAGCGCTTCTATGCAGATCTGGGGCTTCATTCCCGGGTGAGCGCACGCTTTGCAGCTGATCTGGCCCGCGCCATCGAAAGTGCCCCGTTGCCAATTCTCACGGGCGGGCATTCATTGGTAACTGGTGGCTTAATGGTTTTGCTGGAGTTGGCATCGCAAGGGACGGTGCCAGGCGTAGCGCAGAGGAATGCGCCGGGAGCGCCGGGAGTTCCGTGAGCGCCGCAGGGGTGAATGCTCTCTTTATTGCCTGCCTTGTTAGTGAATGGTATAATATGCAGTGTAGCGCCCGGAAAGGTGTTGACTTGATCTAATGTTTCAATTTTTAAAGAATCTTTGGGACACCAATAAGAAAGAGCTTAATCGTCTCAGTGGTATTGTCGAACAAATCAACGCACTGGAACCGCAATTTCAACAGCTTTCGAACGACGAATTGCGTGCCAAAACTGCCGAGTACAAACAACGGTTGTCTGAGGGTGAAACTCTGGACCAGCTGTTGCCGGAAGCCTTCGCGACTGTAAGAGAGGCTGCGGTGCGTACTCTGGGGCAGAGGCCTTTTGATTCTCAGCTGATTGGCGGAATTGTGCTGCATGAAGGTAAAATCGCTGAGATGAAAACTGGTGAGGGAAAAACTCTGGCGGCTACCTTGCCGGTCTACCTCAATGCTCTGACTGGTCGCGGCGTGCATGTTGTTACGGTCAACGACTATCTGGCCAGACGCGACAGTGAGTGGATGGGGAGCATCTACACCTTTCTGGGATTGAGTGTGGGCGTGATATTACATTCCCTCGACTATGAACAGCGGAAAGCGGCTTATGCTGCTGATGTAACCTATGGCACCAATAACGAATTCGGTTTTGACTACCTGCGCGATAATATGACGCTGCATTCCCAGGAACTAGTCCAAAGAGAGTTGAATTATGCCATTGTGGACGAAGTGGACTCGATCCTCATTGACGAAGCCCGTACACCACTGATTATTTCAGGACAAGCCCAGCAGTCAACCGACTGGTATCGACAATTTGCCAAAATCGTCATCGGGCTGCGCGTGAATGAACATTATACGGTGGACGAAAAGGCCCATGCTGTTTCGGTTACCGAAAGCGGCGTCGCCAAAGTCGAACAGATTTTGGGCATTGATAACCTTTATGAAAACGAACACAACGAACTGGTGCATTATCTGACACAAGCGCTCAAAGCGAAAGAACTCATGAAGCGCGACCGCGACTATATCGTCAAAGACGGCGAAATAGTCATTGTCGATGAATTTACCGGTCGGCTGATGTTTGGCCGCCGTTTCAGCGCGGGTCTGCATCAGGCGATTGAAGCCAAAGAAAACGTGAAAGTGGCTCATGAAAACCAGACGCTGGCCAGTATTACTTTCCAGAACTATTTCCGGATGTATCAAAAACTAGGCGGCATGACCGGAACCGCCGAAACTGAGGAAGTCGAATTCACCAAGATTTATGGGCTCGAGGTAGTGGTTATTCCGACCAACAAGCCAATGATTCGTGTCGATCATCCTGATGTGGTTTTTAAAACGGAAAAAGCGAAGTTCGATGCGGTCGTCAAAGAAATTCAGGAACTATATGCTCAGGGCCAGCCGGTCCTGGTGGGTACCATCTCCATTGAAAAATCGGAGTTCCTCAGCAATCAGCTGAAGAGAAAAGGCATTCCTCACCAAGTCCTCAACGCCAAATATCACGAAAAAGAAGCTGAAATCATTGCGCAGGCCGGTAGGCTGAAAACAGTCACTATTGCCACCAACATGGCCGGTCGCGGCACCGATATTATTCTGGGCGGTAATCCCAACTTTCTCGTGCCGTCGCTTTTAGTCGCCAGAGGCATCAAGCCAGATGAGGCTCAGGAGTCAGATGTAAAAATGGCGTTGGAGCAGGCGCAGGCAGAGTGTCTCAATCAACAACAGCAGGTTATTGCTCTGGGCGGTCTGCATATTATTGGTACTGAGCGCCATGAGAGCCGCCGTATCGATAATCAGCTGCGCGGCCGTTCCGGACGTCAAGGCGATCCCGGTTCTTCCAGATTTTATGTGTCCATGGAAGATGATCTGATGCGTCTCTTCGGCGGCGATACGATTGCGCGGTTGATGGAGCGCATGGGCTGGGAAGAGAATATACCGATTGAGCATCCTCAGATTGCCAGATCCATTGAAAATGCCCAGAAGCGTGTCGAGGCCCGCAACTTTGATATTCGTAAACATGTGCTGGAATATGACGATGTGTTGAACCTGCAGCGTGAAAATATCTATAGCCTGCGCCGGCAGCTTCTTACTGGGACGGATGTTCATGATCGCGTCATTGAGCGGACTCTTTCGGTAATCGAAAATTTGCTCGAAAATTATACCCCGGAAAAAATCGATCCCGACGAATGGGATTTGGAAGGGTTGGCGCAGACGCTCAATGGCCTGTTCCCGCTGGCTGAAAAAGTAGAACAGGGCATGCTCTATGGGTTCACCAGAGAAGAGCTACAGGAGCGTATCAAGCAGCTGGCCATGGCTACCCTCAAGGCTAAAGAAGAAGCGATCGGCTCCGAACAGATGCGGGAATTGGAAAGGATCGTACTGCTGCGGACGATTGATACTAAGTGGATGGAGCATCTTGATAATATGGATGACCTCCGGGACGGTATTGGCCTGCGGGCTTATGGACAACATGATCCACTGGTGGCTTACAAATTTGAAGCTTTTCAGATGTTTAAGGAAATGATCAATGCCGTTAATGAAGACATGATCCGCCTGATTTTGCGGATGCAACTGGTGCGCAGGGATGAAAGCGAACAGCCGCGCGTCAGAAACGTAGTGACCAATCGGGGCGCGGATGGTGGCGTGTCAGGACCCGGTGCAGCAGGCAAACCAGCTGTTGCACAAAGAAAGAATGTTAAAATTGGGCGTAATGATCCCTGTCCTTGCGGCAGCGGTAAGAAATATAAAAAATGCTGCGGCGCAAATGGCTAGGCGCGCGCATAATCTGTGTGGCAATTTCTTTTGCCTGAAATTACGGGAGGAACAAGTCTTTGATTACAGATGTCGGTGAAGTTAGAAGTCAGATCAGCGAAATGGCACGGAAAATCAGTGAAATGCGGGTGTATCTTTGACTTCCCTGCAGCACAAAAACGGTTAGCGGAACTGAACGTGATTGCCGCTGGTGAGGATTTTTGGTCCGAGCCTGAAAAGGCCCAGTCTATTATGCAGGAGATTACTACTCTGCAAAACCAGATGTCCAAGGTAGAAAACCTGGCGGCAGAGATCGACGACGTATCTGTCTTGTTGGAACTGGCGATTTCTGAACAAGATGAAGAAGCTGAAAAGGAAGTTCTGAGCACTTTGCATCAGCTTGCCCGGAAAGTGGATCAGCTCGAACTGAACACACTGCTTTCGGGAGAATATGACGCTGCTAATGCCTACCTTACTATTCACCCCGGAGCCGGCGGCACCGAGTCGCAGGACTGGGCTCAGATGTTGATGCGCATGTATTTAAGATGGGCAGAACGTAGCGGTTACAAGGCTGAGATTATTGACCTGCTACCTGGTGATGAAGCAGGCCTTAAGAGCGCGACCATACTGATTCGTGGCGAGTTAGTCTTTGGGTATTTGAAGGCCGAGAAGGGTGTGCATCGGTTGGTGCGCATTTCGCCGTTTGACTCCTCCGGCAGAAGGCATACTTCCTTTGTTTCTGTGGATGTCATGCCGGAGATCGCGGATGACATTGACATGGAAATCCGGCCGGAAGACCTCAAAGTTGATACTTTCCATTCCAGTGGTGCCGGTGGGCAGCATGTCAATAAGACTGAGTCGGCTATCCGCATTACCCATATCCCGACAGGGATAGTGGTCGGGTGCCAAACGGAAAGGTCTCAGATTCAGAACCGGGCGACCGCTATGAGTCTGCTCAAGGCGAAACTGGCTGCCAAACAACGTGAGGAGCAAGAAGAAAAACTGGCCGCAATTCGCGGCGAACAAAAAGACATCGCTTGGGGCAGTCAGATTCGTTCGTATGTTTTCTGTCCTTATACAATGGTCAAGGATCATCGTACTAATCATGAAACCGGGAATATTGACGCTGTGATGGACGGGGAAATCGACCTCTTCATTGAGAGCTATCTGCGCTGGAGGAAGAGTTAGTTTTTACACCGAAGCGAAGATTTCAGCCAGTGCAATCTCTAGTCCGGCAAAGGCGTTGGAAATGATGGTATCGCCTTCCTGCAGGGTCAACGTATTGTCGAAGTCACGCTCTGCAGTGAAGGTATACTGAGAGACGGTCTTTCTGTGGAAATCCACGACCCAGTATTCGGAAATGCCGCTTCTCATATAAAGATTTAACTTGGTAGCCTGATCCTTCCCTCTTGTGGAGGGAGACAGCACTTCCACAATCAAGGTGGGGGTGCCCATATACTTATCTTCGGCGGCATTGACCTTGTCGCTGTCACAAATGACTACAAGATCTGGTTGGACCACATTGGGGTCTTCTTCGAATTTGGTGGCAAAACCGAACAGACGTACATCCAGAGGCGCTGTCAATGATCGACAGCGCTTATTTTTAAAAAATGAATAGAAGCGATACGCAATCTCGCTGACCACAATCTGGTGCTTAAAGCTGGGCGAAGCCAACAGATAGACAACCCCATCGATCAGTTCATAGCGCTGATCCGAGGATTCGACCAACTCCATGTACTCCTCATAACTGATCTTTCTTTGAGCCTGATAACCCCGCGCTTCTTCCTGGACCACGTAAAAGTCAGGCTCAGTATAGCGGGTTAATTTGGCAACGCTTTTGCCATTCCTGGTGACGATGATGTCTTCTTTTTCTGTCAGGGCCAGGTATTTGCCGAAGGCGTTCTGTAGATCAGTAGCGTTTACTTTCATAAGGATCACCTCCCAGATTAGCTATATTATAGCACGTAGTTAGCTAAATTAAACCATAAAAATAGCAAAAGCGAGGGATTCTTGGATGATCCTTCGCTGTTTTTACTGTTCGGACTGACCAGCCCGATTAGCCAGGAGGGCGGCGCAGGTTAACGCAGCCTTTCCCCTGCCCATAATATCCGACATGGATAGGCATAATCCGTTAAAACATGCGCATTTCCGACAAAGGGTTTGTAAGAAGCGTACCGAATTAATTGCCAAATTGAGTTCCAGAGATTGACAACATCAAACAACATGAACAACTGATTTCGGGGGACGGATCCCTTTTTGCTGAAATGTTGAATTGATGGGGGTTTTACTATGCTGAAATCGAGAACCGCCTGGCGGGCCATCGTAGCACTTTTCGTAATCTTGATCTGCTTGATGATCAATGTGATGGCTACTCCACATCCAGCCAGCCATATAGCCAAGATTAACTATGAAGTGTCCAAGGTGAGCGGCAATAGCATGTTGCTTAACCCCGGACATTTTTTATATGATGGAGAGATTGACTCGGCCTGGCAAGCCGATTGTACTGCCGGAGAAGCCTGGGTTGAGATTAAACTTGGCAATGTTAACTACATCAATGGAATCAGGGTATACAAAATAGATAAGGCGGCAATTGAAGTTATCTATGCCGATGGCAGTCAGTGGCTGCCAATACCCCATGAACCGTTAGCTGGCCTGACTGGCTGGCAGACCTTGGACTTATCGCCACTGGATCTTCAAACTGATAGCTTGCGCGTAATCCTGAAAGCATCAGGAGAAACGGGCCTTGGTGAATTGGAAGTTTACGGCGGCCCTGTTCTGAACATCCCCGTACGGTTAAACCCCGTAGTTGTTAGTCATAGCAGCAATACGAAAACGACCTTTGATGGAAGCAATCTCTTTGACGGTAATACTTATACCCCGTGGGATGCAGAAATAGCGGGTGCCGATCGGGCCTGGGCAAGCGCGGAGTTTGGGCAGCCGGTAAGCATTGAAGCAATTAAGCTTTATTCAACCGGTCCGACCAGTGACCAATACAACATTGAATTAAGGGAGTCAGGAACCTGGTTTACAGAACCTGAACTAACCAATATTCTGGGATCCGGTTTCAGTTCGGGATGGTGCGTTTTTCCCCTTTCCAGAACCCATCAGGTCGAGGCAATTCGTTTGGAGGCTGTTCGCACTACAAGTCATAATGGTAACCGTTTGACGGAACTGGAGTTTTGGGGTACAGGCGCTAATCCGGTGCGGCCGGAAACGTGGGTAGCCTTTGAAAATGCCGACACAAATGGCTATCCGGCATTACAGAACTGTGACACTATACCCCATTCGGGAATGGAAGTCTATGCAGCTTTATCAGATCAAGCTCTTATGCTTCTTAACTCAAAGGGCAACGGAACAGATTTCGCTGGCGATAAAATTGAAAAAGCGATTCTGTCAGCCAGCCAGTTGATAATAGGTGCTAATGAATTGCGCTGGAAGGCTATGCCGGGCGGGACGTTGTCAGCGCATGGCATTTTGGTACGATCAGTATACCATAATGGGCAAATAGCGGCGACTGCACCTGAAAACTGTGCCCTTATCGATGGCAGCACTATCGCGGCAAGTGTGGTTGGCGGAGCATCTGGTTACGTGGAAATTACACTCCCCAGCCTCCACTTACTGGACCATATGCAGTTATACTTACCTGAGCCGGGTCAAGTATCTTGTAACATTGAGATCTTTGATGGAACGTCATGGCTGATCCCTCAAGAAGGCAGCCAGCAGCAAATAAGTGTTGCGGCAGCTGGATGGTATGCAATCGACTTGACAGGGCTTGCCAGCAAGATAAGGATTAATTCACCATATAGCTTTATGTTGTCCGAATTTAAAGTCTTTGGAAGTCCACTTACTGATCGAATGCCTATCATAACATCTCTGTCTTCAGAAGAAACAGGTTCTCCTTATTTAGTAAAAGTACTGGGAACAGTTGATAATCCGAGCGCCGATGTAACTGTCGATGGCCAGGTAACAGATCGCAATGGATTAGCTTTCAGTAAAATTGTCGATCTCAGCCCATTTATCAATAGCAACGGCAAAGTTGTCAATGTAGTTGCTACTGACGAATCAGGCAGGGAGTGCCGCAAAAACATCACCATTTATACCTTAGGATGCAACCCGCTGTTTAACCTGGATCAAGCATCTCAGATCACCCTGACGGCGAATAACGAGATCAACATTTCCGGGACAGTCGATCATGATAATATAACTGTTTGGATAAACGATCAGCAAGTGAATGTGCAGAACAGAATATTCAATGAAAACCGCGCATTAAGCGAAGGCCTGAATTTATTTACAGTAAAAGCACGTTCCACAGCAGGTGCGGAACAAACAGAAGAATTAAGAATCTGGCGTGATACTACTGCTCCGGAGATCAGAGTATTCAGCCCAAGGCAAAGAGAAGTTGTGTCTGCGGATTCCATAATGGTTACCGGCGCGGTTCTTGACTTATCTGCAGTGACGGTTAACGTTAATGGTGTTGCAGCATCAATATCCGGGAATATCTTCAGCGCTGCTGTCCCGGCTAATATCGGCTTAAGCGCAATTACCGTACAGGCAACAGATCAAATGGGTAATATTACTGAAGAAGTAGTTCCTGTTTCTTTTGATAATACCGCTCCCGAGATTACCATTCAACAACCGCAGGACGGCGCTATTTTCGCAGATCAAATGCCGGTAATAATTAGTGGCAGGGTTATAGAAAGCAATCTGGTTGCTTTGCTCATTAACGAAATAGCATGTGCACCAGATAGCAGCGGACAATTCCAAGGTCAACTGGAACTTGGGGAAGGTCGGCATCTGATAAAGATAAAGGCTGTCGATGCAGCCGGTAATGTCATCGAAGTAAGTCGCTCCGTTTATATTGACACTCTACCGCCCGAGCCATTCACTCCGCAAATTGCTCCGAATGGCTGGACACAGGCGGATCAGTTCGAAGTGCAGTTTGCTGCATTTGATGCCGCATCAGGAATAGATCACTATGAAATTAAAGTCGATGGCGGCGAGTTTAGGCAGACAATCAGTCCGGTGGTGCTGGCCGGTTTCGATGCTGGAATTCATCCAATAATTGTCCGGGCTTATGATCGTACTGGCCTATTTACGGATGGAAAGGCGGAAATTAAAATAGATCGAATGGTTCCGGTAATCGGGCATATTTCAGCTTCTCCGGCGAGCTGGTCACAAGATCCGGTAACCGTTTCATTCGAGGTTACAGATGAATTAAGTGGTATTGATCATTATGAGCTGGAGGTTGCCGGAGGACGGATCATCACGACCATAAACTCCTATGCCTTTTCAGGATTACCTGACGGTACACACGTGGTCAAATTGAGTGCATATGATAAAGCTGGCAATAAAGCTGAAAGAAGTATTGAAGTATTCATAGACAATACTGCGCCACAGCCTTTTGATATTCTTTCCGATACGACTGGCTGGTCTGCGAATCCGACACCGGCTTTGAGCTTTGAAGCAAAAGATGATCAAAGCGGTATCGCAGGATATGAGTGTAGGGTTGATGCAGGAACCTGGCAGGGAGTATCCAGTCCGTACACGCTGTCGTCGCTGAGTGAAGGTCGGCATGTAGCAGAGATCAGAGCGACAGATCAGGCAGGCAATAGCACGGTGGCATCAACGGAGATTTTTATTGACCTTGCCACCCCAGAACCATTTGCCATTTTGGTCTTTCCCGATACCCTAACATCAAATACTCAGCCGGAATTGACTTTTGTGACCGAAGATTCTGGCAGCGGTGTGCAGCGTTATCTTGTGTCAGTCAATGACGGTGCATTTATCCCGGCCACCAGTCCCCATAAGCTAGAACCGCTGAAAGATGGGGTATATGCTATTCGCGTTAAAGCAATCGATCATGCTGGCAATGAGATAATTGCTGCGACAAATATCGAGATTGATACCACACCTCCAGCAGTTCCGACTGGCCTATATGTGCTGATCGGAGATGGAGAAATCAAACTGTCTTGGGAGAAAGCTGGCGACGACGTATTTGAGTATTGCGTTCAAAAGCAGACCGGCGACAAAAAGGAAAAGTGGTCGCTGGAAGTTGGAGGCAAACCTTCCTATCTTGACCGCGATGTAATTAATGACACAGCCTATACCTACCAAATACAAGCAATCGATCTGGCGGGCAATGCGAGTGCCTTTTCCGAACCTACCAGAGTAGTTCCGGGATATTTAGAAGTGCAGGTTTCGGAAGGCCAAGAGACACGTCTTGATTATGTGGGACTGTCGGTAAAGATCGATGAACTGGCATTGAAAAATACTGACGCGCTTGGGATGATTGCACGAGCGCCTGCACAAATAGAATATTTGCCTACAGAAGGGCCAATCTTGGTTAGCAAAGTATTCAGTATCGGTGTTCCACAGGATGATCCAGAGTTTGGCTTCGTTTTGGGAGATCTCGTCTTGGATGGGACAGCTGAGATGACTTTCTCGTATGAGGATGTCGTTTTGCCTGAGGGGTACACGGTGTCTAATTTACGCGTGTATTATCTTGATTATTTGTCTCAATCATGGATACTCGCAGGAGAGATGATCGAAGAACAACCCGAAAACGCAATAACAATTCGCACAACACATTTTTCTGAATATGCATTGGGCGCTTCGAAGTATCAGCCGCCTTCATTAGACGAATATCAGGCAATGGGAGCTTCGCCCTATGGCAGATATTTTGAAGATAATAGCGAACAAGTAGCGCCTGAAAGTGGCAGTCTTAGTATTAGGGCGGTTGATGTTACGTTGCCTGGGGTAAACGGCCACGATTTGGTATTAGCACGGAATTACAACACATCTTTAGCCCATATGATGTTTAGAACTAAGTCTTTGTCGGCTAATAGTGCTGATGACTTTAGAGATCGAAACAGGATTAAACGTTGGAGCTGCCTTGGGCTTGGCTGGGAATTCGACATACCATGGGTTGAGAATCGTTCGGATGGAATACATGTACACTTATTTGGTGGGGATTCTTATCATATAAAAAGAGAAGACTGGATTAATGCTGAATACGAAGGCACTTTCTTTAGCGGCCGCTATATGAAGCATGGAGAATACCTTAACTATGATGGAACGGTGTTTCGGTTGGTATGTGAACAGGCATCCAAAAACGCATCACCTTCGTATCGTATTACTACTCGCGATGGGGATGTCTATGTGTTTCGTGGTGATCAGCTTCGTAGTTATATAGATCTTAATGGCAATACAATACAATACAATTACGATGGAACGGGCCGCCTAAGCCAGATTATTGACACTACTGGTAGGATCGTAAGTCTGGCATATAATGCGAAGGGAAGAGTTGAAGCGGTTACTTGGCCCGGAACAAGCGGTACAGTGACGGTTTCTTACATTTATGACAATTTTCGCGACCTAATCGAAGTAACAGACCCGCTTGAACGGAAAACCCATTATACATATTATCAAAGCAATGAAACAGGCCTAGGCGTTCCGGTCGTTGACGAGGCAGTTGAGGAAACGATAAAGGAGACATGGATAGACGAGGAGGGAAGAACACATACTCGCCGCCATAAAAGCGAGTGGAATGAAGTAAAAGGGACCTGCAAGCTGATCAAAGAAGTGAAATATCCTTCTGGCGGAAGGACAGAGTATTCATATAATGTGTTTGAGGCCAGGATTAGTATGAGCACCCCTGGCGACCATAGGCCGGTTAGACCTGAGCCCGGAGAGATAATAACCAGTTATGCGACTGCTGAGCGCAAGAATTACATTACCGTATCCAAGCGGAATCAATTCGTGAAGGGTGTTACTGACGCAACTAATACGACATCATTTGACTTTGTGCATAATATTGGTACGTCAGACAAACGCGTCTGTGTGACAGACGCTACAATTACCCAAGGCCTGAAGAAAACCGAGATGGATTTTGAACTTGTGGGGCCACCCAAAAAGGGAGATACAGACAAAAGAGAAACGAGATGTAAAGAGAAAACAACCAAAGAAGGCGAGAAAGTCCTGGAACATACTGTATTCCAATATAATGAACAAAAAAAGGTCGTCCTGGAAATCCAAAAGGTTAATGGTACAGATGTCAAGAAAGTAGAATATCAGTATGATAAATTTAGAAATATCATATACCGTTATGATGATGCTTCGAAACTCAAAGAATGGTGGGCATGGTCCAACAGTTCCAGCAAGAATAATAAAGGCGGTAGCCAATTTCTCTATCCGTTAGGCTCAATGTATAACGAAAACACGGCGGAGTTCATATCCGGAGTATATGCATTTCCCCTAAGTCATTCTGTTCAAAACAACCTTTGCGGTTCAGAATATCAGTATCTCCAAACACGGTATGTGTATGATGAGAAGTACAATCTTACGTACGAATACTATCGCAAGGAAAATGGCGATGCAATAACTTCGTACAGCCGCAATTCAGACGGGACTGTCAGTTCAAAGACTATTGACGGTGTAACAACGAGTTATTTATATGAAAATGGCAACTTGGTAAAAGTCATTACGCCTGTAGTTAACAAAAATGGAGCGACTGTCAATGTTGCTACAGAATACCGATATTACGAAAACGGATTACTTCAAGTCGCAATTGACCCACGGGGGAATCGTACGGACTATGTATATGATATTATAGGCCGGCTTAAAACTGTAAAACTTCCTGGGGTTGATATCATCAACTGCGAAGACCTAATGCCTGACCATGATAAATATTGGCTGCATAGGTTAATCAGGCCTATTGGAGATGAACCTCCCGTTGGCGAAAGATCATTCATTATCGAAAGACCGAAAATAACATACGATTATAACGATGTTGAGGACACATGTATAGTAACTAATGAAGAAAAGCAGAAAACACTACTACGGTACGATGGACTTGGGCATTTAGTTGAAGTAATTAAGGATTATGGTGGATTAGCAGCAAAAACAGTCTATGGTTATGATAGCCTTTGGCGTCTGAATAAGATCATAGAACCACACAGCAGCGGTAGTGACGAAGCCTTTACAACGCACTATAAGTATAATGCCTTGGGAGATGTAATTGAAGTAGACTATCCGGATAATACCAAAATACAATTGAATTACAATTCCGCCACAAACGATGTAACTGTCATTGACGAATCTGGCAAAACGATAGTAATTGAGGATTATGACTGGAACGATCGCTTGGTTAAAGCCGATGTCAAGAATATTAGCCATACTGGGGCAGCATTTAACCAAACCTGGACTTTCAGTTATGACAGCCTCGGCCGCAAAATCAATGAAACCAATCCACAGAATGAAACGACCAGTTTTGATTATGATTACTTGGGGCGTTTGGTACAAGAGAGACTTCCTGCAGTAGATGTAATACTGCCAGGGGGCACAGATAGCACCACCGGCTTTATTCCGGCAGCATCTTATGGCTATGATGATCGTGGTAATAAAATCTGGGAATGTGGACCTAATGCTCATGAACGTTCAGGTATAACAGTGATTCCGATCGAGTCACATAAGACTCGCTATGAATACGACGCACTGAATCGCCTGCGCATTATTACTGAACCTATTATGGGCGGTTCCGAGGCTGGTAGCAGGACAACGAGAATAGAATATGATCTTTCCGGTAACCGGGAATCGGTGACAGATTCCAATAACCTGACCATTACATATGAATATGACGAGCGTAATCGTTTGATTAGCGAAACCAATGCCGCCGGGGAAGTTATTAAGTACAGCAATAATCAGATCGGTAACCGCATCAGCGTTACGGATCCGCGCGGTAGCATCTCCAATGACGGTACATTCACAACATGGTTTGTCTATGATGGATTGAACCGCCATATTCGCACGGTTATGCCGGATGCCACCGTTCCGGAAAAGCCTTTCGGTGACCCGCAGCTGTTTGATAATCCATATGTCGAGTATACATACTATCTGAACGGTCAAAAAGAAAGCGAAAAGGATCCGAACGGCATAGTAACAAATTACGAATATGATGTCCGCAATCGCCTCAAAAAGGTTACTACTGACGGAACTGAAATGTACAGCTATGCTTATGATAGCACAGGCAAGTTGACTTCTATGATTGATGCTGAAGGTTTGCAAACCCAATATCAATATGACTATTTGGGACAAGTCCTTAAGCAGACGGTTGGCTCTGGAGCGAAAGAGCAGCAAGAAGCGCACTATGTATATGATAAACTAGGGAATAAGACATGGGAATGGCAGGACTATGGGGTCAGTAATCATGAAACTGCCCAGCGTAAAACGCAGTATCAATATAATGCGCTTGGAATGTTAACGGCCGTAGTGGACGCTAAAGGCAACACCACTTCTTACTACTATGACGCAGCTGGAAACATCCGCAAAGTTACTGATGCGTCTGGCAATGTGACTGACTATGATTATAACAATCTTGGCTGGCTAACAGCTGAAACCTACATTGGCCAAACCGCCAGTTACGCTTATGATGCTGGCGGCCGCCGCACGGCTGTCACTGATCGCAAAGGGCAAACCACGGCTTATCAATACTATCTCAATAACCTTTTGGAAAGGGTTAGCTATGCCGATGGTTTAACAGTGGAATATTACTATGATCCAGCCGGTAATCGTAAGTCTGTAGTTCAGACCGATGCCCAGCAGAATATTGGCACTGCTGGAGATCAAAGTGTTACAACATGGTACAACAGCAATCCGTCTACCAAGGATTATATGCCTGATCCTTTGAACCGAGTCAATAATGTTGTCAGGAATATCAGAGGCTATGATTACGAAACCCATTACGGTTATGATAAAACTGGCAACATTACCAGTATAGTCTATCCCGGAAGCACCCAGCCGGTCGAGTATGAACGCGACCAGTTTAACCGCGTCAAGGAGATCGTTGGCTTTACCGCACCAACGGGAGAGCATGGCGGGATTACCTACAACAAGATGGGAGTTCTTAAAAGAATTGATCTTCCCAATCAGAGCACGCTGCAAATAGCTTCTGATGAGTTGCACCGTACTTCAGAAATTAACTATACGTCAACCGCCGGGGCAGATATAAACGAACTACTGGTGATGCTTTATCAGTATAAAGATCATGAGAACAATCTGCAGACGATCCGCAAAACGGCAGGCGATGATGCTAAAACGCAGGTATATGACTACGATTTGCTTGATCAGCTGGAAAAAGAGAAAGTGACACAGGAAGAAGAGGAAAGGGAGACTACAGCTCCTGAAGTACGCCGCGGCACTGTGGTGCCTTTAATCAAGGGGCCTACGCTGATTGTAACCTACAATTGGTATATTCCGGCAGTGCTCAGTGGATGTCGGGTTGAGACACTGATTATTAATAATAACACCGGTGAAGTGGTGTTCCGGGATTATCATGATTCAGCGAAACAACCCCTTATTGGAGAACTACCAATAGCAGATTGGCAAGGGTCAATCAGCTATACGCGTTCTATTCCTCTTATGGGTACTCCCTCGGAAAAATTAGGCAAAGAAGCTTACGTTGGAGTTGTCATCAGGCTGCTGGGCCCGGATGGAAGTCCTCGTTTGTTAGCATGCGGGGCGGGCGTATTAATTGTAGATGATCGCAGTTACCTGATCGGAAGCTGTCTATACAGATCTCAGGGCAGTGACGACAACGATTTGCATAATATTGGCGATGATATAGCGTCTGGGATGGATCCGCTGCTAATGTCGTCCAGCGCAATTGACAATAACGATAACATCATTGCGGGAGTGTCTGGCCAGGGACAGCCCGATCCTAATCAGGAAAGGCTTTTTGAATACGATGAGTCAGGAAACAGAACGAAAGTAGCAGAAGGTTTCGACGGGGGAACAAGCGAAGTAGCCTACGACATTGGGCCGGGCAACCGGGTAACAAAGGCCGGAGATTTCAGTTTTGAGTATGACGCTAATGGTAATATGGTTAAACGCGTTAATGACTTGACCAAAGAAACCTGGACCTATATCTATGATGCCCGTAACTGTATGACGGCAGTGCAGAAAGGCGAGACGACAGTGGCCCTCTATGCCTATGACCCGGAAGGAAATCGCTTCAAAGCGCTCTACCCGCAAGAGGACGGTAGTAATGACGGGATCTATTACCACTATGATTATACCGGGATGTTTACTGAAAACCCGATTGTGGAAGAGCCGGAGAGCGGGGCAAACTTGCCTAAGCGTAATTTTATCTTCTTGAACCGTAAGCTTTTCGCCAGGGTTGATGGGGAGATCGGCAGCGGGACTAAGTATTGGTACATGACGGATCATCTGGGATCGGCGCATGGGCTGATGGATCAAAGCGGAGACATGGTCTGGTGGGCTGACTACGAAGCGTTTGGGAAGGCTAAGGGGGTAGGGGGACCGGACGTAGGTGCCGTGGAAGAGGTTCCGCGCTATACTGGGAAGGCCTTTGATGAGACGGTTGGGTTGTACTATTTTAATGCGCGATGGTATGATGCTGGGTTGGGGAGGTTTGTTAGCGAGGACAGCTTAGGTAGTAATGAGTCTACCGCATTTATGTTTTGCCTAAACAACCCCATTATATATTTTGATGCGGATGGACATGCTCCGACCATCTCCTGTCCGATTCCCTGGCCCGATGGCTATGAAGTACCAGCGGAGGCTGACGGATATAGATTTGACATGGACGGAGAATTTACCTTGGTTTCCATTAAGGAACCTATTATTCCTGATTTACAGTTTCGTCCGGAGGAAAATGCTAATAGAGAGATTGAGCAGGAAACGAGTAATAGAGGAAATGTTGATCTCTTAAATGCGTTGGCATATCAGGCGTTTATTACTCCGGAGTTTCAACCGGGCTATGGCGGCAAAACTCATTGTAACCAAGCTGCGGCATGGATTGCCAAATGGATGGGGATTCCGGATAATCTATATATGGGAGCAACTGCTCAAGAGGAATATTGCCTAAATCCTGCAAATGGCTGGGTCGAAATTACTCCGCGGCAGGCACAAGAGTTGGCCAATCAGGGCATTTTTGTAATTGTATTAGGCGGTGAAAAGGATGATAAGCATGCTGCAGTTGTCGTACCTGGACCTGGTGAGACTATAAACGGAAATTTATATCCTTCGGTGGTAAGTATGGGTAGTACGGCAAAATTATACGGCTACACAAAACTTGCAACTGCAAATTGGGCGTTTAAAATCTCCGCTCTCAAAGCAGGACTTGTTCACTACTTTTATAGGCCCGGAATCATTGTTCCTTCTGGTATGGCTTCCAATAATCTAACCTTCGGTTCTGGTATATATAGAGGAGAAGTTGATTATATGCGGTAATGGTCATTCCGTATAACACCAAAAGGCTAGGTAGCGGGATGATTAAGCCAAACAATGAGTGAAAAAAAGATGTCCTGACCATAGTAAAACTCGACTACAGTGTTGTGATTTGCACTTCTCAGAATAGTTTAAGGAGTTAAAGGCGCTGATAAGTACGATAATGAAAAATCAGGGTAACCTGAAGGTATCAAGGCGCTAATGCGTTTGGCCTAGGAACTCGCTTATATATTTTTCGAGAACGAGATGGGGGAGATTTGTAGGTGCATAAGCTTCGATACAGACTATTATTGGTGTTTGTCGTATCGCTATGGTTGGTAGTAGTTCCCACAAGAGCGCAAAATCCACGGCTTCAAGTAATAAGTTATGCCGGCACAGATGTGTATGCTATAGCACTTGCGCCATCCGGAGAAAGGTTCGCTATTACCGACGGGTCAGAAGGATTGCTGTACTACGAAGACAAAAAACCGTTTTGTATTTGTAAAGATCCCGAGGCTGTATTCGCATTTGATCCGCAAGGCCAAACTATATTGTTTATTTCCAACCAAGTTCTAGGTCTGTGGTCGATTCAAGAAAAAGCTCTCATTAGTACAATCACCATAAATCAATGGTTGGATTATACTTTTGGATTGACATGGATAAACGAAGACATATTCATACTCGGATTTAAGGCCGAAGCGGGGAATATTGTCATCCTAGATGCAAAAGACTTTACAGTTAGGAAGATAATACCGGCTGATGGTATTCAATTTATCTCCAGCGCTGCTAAGTTACCAAGCAAGTTATTCCTTCTGAACGATTCATACTACCCCTTTGGAAGCATCGAAAGCTTGGATTTAGTTAGCCTGAAAACGACACCATTCAATTTGCCATTTAACAAGTTTCTCATCATGAATTATTTTGCTGTATCACCTGATGGCAAACTGGCAGTTGCACAAAATGCAGAGCCTGATAATCTTCCCCTTCAAATATTCGAACTAAGCAGTCACAGAGTAATCTATGACTTGGAAGGGCCAATTAGCCAAGTCTGTTCAATTAGTTGGAATTCTACTGGCGACTTAATTGGAGTTACTTTTGACGGCAAAGCGTATTTGATCCGTTACGAAACTAGATAACCTAGAATAAATGCAAATGCGCTATTGGAGTATGTTGTCGCCGCTCTTTTTTCCTGACGGAGAAAGAGCGGTTTTGTTCGCCCGACATGTCTGCTGAGCCGAAGGGTTGAAAGAACCCTGTCACATAACCAACGGGAAGGCAATCCATAGGCAAGGGCATCGCTGGTAACGGCGGGGTCTGAAGGAAGCTTAAGGAAGGACATGGAGCTTAAAAGTTTATGACTACAACCGCCTCGGCTGGCTGATCTCCGAAACCGACCTCGGCAAAACTGCCAGCTACACATATGATGCAGGTGGCCGCCGCGTGAAGAATATAAACATACGGAGAAACAAAGTTGAAATTATTCATGCAAGGATGCAAAGACATTTGGGTAAAAAAGGAAAAGGATTGATATCATCGGAAGAAGCATGGAAAGTAATCGTACTATGGAGTAATTTTCTTGATGACTCTTGATAGACATATTACTGGAGATTTTTAGTTGAAACGTCGGTTTAGATCCGCGGTATGCAGCCCAAGACAACTTTGACAGGGGCGAGTTTTATGGGATGGAAACTAATGAGATATTTGGGGATCCCCTTATTTCAGAATAGTTATCATAATACTCTGGGAGAAGTATATTAAGAGAACAGCTCAGAGGATTGGAACACAAAGTGGCCCGATTCAGCGAAGAATTCAAATAATCAATCATGATGGAGATGATTCTCCCAAAATCCAACCTTCGGTGGAAGCAAGTGCGTGCTCGGGTCAGGTAGTTCCGAATGGGGAAATTGAAACTAATCGTTGGGAGTATTCGACATAAATTCTACATTGTTATAGAAACGGCAACGCTCAGTAAAGTAGAACTGACGGAATATTGCCGTAGCAAGGGGCTTTTACCGAGCAAGCAAATGCCTGACAGGCGGCAACCTTACCCAACAAGTATCTAGTTCTTAGAAAGAACTCCATCAACCGGATCATCATGTGAGGACCCGGTCAGTGTTTTCTATTAGCGGACTTGATCCAGCATTCGTATAGTCCTGTTAGGAAAGGGCGGACAAATATAAACGCCCACGTGGGGAAATCCCAGCTTTACCGCGCTTGGCTGGAAAACAGCGGCATTGTCTATAGCAACGCCGAGGTTTTGAAGCAGGTTGACCTGTCTAAAGTTTATACGTGCCAGTTTGGAAATGTGACGGGGATATAATGTAAATGCTAAGCATTGGAGGGAGAATGGTGCGATACCAGAACATATTTTAATAACCGGGTATTGATATTAATACTTTTAAAGAGATGTCTATACCTAATAATGCCATAGCTTTAGATGGCTCTTTAAAGTATGATTCTGGAGTGACAGATCTTTATGCAACTGTTCGGCGCGATTTGGAGGAGTATAAATCTTCTATAACTGTTACATGGGAGAAAACCTCTGTAACCATAGCCGTGGAAGGATTTGTTGAGGACATCCATTGGCGTCCTAATACCGCAAGTTTTATATGTTTGGGATATCGGAGATCGGCGGATCACTTGTTCGGCAGATTAAAGTCCACTCATATAACATAGTAAGTAAGGATTTGACTATAGCTGAAATTGAAAGAACGGAATGAGGAGTCGTGAAAAGGCTGCGTAGGAACATTGTCATTTTTGTGCTACTGATTGCCGCCGGCTTTTTGATTTACCATTATACTACCGCTGTATTAACAACGCAGATTGGGCAGTC
>ENA-UOOM01001368-UOOM01001368.1-fermentation-metagenome-genome-assembly--contig:-NODE-1368-length-23689-cov-3.762545_pt1 | contig 23689 bp, 24 predicted proteins | sample MGYA00245781_ERZ724031 | MGnify/ENA primary metagenome ERZ724031 (study PRJEB28704, sample SAMN03018317) | fermentation metagenome | biome: anthropogenic terrestrial biome; feature: soil; material... | reverse complement strand
GGCAGACGTGACGGACTCAAAATCCGTTGGTAGAGATATCGTGTGGGTTCGAGTCCCACTTCCGGCACCAATCTAAAAACTCTAAAGTGAGAACTTTGGAGTTTTTTTACTTGATGATGCACTTCTAGTTTAGGCTCATTGTTAATAAATAAAGAGCTTGTTCATGAAAATGTATGAAACAAGCCCTTGCGTCTAAACGCTATGTTTTTGGTAAACAGAATATCGAGATTTCGCTTCAATCAAGCAATGCTGCCTTAATAGTGCATCAGCTTGTAAAAATAGGGGTATATCGCGAAAAACTGCTGCAGTGTGGTGCGCGAGTTGGAGCCGGGGTCATTTATTAAGAAATTCGCCGGTGTGAGCGATCCCCCCGAGAAGCCGGTCACCACAACCCAATGCTGTCCGCCCGAGGTGTTCTTAGCCCCCAACAAAACAGGGATACCACTACTTAGCAGACCCTGTACTTTGACTAGATAGTCGCCTTGGGCGTACGTCTTATAATTGCTCGGCCAATAAACAGCCCCTCCAGCGGTATAGCTCAGGCTATCGGCCATTTTGTCCGGATATATGGTTGTATTCGTCCTGTAGGACTCGGTCATAGCTAAAGCCGTCGTCGGGCAACCGATGCTGCCGATGGTGCCGCCTTGTGTACCGATTTTTTTTGCAGACCATCTGGGGTCTGTTTGTTTATAGTTTTGAACATCGAGATAAACGGGAGACTTGCCGGTGGAGATGTATTTGCTACTGGCGTATCCAATTCTGGATCCTTCAAATAAAATCTTATGCCAGGATCCCGTTGTAGAAAGTATCACAACATATTCTCCCGGCTTCAACCACCCGATTATGTTGTTAGATGTTCCGGCACCTGTGCGCACATTCAGATGGCCTATCGCATACGCCGAAGAAGACCCGGATACTGGTGAGATGTAGTCTTCATGGCAGTAACCGTATCTGCCTTCGCTGTACTCGACTCTCCACCAACGGTTACTTTTAGAGATAAGGGTCACATAACTATCTTTCTGAAGCACTGTTAAAATGGAAGAGGTTGAAGATGCTGAACTCCTTACGTTTAGCACACCGTAAGACACAGTCACCCTTCCGGCGGTCGAGCCGGCAGTTGCTGCTACAGCGATTCCAGGTATCATACCTAATGCAATGACTAAGGCAAGAAGCGACGAAACGAATTTTAATTTTTTCCTGTTCATAAATTCCTCCTATCGTTTATTGTCATCAAAGAGTTTCGAAAACCATTAGAATCAGCGATGCGCGATACTGGCTTGTCATAGAGTTTAAAACATTTATACACTTCTTTGTTGGTCCAATATTTCCCATCGCGTGGCGGCGCTTTAGATGCTTTGGCAAGATATGCAAAAAAATGGGTCAAGAGTGGGGTAATAAAAAAGTTTGAACAGCTAAGTAATTACCCCAAACTTCGGGGTTTTGGCGTGTAATGCACAACTTGTGAGCTATCGTTAGCAAGAAGAGAGTACTACTTTTGCCAAGGTTCACATGTCAATACATGTAATTAATAAAGCTGGAAGCGCATCTTATTCAGAATTGAGCGAAATAGGGCTTATGGCGATAACAAAGGGACTGCCCTAACATGTTTCGCGATTAAGGCAGTTGATTTGGGCGTATATAATTGTCTATGCGTATGCCGTCAAGTGTGTAGAGCATATTCGCGCACATACGAACACCATAATAGGGCGGGTTACGGAGGGATGAGAGGCGGTATGGCCCTTTATAATGTTATTATGTACCATATATGGTAAATGTTTAACAGATTGGTCGACGTATTTTGTTTATGTAATGTGTGAGATGCACTTTTGAACTCTTCATTTAGTTATGATACAGACAAATAGTACCACATTTAAAGAGCTATGTATTATAATAAATGCGCTATATTAAAAATTTCTATTTCCAAGGGAGCGATTATTCATATGAATACAATTATTTTTGGGGCTGGACAGGCGGGGCGGATGCTTAGCAAGCTTCTGCCGACAGCATTCCAGGTCATAGCCTTTGCAGACAATAACCCGCCTATGGATATTCCCGCCATCACAGCTGAGGAAGCGGTTTTGCGCGCTCCCGACTTCATCTGGATAGCCGTTATTAACCGCGAATCTCGCGAAGAGATACGTGCCCAGCTATTGGGATTAGGTTATCGCGGCGAAATACATACATTGAATGAGTTAATCTCTATCTGTGACCCACGCCTTGCCACTCTCAAACTGTTGGCGAGTCAGATGGAGCGTATGCCAATTCACGGTGCGGTGGCAGAACTTGGAGTCTATCAGGGTGCTTTCGCTAAGGAAATAAGTGCGTGTTTTGCAAAACGGAGGTTTTATCTGTTGGACACTTTTACGGGGTTTGCAAGTCAAGATGTTCAAATAGAAAGCGGTTGCAGCTTCTCTCGCGCCCGGTGCGGTGATTTCGCAAATACAAGCTGGAACACCGTAAAAGAGACACTTCCACATCCCGAACTGGCGATTCCATGCATAGGTTATTTTCCCGAAACGATAAAGCACATCCCGGATGACGAGAGTTTTGCATTCGTAAGTCTTGATGCCGACTTATACCAGCCTACGCTGGAAGGTCTGCGGTTCTTTTATCCGCGCCTGAACGTGGGCGGCGCACTGCTCATCCACGACTACAACAGCATGCAATTCGGAGGTGTTCGCTCAGCTGTCGACGAATACTGTGCCGAACATGGGCTTGCCATCACTCCGGTGTGTGACCTGCATGGCTCGGCAGTGCTGATGAAATACGCATGAGCAGCTCCTATGTTATGATCCAAAAACAATACAAAGTACGGTTCCTTATTTTTACAAAACGCCGAATGCATTATAATTACTTAAAAAACGAATTGTTATGCATTATTCGACTTGTTTTTTTGTATTGCGAGATGATATGATATCAACCATGAGTTTTAGCACATTACATCGATAAATGACAATGTAGTATTCTGCGGAGGTATTTGCTGTGTTATGGAATTATCCGAAAGCTGAAAAACGAGCGTTCAATTACGGGTGTGCAGGTCGCACGTTGAGCGATCCATACGCATGGATGGAACAGAACGACGAGGATACTCGGGCATTTGTTGCAAAGCAAAACGAATTTACTGACAACTGGTTTGTTCAAAACGGTGACAAAGTAGCCAAACGCGCAGCGATACTGGCCGAGAAATCCGGCAAACCTTCTTATTCGGATATTGAAGAATGCCACGGCAAACTCTATGCTTCCCGCAGGTCGCCCGCGGGGGAAACATCAGCGGTGGTGCTTGATACGGATTTTAACGAGATTAAGACTCTTATGGATAACGAAAAGGCCGAAGGGGCATTCCATGTTTATAAAGCATCTCCCTGCCCGAGCAACGAAGACATCGTGGCGCTGTTCGTGTTGAAAAACGGTGCGGCAAGACCGAGCGTCATGCTTCAGCGCGTTTCTACAGGAGAAGTATTCGCAACACTGGACGGAATGTTTTCTTACACATGGTCGCCCGACGGAGAGCGCCTGTACTATTCCGATGCCGTTGCCGACCCTGTTGCCGGCACCAACGTCAACACTGTGCGTGCTTATAACCTTAAAACGGGCGAAGCACAGCTGTTGTATACCGAGCATGATAATGCTGTTTTCGCAACGCTTTCGTCGTCACCCACAGGCGATCTATTCATACATATACACATCAGCTATGTGAACATTCGTGTGTTACATTTTAATCCGATCTCAGGAGTGATTACTAGGTTAACGCAGAACGACAACAGCGTTTATAATCACGCGGGCAGCATAGGGCAAAACCACTACTTTTTCACAAACGACGGTGCAGCAAAAGGGAAGGTAATTGCTATCCAAGGTGCGAGTCAGTTTGATAAAGCAAAAGAAATACTGCCCCAGGATGAGCGTCCGCTGGATGGTGTTATGACTGTGGGGGAGAATCTGCTCGCAGTGTATCTAAACGATGCAGTCAGCGAGGCAGAACTGTTTGACAGAGAAGGACGAAGCCTTGGCAATATTGCGCTACCTGACTCGCTGGGCACTCTATCCCAGCCGACGGAACGCGCGAATTGCAATGCAAAGCACTTGTATTTGAACTTTGAAAGCTTTGTCTGTCCTCCGTCCGTATTGAAGTACGGCATAAATGACAGCAATGCTGTTATTGCATACAGCCAGCGCAATTCCGGTATCAGGACAGACGTCACCGTTGAAAAAGTCCCAGTAATAGCCCGGGACGGGACGCGCATTCTGGCATTCATGGTACACGGCAAAGGCCTTTGCCCTAACGGAAACACGCCCGTATTGATGCACGGCTACGGTGGCTACAATGTTTCAAACACACCTAATTACAATATATTTTTCATGGGTTTGGACGTTGTTGATTGGGTGGACCGAGGAGGCATGTATGTTCATTGCATCTTGCGGGGAGGCGGTGAATACGGCGCAGACTGGCATGAAGCGGGTTGGCGCGGCAATAAAAAGAATGCATTCTACGATTTCATAGATATTGCCGAATGGATTGTTAAGTTAGGATGGACAAAGCCCGAAAGAATCGCCATAAACGGCGGGAGCAACGGAGGGCTGCTTGTCACCGCCGCTGTAACGCAACAGCCGAAAGCATTCGGCGCGGTTATAGCAGCAGTTCCTCATACAGATATGATTCACTTTTGCTTCGACGACCGTGGACCTATGTATATTACCGAATACGGTAACCCACGAGAAGAAGCGATGTTTGAATATATGCTCTCCTATTCCCCATATCACAACATCAAAGAAGGCGTCGCTTATCCGCCGATTTACATTCAGACTGGCGAATATGACAATAATGTTCCGCCGTACCATGCAAAAAAGTTTGCTACCAGGATGCAAGAACTTGACGGCGAATCACCCTGCCTTTTGCGGGTACTACCCAAGGGAAGCCACGATTTGGGCACAGGGGATGTTTTCTATAGAACCGCCGCGGAAATGCAGCTCTTTGCCGAACGAGCTTTGGGCATGGAAGTATAAAATCGGCCTCTACAGGAAGATGAAGATGCAATGACAAAATACATACTTAGACGCTTACTGATTATGATTCCTACACTGGTGTTTGTAGTGTTGCTGGTTTTTTTGATCCTCAGCGCAACGCCCAGCAATCCCGGCCGTATGTTGCTCGGACCAACGGCTAGCGAAAAGCAGGTTGAATTGTTGAACAATCAGTTCGGGCTGAACAAGCCTGTACTCGAACGATTTGTGGATTACATTGGCGGGCTTCTTCGCGGCGATATGGGCAGTTCCTACAAAAGCCAAGAGAAGGTAGTCGATATTCTACTGCCCAAATTCCCGCGCACGCTGGAGATAGCCGTGTATTCGGTGCTTATCAGCGCGCTCATCGGCATTCCGCTAGGGATATTGTCCGCAGTCAAGCAGTATTCACTAATCGATAATGTAACCACTGTGTTTTCCATGCTCACCGCCAGTATACCGAGCTTTTGGATGGGACTGATGGCTATGCTGTTATTCTCACTTCAGCTTGGCTGGTTGCCATCCAGCGGCGTCGGAACTTGGAAACACCTCGTTATGCCTGTGATGACGCTGTCGTTGCCCACTGCGGCGTACCTTTCCCGCATTACCCGCGCTACGATGCTGGAAAGCATCAATCAGGACTATGTGCGCACGGCTAAGTCCAAAGGTGCATCCCGTAAACGCCAAATATTCGTACATGCGCTGCGCAACGCACTTTTACCCATCGTATCCCAGCTTGGTATGAGCTTTGCCTCGCTCCTGGGCGGTGCGCTGATAACAGAAGTGGTCTTCGGAATCCCCGGATTCTCAAACGAGATTCTTGCCGCTATCAAGATAAAGGACGTTCCCGTAGTAATGGGTGCGACGATTTTCCTTTGTGTGGTATTCATGGTTATTATGCTGGTGGTGGACATTCTATACGCTTTCATCGACCCGCGAATCAAAGCAGCTTATGCGGATTAGGAGACCTGTTTTGTTGTTTGGTAAAAAGCGACGTAAGATAATAGAAACGGCTGAACCCACTCCCATAAGGGAGATATGGGATCGACTAAAGAAGAATAAAACCGCAATGATTGCACTTGTAATCGTAATACTGATTACGTTGGGTGCGATTTTTGCAGACGTCATTGCCGACTATGATGAACTTGCATTGACTCAGCACCCAGAGATTCGAAACAAGCCACCCAGTGCTGAGCATTGGTTCGGAACAGACGCTTTCGGGAGAGATTTGTTTGCACGAGTAATCCATGGCTCGCGTTACTCGTTGCTTTTTGGGTTGGTTTGCACGTTACTGTCTACAATTCTGGGCAGCTTTTTAGGTGCAACTGCTGCTTATTTTGGCAAAAAGGTAGAAATGGTCATCATGCGTTCGGTGGATGCAATGATGAGTATTCCGCCAACATTACTGATACTGGTAATCGTTGCCGCGATGGGACCTGGGTTTAGGAGTATGTTCATAGCAATGGTGATATCCTATACGCCTCACTTTACCCGCATGATTCACTCGGTAGTTATCACGGTAGTGCGCCAAGAATACATTGAAGCCGCCCGATCTGTCGGCGCAAGCAACTTGTCAATCATATTCAACCACGTACTACCAAACGCAATAGGTCCCATCATTGTCAATGCAATGATGAACATCGCGGGCCTTATAATGGGAGCCGCAAGCCTCAGCTTCATTGGCATGGGAGTTCAGCCTCCGGCGCCTGAGTGGGGAAGTATGCTCCAGGAAGCCACAGGTTGGATGAGACAATATCCCCACCAGGTTATATTCCCTGGAATCGCGATAGTGCTTACCTCGCTGTCATTCAACCTGCTGGGCGACGGAATGGCGGACGCTCTCGACCCACGCCGGGCAGAACTTTAAATCCGCTCCAAAGTCAAACCAATAAGGGTTTGCGCTTTATGGAATAAAATTAAGAATAGGCACTAAAGAAGGAGGAGACCCCTATGAAAAGACCCCTTGCTATCGCGCTGGCGGCACTTATGCTTTGCAGTTTACTTGCCGGTTGCGCAGCATCCAATCCCGATGGTTCTGCCAATGGCGGCGGCGCCGTGGATTTTGGCGACACCCTGACGGTGGTTACCTACATGCAGGGAACCAATTTTGACCCGCTCACCACCTATGATTCCGACTGGTTGGTTTGCGGACAGATTTACGACACTCTCTTCCGCATGGATGAGAACGGCAATGTAATGCCTCACGTAGCCGAAAGTTGGGAAGAAAGCCCCGATGGCATGAAGCTGACCATCAAATTGCGCGAGGGAATCAAATTCCATGACGGCACTCCGCTCAATGCCGAAGCGGTCATATTCAGCTTTGACACTTCCCACGGCGTGGAGCTGAACGCATGGCTCAACGATCTCGTTCCCGAATGGAAAGCTATCGACGAATACACCATAGAAATCACAAAAGGGCAGCCCTATACTCCTATCTATTACTCCCTGCTTGCCCGCCCGCACATCGTATCTCCCACTGCATACAAGGCAGACCCTGTTGCGTTTGCACAGAACCCTGTGGGCTCCGGTCCATACAAGTTTGTTTCCATGGGAACTGACGATGTAGTAAAACTGGTAGCAAATGACGAGTATTTCCTAGGCAAGCCATATTTTGAGAACCTCGAATTCCGTCCGCCAATGGAGTCGGCAACTTCGGTTATAGCACTGCAAAACGGCGAGGTTGATATAGTACTCAATCTGACGCCCAGCCAGATTCCTGTTGCCAAGAGCACATCTGAAATCACTGTTATGGAGCAAACCGGTTGGGCACAGACCATGATACTCATGTCCGGCGAACCCTTCACCGGCAATCGCGCATTGCGTCAAGCGGTGGCTCACGCCGTCGATCCCCAAAAGGCAGCGATCCTGAACGAACAGCCAAACGCTGCAATTGCAACAGACCTGTTCTCCGCGAAGGAAATGGGTTCCTATGCAGGACTCGTTCCCCCGCTTGGTTATGATACGTCCAAGGTTCCCGCACTCCTTGAGGAAGCCGGTTACACGAGCGACATAGTTATCCCCATCCGAGTGACGCAGCAGTTTGCGGCGCTGGCGCAGTCCGTGCAGGCGGATCTGCAGGCAGCTGGAATTACCTCCGAGATTATCCAGGTGGATGAGAACACACACAATACCTATTACACCTCAGGTGAATTCGGATTGAGCTTCTGGGAATACGGCAACGACCAATCCTCCACAGAGGATTTGCTGACCTATTTCACCAGCACCAACTTCTACGGCCGCTATATGGAGTCGTCTCCCGAATACGACGCGCTTGTTGCGCAGTTTGGCGACTTCCCCACAGACGAAGCTCGCAAAGACGTGATGAAACAGGCACTGGAACTCCAGGTTGTGTTCGCAAACATGGTGCCTCTGTACGAATCCACATTCAACTTCGCGTATCGCACAGGCTTGACCGGCTTCAACCCGTGGAGCGCAGCAACATACCGCCATTATTTCGGCGATATCAAGCCTGCAGAATAACTTTAGACCGTTTCAGCTATCTCGCAGGATGGACAGCCCGTCCTGCGAGAACCTTCTTTATAAAGGCAGCAAGATGAATTCAGTTTAGCCGCTGATTGTGCCTTCTTTATAAGGAAAGTATTACACCGAACATTCGAAAGGGGAACCCTATGGACTCGGCCATCGAAATCAAGGATCCAAACCTGCTATTGCATATCCATAACATAAGGACGGTATTGAAAACGCGCTCGGGCGAAGTTACGCCTGTCGATGGAGTGGAAGTACGGATACCATATAAAAAGACCGTTGGTCTTGTGGGTGAGAGCGGCTGCGGGAAAAGCATGACGGCTATGTCTGTTATGGGTTTGCTTCCCAGAGGGGGAAGGGTAGTAGAAGGGGAGATACTGCTCGAAGGCGAAGACCTACTAATAAAGACCGATGTGGAGCGCAGGGATATATCCGGTAATAATATTTCCATGATATTTCAGGAGCCCATGACCAGCCTGAACCCGGTTATGACTGTCGGGAAACAGGTGATGGAAGCGATTACGCTTCACCAAAATGTCAGCAAGGATGAAGCCCGTAATCGCGTGATTGATATTTTTCGAGCAGTTGGCATACCGGAGCCGGAAAAGCGCTTCAAAGCATACCCGCACCAGCTTTCGGGAGGGTTACGTCAGCGAGTGATGATTGGCATGGCAATGGTATGCCGTCCGAATTTGCTGATTGCGGACGAACCCACGACCGCGCTGGATGTTACCATAGAGGCGCAAATTCTCCACCTGATGCGCAAACTGCAGCAAGAAGAGGGAACTTCGATTTTGATGATTACCCATAACTTGGGCGTTGTCGCAGAAATATGCGATAGTGTGTACGTAATGTACGCAGGCAAAGTAGTTGAACATTCGGATGTGTTCGAGTTGTTTGATAATCCCAGTCATCCATATACTCTTGGCCTGCTGGCCTCGATGCCCAGCACAGATTCAAGCAAGCGGCTTTACAATATACCGGGCTCGGTACCCACGCTGAAGAATCTGCCTGATGGCTGTCGCTTTTGCGATAGGTGCGAACGTGCTTTTGACCGCTGCAGTAAAGAGCAACCGCCGCTATATGACATCGGAAACGGGCATTTGGTGCGCTGTTTTCTGTTTGATAAGGAAGGTAGAGCATGAACGACGGCATTAATAAGGATGTACTTGTCCAAGCCAAAGGCTTGGTAAAACAATTCAAAGACAAGGGCGCGGTTGTGCACGCGGTCTCCAATGTTGATTTGACTATATATCGCGGTGAAACTCTTTGCCTTGTAGGCGAAAGCGGCTGCGGCAAGAGCACTTTAGGTCGGCTGCTTTTGCGCCTCATTGAGCCTACTGCCGGTACGGTGATGTTCGAGGGTAAAGACATCACTGCGATGAGCCATGAGGAACTGCGCAATGTCCGCAAACGGATGCAGCTTATATTTCAGGATCCCTATGCGTCTTTGGATCCGCGTATGTCTGTAGCCAGAATAATTGGCGAACCGCTTCGCATACACAAGGTGGGCAGCCCAAAAGAACAGGAGCAAAAAATCGAAAAACTGATGCAGGATGTGGGAATACCCCTCGAATACAAGAGCCGATTCCCCCATCAGTTTTCGGGCGGGCAGCGCCAGCGCATAGGCATTGCGCGAGCCTTGGCACTGAATCCCGAACTCGTGGTATGTGACGAACCTGTCTCCGCTTTAGATGTATCAATCCAAGCACAAATATTGAACCTGCTTTACGATTTGCAGCATCAATATAAACTGACTTATTTGTTTATTACGCACGATTTGGGCGTTGTACGCTATATAGCTACCCGTGTATGCGTCATGTTTCTCGGCAAAATCTGCGAGATCAGCAACACTGAGGACATTTTTTGCCACCCGCGCCACCCATACACACGCTTTTTGTTATCCTCTACGCCCAAGCCAGACCCCAAACAGCGCAAAGAAGACAAAGATCTCTTGCAAGGGGAGGTTCCAAGCCCTATCGACCCGCCTTCAGGTTGCCGTTTTCGCAAGCGATGCCCTTATGCAAAGCCCATATGCAGCGAGAAAGAACCTCCGCTAATCGAAGAGCAGGGCCGCCAGTTTGCCTGTCATTTTCCGCTTTAGTGCGGTGGTTTAAGCAGAAAGATATATTTGCACAGAAATCCACATAATATTGGGGACGTATGACATGAAAGGTCTGCCGGATACACTTGATAACCATGTCGGTCTGTTTTTTGTTGTCCACAACGAGCTGTTGCTTCACAGCTGCACTCTTAACGATGCTGAAAAATACGGAGATTTTCTGAACTACCCTTTTAGCCATGAAAAGGTCTGGCTGAGTCACTATAAGAATAAACACCGTGTCGATTTCGATTATTTTCCTCGTGGCAGAATTGTCTACAATAGAGTAAAGCAACAATCCATCCTGTACTATGATGGATGTATCAAGAGCGAAGCTAAAAAAATACAGAGTCTTTTCCCGAGCAAGACCTGCATAATAGCGCGCGATGAGCATTACCAGTGTCATAAGTGTTGTGAAGGATACGTGATTTAGCTGCGGCGTTACATTGCGTTAAGAGATCCGTGCGATGAAATATTTGCTGTAAAAGGCGGGATACTATATGCGACCTTCAATGGTCAAATACAGTATAAGGTTGGTTAAATGCATGGGTAAAAGCAACAGGATGAAAAGCACAAAAAACAAAAAGAAAGAAGACGGCAAATTTCGCTCGAAGCACATAAAGCATGACCCTCAAGCGGAAAGTGCGAGAGCCGTATTCGGTGCCAGTGACGTTGACGACGAGAGAAAATAGTTGACATTATTAGACTTGTATTTGGAGCTCGGCAATCATTTGCTTAAGGATGAATTTCCCTCTAATTGCCTAAATGAAATATGCAAAAATCCTCTGTTTTTAAAGTATCCTTTCAATATGCTCAACAAGCTGAAGGATACCGAGCAATCACCCAAATACCACCCGGAAGGAAACGTATGGAACCATACATTGCTGGTGGTAGACGAAGCGGCAAGCAGAAAGGCAAGCAGTATTAATCCTACGGTATTTATGTGGTCAGCGCTCCTTCATGATATCGGCAAACCAGCTGCGACCAAAGTTAGGAAGGACAGAATCACCGCATATGGCCACGATAAGGTCGGAGCACAACTCTCCAAAGAGTTTTTGGAGGTTTTTTCAGACGATGGCGATTTTATTGATAGCGTGTCGATGCTAATACTGTACCATATGCAGATACTGTGTGTTGTCAAAGACTTACCGTTTGCGGATATACGGGGCATGAAGCGCGACACCGACATCAACGAGGTGGCACTGCTCGGACTATGTGACAGGCTTGGTCGAACCGATTCCAATCGGGCTAAGGAAGAAAGCAATATACAGCGATTCTTAGAAAAATGCAAATCACGATAAGTCTTTGGCCGGTCAAATGCTTTTTATATTGTAGCTTAAGCACAATAAACCCGCAGCCTGACAAAGAACCCCATTGTGCAACAAGCGCAATAGGGTTCTTTGACGGTCTGACCACAAGTTAAACTGGTGGGGTTGATTCAATACTTCTTTTAGAAACAGAAAAAATCAATTCGAAGATCAGCAAAAAACTATTGACGTAATTCCACCAACTTAAAGTCGACCAAACTCGTACGCAGAATAATTTATCCTATGATTTACAGTAAATAATATATATAATCAAGATTGTAAATACAGATGCTTGAGTAATAGGAAGATTGGGGTATATTTAATAGCATACGACGACGTTATTACTCTATAGGAGGTTCTACATGATTAAGATAGGCATCGTGTACGCAACAAAAACAAAACATTCAAAAAAGCTTGCTGAAGCTATCGGCGGATTGTTAAACACCAAAGCAGAGAATGTCAGTTCAAATCCGGTTATGAAAGATATCGATTTGCTATTTGTAGTCGGCGGAATCTATGCTGGGGAGAGCTTGCCTGAACTACTGAAGTACATTGGACTGCTGGACGGCAAAGAGATCAGAAAAGTAGCTTTAATCACTTCGTGCGCTTCTAAAAAACAGAAACAAGACCAAGTTCGCAGTCTGTTAACCAATAAAGGTATTGAAGTAGTAGATGAAATGGTATGCCAAGGCAGTTTCTTATTCATGGGGATAGGTCATCCTAACAAAGCAGATATCGAACAAGCTGTTAGCTACGCAAAAAGATTAGTTGATGGTCTTAATCAGAGATGAATGCAGCTTAGTCGCAAATATCAATCAATACCAAATTTGTTGGAAGGGGTTGAAAAGCCCCTTATTTTAATAAGAAAAGGCTTATATAAAAAATCTTAAATATTATGAATGAGATTGTTCGCTATTAGGATACTTGACACGAAACCCCTTTCACGGTAATATAATATCTGTTGTCGAGGTGTAGCGCAGCTTGGTAGCGCGTCTGGTTCGGGACCAGAAGGTCGCAAGTTCAAATCTTGTCACCTCGACCAAAATCGAGAGTCCTTGCCTAATCAGGCATAGGACTTTTTGCTATATAATTAATGAATCCATGCAAAAAGTTAACGGATTTTGTCATATATTCTTACTCAAAAAAGCATAGGAAACCGGATTTAATTACTATATATTCAAATATGAAGTCTATCCATATACTTATGATCATTAAGGAGGTTAAAATGCGAAAACTCAAATTTGAAAAGCTGATGATTCTGTTGCTAGCTGTGCTCCTTGCGTTTACAGCATGCACAACAGAGACTCAACCGCAGGAATCCGAAAAGACACCTGCCCCTTCAACGCCTGTCGTGGAGCAAACGGTTGCGCCGGAATCTACTTCTGGACTGGAAGAACCTACTAACGATGAACCACAGACGGGTGAAGAGTACATTGCTGGATTGTATGAAGCAATGGCAGAACGCGCCGAACAGTATGCGCCAAAGGTTACTACACTTGCAAACGGTGTTCAGGTGCAGCGCACCCCCACCGAATTCTATGCAGGCGTATACCACAATCCGGGTGAAACGATTTCCTACAACACATATTATCTCAAAGCAGACAATCGCGGTTGCACAGCTTGCCACCAAGATTTAGCTGAACTATTGAGCAACATGGAATATGACCATGTGGATTTGCGAAACACGATGGGCATTGAAGCAACATTAGCTCAATGTATTGACTGCCATAGTTACTCCCCTGGATATCTCACTGAATTCTATGGATTTGGCTCCTTAATACACGGAATTCATTTTGACAATGCTGCTTTCACTGGTGAATGCATGAGCTGTCACAATGCAACTAACGATGGTACAGGTATGCAGCTTTGGGATCTTACAAAGCACAGCTTGCTGCGTGGAATCATAGACGTCCCAGATGTCCAAGGCGAATTTACCTTTACGCAGGACAAGCTTACTTCAAATGAAGACCTCTTCAGCTTTAACTGGATGTATTACGCGCAGGATTACGAGCGCTACGGCAAAGAAAAAGCAGGCGAACCTTTGGATGAGGAAGTTTTCGATAACTGGGTGATATCAGTATCTGGTGCAGTTGAAGAACCTTATGAAATTAAACTGGTCGATCTTATAAAGGAAGCTCCTGTAGAAACCACAACTATGAAGATGCATTGCACTATTAACCCAATGGGTGGTCCACTACTCGGAAATTGTGAGATTACAGGCATCCCTCTTGATTATGTGCTGGAAAAAGCTAAAATTAAAGATACGGCAACTTTCATATACCCTTATTCGGATGATGGTTTCACCATTCCAACAGCTTTGTCTTTAGCAGAAGCAAACGGAGCCTATCTCGTATACGAGATCGATGGAAAGCCCTTGAGGCATATCCTTGGGTATCCTCTCCAAATTTGGATAGGCGGAGCCGCAGCCTCGAGCTGTGTAAAGCAAGTATCACAACTTGTCATTACCGATGAACCAATCGATTCCGTATGGCAGTACAGCGGATGGGTGCGCGAGGACGAAGGTTATTACAATAAGCCTAATATTGGTATTTGTAACCTCGCAGAAGGTCAGATAATAGAAGCGGGCAAACCCCATACTTTTGAAGGATATGCTGATGGCTTCAACCTTCCAATTACTGCTGTTGAGATTTCTATGGATAGAGGAGCAACTTGGACATCTTACTCCACCCAGCCCTCTGACGTGTCGCGCCTGATAGCTTGGGATTTTACTTTTACTCCCGACCAACCCGGTGCGTACGTGATTATGGCAAGGGCATTAGCAAGTGACGGGTCTACTTCGGATGAACCTGTTGAGATCATGGTCAATGCAAAATGACGACAGGAGGTAGAAATATGAATAAAAAAGGGATAAAAATACTGTCGGGCGTGGCGGGAACGACAATGCTTCTTTCAGGATGTGCGCAGGATACCACCGCTAACGAAGCTTATAGCGCACCTGTACAGGATTCTGCAATAAAAGAAGCAAACTATGAGGTCAACGGATACAGTGTTAAATCTACCGCAGGCGAAACGATAGAGTTCAAGAGAATTTCCAATGTGCAAGGGAGTTTTGAATTCGACCAAAATACGCTTACCCCGGCAGATGACATTTTCAATCTCTTTGGTACGGCTGTAACTGGAATGTGCGCAAAGCCAGCATTCGCGTTTGATGAAGAAACAACAGGTATCGCTGACTATTACGTTAACGTGAGTGGAACCGTAAAGAAAGCTTACTCTGTTAATCTTGAAAGCCTTGCTAAAGAAAACCAGCAGCAGAAAATCATGGTCTGTTCCTGTGCTACCGGTGCTGCTGTAGCTAATGCAAAGGTTACTGGTATCCCACTATCCGCAATAATCGACATGGCAGATCTTGAGGAAGGCGCAAACACCATAACAGTAACCAGCGACGATGGTTACGGTATTCCGATGCCGCTAAGTTATGCTCTTGATAAGGGCGCTATGATTGTTTACAGAATCAATAACTCGGATGTGCCCGAAGGGACGCAGCTCTGGATACCCGAAACAGTTGCCAAGTACTTTACACGCAGGGTCATGAACATCGAATTGTCGACTGAAGAAACTGTTCCTAAGATAATAGAAGCGAACGATGACCTGCGCGCACAAATTAACATCGTAAACGGTATGGACGATAGTGTTTTCGAGGTAGGGCAGCAAATCACACTAGAAGGCTATGCGGATGATTGCGGCGAAGCCATCGAATTTATTGAGTTTTCAATGGACGATGGCGAGACGTGGGCAAAGTTCGAAACCGCAGGAGCTACCATTGATAGGTGGGTTTATTGGCATTTTACCTGGGTTCCCGAGGAAGCAGGCGATTACAAGCTTACTGCCCGTGCCAGAACAACCGAGGGCAGGGTTTCTCCGCTTGGTTCAACTATTACGTTTACTGTAACAGATTAACTGAGCAAGGCTTGACCATAATTTGATTTGATTGAGGGCTTTAGCGGTCTTGATGAATTCCTAACCGTTATAGCCCTCTATTTCACATTCAGCTTGTTGACATGCAAACGTTATTTAATATCGGTGGAATAATCAATCATGCTCTTGTCGGTATTGCTTTGGGGTCATATTGTATCTATTATTAAAGACATTATAAAAATGGCTCATATTCTTATAACCGCATTGATTTGCAATGTCGCAAATAGACATCGACGTTTCTTTAAGCATAACGCAAGCATGTTCCATACGAATACTCTGCAGAAGCTTTGTGAAACCCATTCCGATGTGTTTTTTTATCATGGACGAAACATAATCAGGGTGGTAGCAGAAATGGGCAGCGGTGCTCTCTAGCGTGGCAGAAGAGTAATTCGCGTTGAGGTACGCGATCAACCTTATAATCATCTCGTCAACACCATCGGTGTTATGCGATTTATTCAATGGCTTATACTCGCGTGATAGAACAGCAAACAGATTCACAAGTTGTCCTAGAATAGAAGTTTGATAACACGGCAGCATCTGAAGCCGCTCTTCGACTATGTCATGTATAAGATGTGTGCAATCATATCCGCTGGTTGATAGAAGCAGTAAATACTCTGGTGTATTTTTCTGATTTGCAGATTGAATCAAAAATGCGGCTATTTCCGAACAATCTTTAATAATCACGGCAAAAACATTTAGCCAATCACCGCTTTGCATTTCAATGCATGCTGCTGTATTAGGTTTATTGGATAACAGCCTATGTTCCACATTAGGTCTGAGGATACAAACGTCACCCATGTTCAACATTAATGTGTGACTATGCTTAATCTCAATGGAGAGCTCCTTATCCAGCGAAGCATAAATCAATACATTCTTTGACATTATTGTTTTATCAATGTTAAACTCAACGAGAGACGGCTCAATAAAACCTGCGTTCCCTTCGCTTTTTTTAAATGTAGTAGCTGTATACATTGCAAAAACCCCGCTGTATTTTTTATAAGAATTGACGACAAATATACTGTAAACCTTGCCCTAAGGGTAAGGTCAAGACACGTTGATAAAACATATACACAATTGTTCCCAAGAAGGAGTGAACCAAGGATGGATAAGCTCACCATAGGTCAAATGGCAAAACTGCATCGCGTTTCCGAAAAAACTCTACGCCATTACCATGAAATGGGGATACTTGTGCCGGAACTAGTTAATGAGCAAAATGGTTATAGGTATTATTCACTACTGCAGTCCGCTCAACTCGATATGATTCAGCAAATGAAATCCATCGGACTTTCACTGCAGGAAATACGCTCAATACTGGAAAACAAGGATGTTGATTATCTATATGAACTATTAGAAAGGCAACTCGAGATAATTAAAGAGGAGCAACGCAGATTAAAACTCGTTGCGCATACTACCGAGCAATTTCTAAATACCTGCAGAATTTATAAAAGCGAACACATTTGTAACATAGTGACTGTTGAGAAGCAATCGAGTAGAAGAATTATCCGATTCCCGATAAGAAGCTATGCGCTCGATGAAGCATTTTGTACGGCAAAAAGCGCAGAGCAAGCTTGGGAAACAAGTCTTAGGCGTGTGAAAAATGAATTCATTCAGCGCGGAATACCGTTGACCTTTTTTCACAATGTAGGATGCATAATCTCTAAGGAGGATTTGGAAAGGCGCCGGGTCATAATAAGTGGTGCGTTTATCTTTATTGATGAAGATTTTGCAGTCGGGAATTCTGAAGTATTACCTGAGGGTGATTATCTGACGGTATTGCTCGATTCTCTTTCTGATGAAAATGGCAATTGTTTAGAACCGAAGTTTATAGAACGTTTGCTGGATTTCTCAAAGAGGGAAGGGTACCGAATAACTGGTGATTATTACGGTGAAGTGCTTGCTGAGACACCTGCATTCCTGTTTGAAGGGCGGGATACCATGGTAAAAATGCAGATTCCTGTAAGCGTCGATCAATAGATTCTGTTGCTTTCAAATAGTAGTCTTGCCAAACAATAAAAAAACAGGACATTTTGCTTGTCCTGTTTTTCAATAGCTTGATCAGCCTTATTTGCCGATGCGTTCACGAACCTTAGCAGATTTTCCAACGCGGTCGCGGAGATAATAGAGTTTCGCTCTACGTACCTTTCCGTGTCGAATAACCTCGATACTGCCGACGCGGGGGCTATGCAGGGGGAAAGTTCTTTCGACGCCGATACCGTACGAAATGCGACGAACGGTGAAATTTTCACGGATGCCGCCGCCCTGAATTTTGATCACGATTCCCTCGAAAGCTTGAAGTCTTTCGCGGCTGCCTTCAACGACTTTGACAAAAACGCGAACGGTATCGCCAACTTCGAGCTTGGGCAGATCGGAACGGAGCTGCTCCTTTTCTAGAGCCTGTATAAGGTTGGACAATGGTGGTTCCTCCTTTCCTCATAGACGTTCATTACCCGAATCACACGAGCAGAGGACCGTCCGTAGTCACAATTGCGATTATACCATTTAGGATATGCAGATGGCAAGCGAAAACTTGTACTGCGCTCATTTTTGTTGTTTTTGATCATATTGAGCAATAAGCCGATGATCTGTCTTCGTAAGCTCAGTGCGTTCAAACAGGTCTGGACGACGTTCCCGGGTTATTAAAAGGGATTGCAGACGTCGCCATTCGTCGATTTTTTTATGGTTTCCTGATAGTAGTATTTCTGGCACAACCATCCCTCGAAAATTTGCAGGCCGCGTGTAATGAGGGTATTCAAGAAGACCGTTGTTAAATGATTCCTCTTCTGCCGAATCAGCGCATCCCAAAACACCGGGAATAAAACGAGATATGCAATCAATCAGCACCATGGCCGGCAGTTCTCCACCAGTTAAGACATAATCTCCTATCGATATTTCTTCATCGATAAGCGTGAGTATTCGCTCGTCAATGCCCTCATAATGCCCGCAAAGCAGAACAAGGTGTTCTTCGGATGAAAGGCTTCTTGCATGTTCCTGTGTGAGGATTTTCCCTCTTGGCGATAATGAAATAGTTTTTGGCTTTGGCTTTTTACCGACTAATACTGCCTCCATACAGTCGAAGACAGGCTGAGGAGACATAACCATACCATTTCCACCCCCAAAGGGCGCATCGTCCGTCTGATGATGTTTGTTGCTCGCGTAGTCCCGTATATTGTGCAACTCAAAGCATAATATACCAGCGCCTTGGGCTCGACCGAGTATGCTTGAATTTAAGACCTGGGGAAACATCTCAGGGAAAAGTGTCAATATGTCAATCTTCATAAAGGGCTACTTCTTTCAATACTTCTACATCAAATACTATTTGCTTTTGATCGATGTCTACAAGAGCCAACAGCTTTTTCAGAGCGGGAACCAGAAATACTTTACCCTCGCTCGACCGGATGGAGTAGACGTCGTTTGCGCCGGTTTCGATAACATCTTCCAGCGTTCCCAAAGGATTTCCCAAAGAATCCCAAACACTACAACCAATAAAATCAACAATGAAGTAGCGATCCTTTGGGGGAATACCCGCGTGTTCCCTGTCTACGCATATGTATCTATTGCGAAGGGCTTCTGCCGAGCCTCTATCTTCAACACCGGAGAGAGTACAATAAAGGGCATCCGCCCGAACATTAGCGCGCAAAAGGGCGCGCTTTTCATAGCCGCCCTTTTCTCCCTCAAGATAGACTTCCTTAAGCTTTGCGTAGATTTCAGGGTCGTCAGCAAGAGGAAGTACTTTTAGTTCGCCCTTAATTCCTTGGGGTTTTAGAACAACCCCTATTCGAAGGTATTCGGTCATACTATCTCCAGCACATAATTCCTGTTCTGTTTGGTAGAGGCGGCCTTGAGCACCCGCCGAATAGCCTTCGCGATACGACCTTGCTTACCTATTATCTTTCCCATATCATCGGGAGCAACTGATAGCTCAAGAATAATGCTCCTCTCGCCTTCGTGGGACGTAATTCTGACCTCATCTGGCTTATCAACTAGGTTCATGGCGATAAACCTAACAAGTTCTTCCATCTGGCTGCCTCCTTCCGTGGTTTCGGTACCCAAAGCTTAACCTTCGAATGCGCCGTTCTTTTTAAGCAGTGCGCGGACTGTATCTGAAGGCTGTGCACCGTTCTTCATCCATTCCTTTGCCCGCTCAACATCAACTTTGACGGTTACGGGATCAGTGAGGGGGTTGTAATAGCCAATTTCCTCTATAAAGCGACCGTCCCTTGGAAAGTGGGAATCGGCGACAACTATGCGATAGAAGGGGGCTTTCTTAGCGCCCATGCGGCGCAGTCTGATTTTGACGGACATTGTGAGTTTTCCTCCTGTTGTTTTAAGTATTGATTTAATATATCGTGTCGGCATAGCCGCCGTCACTAGCATTAAAATGGTAGGCGCAAACCTTTCTTACCTTTCTTACCCAGTCCGGAAAATTGCTTCATCATCTTTTTTGTTTGGTCAAACTGGTTGAGAAGACGGTTCACGTCCTGAATCTGCATACCGCATCCTTTAGCTATTCTCTTCCTGCGACTACCGTTTATGATATCCGGATTTTCGCGTTCGTCCTTGGTCATCGAAAGCATTATGGCTTCCGTCCGAGCTAGGGACTTTTCGTCGATCTGGACGTTTGAAAGTTTGTTTCCACCAGGAAGCATGGCAAGTAGGTCCTGCATGGAGCCCATGTTTTTCATTTGTTGCATCTGGTCAAGGAAATCATCTAACGTGAAGCGGTTCTGCGCCATCTTTTTGGCTAAATCTTCAGCCTGTTTCTCGTCAAAGTTGGCTTGGGCTTTTTCAATTAAAGAAAGAACGTCTCCCATACCTAAGATGCGTGAAGCCATTCTATTTGGGTAAAAAGGCTCAATATCAGTCAGCTTCTCTCCGATTCCAGAGAATTTGATAGGCTTGCCTGTAACGGCTCGTACTGAAATAGCCGCACCGCCTCTGGTATCGCCGTCCAGTTTAGTGAGAATCACTCCGGTAACATCGAGCATTTCATCAAATGCTTTTGCAACATTAACTGCATCTTGACCAGTCATCGCGTCCACAGTGAGTAGTATTTCGGTAGGGGAGAGTGCGGTTTTCAAACGGACTAATTCGTCCATCATTTCTTGGTCGATATGCAACCTGCCCGCAGTATCTACAATAATCAGATCGCAAGCTTTACGTTCTGCCTCCTTAATAGAAAGCAATGCGGTTTCGACAGGGTCAGACTGCCCGCGTTCAAAAACCGGCAGTCCAAGTTTTTCACCTACGACTTGGAGCTGCTTTATGGCTGCAGGACGGTAAATGTCACAACCAACGAGAAGAGGAGAGCGACTGTATTGCTTTTTAACGTATGCCCCTAGCTTTCCGCACATCGTGGTTTTTCCTGCACCCTGCAAACCTACCAGCATGATAATTGTAGGTGGTTTTGGGGAAAAGTTAAGCTTAGTTTGACCGCCTCCCATAAGGGTGGTAAGCTCTTCATTGACAATCTTTATGACCTGTTGACCGGGCGTCAGGGACTCGAGCACTTCTGCACCTATGCAGCGGTCAGAAACGGATTTTATGAAGGATTTCACCACAAGGAAGTTGACATCTGCCTCAAGTAGCGCAAGTTTAACCTCGCGCATAGCTTCTTTGATGTCTTTTTCGTTAAGTTTACCGCGGCCGGTAAGTTTTTTAAAAACGCTCTGCAGTTTTTCTGAAAGGCTCTCAAAAGCCATGGTCATCCTCCCATATAGCGTTTATCCTATCTACATAATCGCGTATCTTCTCAGGTTCATTGGCTGAATCGAGTAGTTCTTTCAATAGCTTTTTCTGCGCATAGTACCTGCTCATCAATCCGAGTTTTTCTTCGATGCTCGCAAGCTGAGTTTGAGCGCGGATAAGTCCGTCCCTCACAGCTTGTCGGCTGACGTCGAAATGCTCGGCAATCTCGCCTAACGAGTAATCTGAATTCAGGTACAGTTCCATGTAATCCCGTTGCTTGTCAGTTAAAAAAGAACCGTAGAAATCCAGCAACAAGGATGTATGGAGATCCTTTTGCATAGCAGCTCGCTCCTTCATGTAAAGGCGCATACCTTTACACTTCGACTATAATATACTGTCAATGGAGAATTGTCAAGTTTAATGTTAAGCCAGGATTTTTCGAATGGAAAAGAGACTAACTAAACTTTTTCGTGATATACTTTAAATTAAAAAAGAAAGGCAGGTTATGATCTTGTCTGAACTTATAAACAATACCGGAATACTAGAGATTCAAGAACTTGCATTTCTCGTGTCCATTCCGGAACCATACAGGACTATACTTGTTTATGTTATTTTCATCGCTTTTGCCTTCGTTGCCTGTATACTGCTAGCATGGGTGCTCAAATTTGTGTTGAAGTTCATCTTTCACCAAATTCGCTTTATAGTCTGCCTGGTGATTGCAATTTTGCTGGTTGGTGCATTTCTGATCAAGTCTGCAATCGCTCCCGTGCAATCCTTTATAGAGGAGTCGGGGGTAGCAGATGTAATGGCTTTAACCGTGGATAATTTCAAAGGGTTGTATTCTGACAGCGCACCCCTTCTCGCGTGGCGGTTTACCGATATCACAGCCGAAACTGAAGAGGTCATGTCCGCTTTTGAAGAAAACGAGGAGCAACAAATAGAAAAACAAGACGAAGTAAGGATACGTATCGATTACCTTCCTGCAGGTTCGGTCGTCGTAGTATACGATAAGAATGATAACACTTTTTCGATCGATAAGAATATTGAGGATGAATAGTAACTTGTGCCGGGTTATTTTCAATCAGGAACGAGCCGCTTTTTGGGCGGCTCTTTCCAAATAGGTTTGTAGCAGGGGAAATTTACCTGCAGGTGTTTCCACCGGCGCAACCGAGGGTGTTGCCGCAACCACAGCCGCAGCCGCCCATATTGCCCAGTCCACCGCAAAGCAGCAAGATCAGGATAAGCAAGCAGCAGCTATTGTCGCCGCAGCCGCCAGTGTTTCCGCAGCCTCCAATGCCGCCAACGTTACCGTTGTTGCCACAGCAGCCGAGCAAAAGCAGCACGAGAATTAGGCAGCTGCAATCTCCAGAGAAGTTCATGTGTGACCTCCATAATACGAAGTCCGAAAGCTACGCTTTACGGCTGATTCATAATACTCAGCGGAAAAAAATATGTTACGCCTATAGCTTTTATTAGCAGAAATCCAAACCCTAATAAATTACTGATTAAAACCACTCGAAATTGCTCACATATCTAATAACGATAGGATCGCCGCATTAAACTTTACCGTACAGGAATCCGCTATTGCTTCTAAACAGCTATCGTGATATACTTTTTGAAATTCGATATTTGCTATGATGGAGATAAGTAGACTATTAAATATACCGGATAGAGAAAAGCGACCTGGGCTGGAAGCCGCTTTACGGTATGGATTATCGAAATTCACTCCAGAGCATGCGAGCTGAAAGTCGTTCATAACGACCGCGTAGGTGAGCCGGTTTCCGACCGATAAAGCGGGGCAGAGGCCGACATAGTGCGGCAAATGTAGGTGGTACCACGGAGCACAGCGTTTCGTCCTTTCGGGCACGCTGTTTTTTATTTGTATAAGAGGATTATTGACCAAGGAGATACAAATGGATATCAACGAAATCAAGAAAAAACTTGAGAGAATCGAAAAAAGTGCGAGCGAAGCTGCTTCTGCCTCAGTAGGCACCGATCAACTCAACGAGGTGCGAGTGCGTTTTCTCGGCAAAAAAGGCGAGCTGACAGGATTTCTGCGTTCTATGGGAAGCGTGCCCGCCTCGGACAGACCAGCTGTTGGCCAGATGGTTAATGACGCGCGAGAAAGAATCGAAAAGGAAATCGAGCTCAGACTGCATCAAAGCAAAGAGGC
>ENA-UOOM01001367-UOOM01001367.1-fermentation-metagenome-genome-assembly--contig:-NODE-1367-length-23691-cov-8.121848_pt1 | contig 23691 bp, 30 predicted proteins | sample MGYA00245781_ERZ724031 | MGnify/ENA primary metagenome ERZ724031 (study PRJEB28704, sample SAMN03018317) | fermentation metagenome | biome: anthropogenic terrestrial biome; feature: soil; material... | reverse complement strand
GTGGTGGGCCCGAAGAGATTCGGGGTGCGCATCCACCTCTGGCCAGCAAATAGATGCTGAAAACAAGATAGAAACCCTTTACCGAAACAGCCAGCTCTGGGGAATCGAGCAATGCAATCTCCTCGACGCGCAGGCGCGGGGAGAACTAATAATCATCCACGAGCAGCGCGAGCTCTCGCTGGTTATCGAGGATCAATGACAGAGGCAAACATGACCGCAGGAGGAGAACAGAGATAAGAAGTGCATGGGGGAGGGGACAGAACGGGAGCCAACCACCCTGGACCCATCCCATGCTGGACGCAAGAATTGGAGGCAACCAATTATGCAATCCAACAATCGTGATACCAGTCCCCGTTCTTTAAGATTTCTGGGATACAGTACGACGGTTTGCATCAGCGGTAGCCTCCTTGGAGGGGGCTGCTACTGAATGATCGCGAACGGTCAAAGTTGCAACTCTTCGCAACTCGATGTAACGAGTTGCAGTACCTCCCCATCATCGACCACGAAAGGTAAGGCCCCTCGGGAGCGCTCAGCCGAGGACAAGATCCTCGCTTCACTCCGCGCTTCCGAGATCGAGATCTCTAACAAGATCATAGCCCTCCGGACCGGCTTGCCAGTAGGTACAGTGAATCCCACCCTGCAACGGATGAAGCGCAAGCAAATGGTCGTCCGCGGCGAGACGGGATGGAAGGTCCCCGAGCTGTCGCGGGACGCAATCCTCAACAAGGAGCTCATGTTCGACGGGACCAAGGCGTCGCTGCCCAAGGTCCATGATCTTCACCTTACGTTCAAGCGGGAGAACATCCGCAAGGCCATACGCGACAGGTCGGAGGCCAGCACCCTTTTCCGTGACGTTCACTACTCCCTAGAAGATGCCCCTCAAGAAGCCTCGGAACAAGGCAAGGGTGCCGATAGGGGGCCAGTGAGGGAAATTTATGCAAAGGCTGATATAGGAAGTTACAAAAAGATACCCTCCCTATCGCGCCCCCCCACCCCCGATTTCGCCGGCTCCGAGTTCATCGAGCAGTTCTTCAACCCCTTCAACCCGGACGGCCTCTATCAGCGGTGGACGGCCGGAGCGCACAAGCTCAAGGAGCTCAAGGGCGGCGTCCAGGAGACCTTCGACTTCGCTTCTTACAAGATCAAGTTCCAGCTCTATGGCACCGGGACCGTCAAGATAATCTTCGCCAACTCCGAGGCTCCCTTCGGCGCTCCTGAGTTCCGCGCTGCCCTTCAACGCCTGGACGGCATCTTCTCCGCCCGGACCGGGGTCCGGTTCCTCGACATCCAGTCACTCTTCTTCATCGAGCGGTGCCACTTCAACAACGACATATCCGGCCAGCACGAGATCGCCGGAGCGGGGCGGCTGTGCTGCACCGTCCAGCAGTTCGAGGACTGGCTATACCGCAGCTACGAGAAGATACTCGGCGACGAGCTGGTAGTGCGGGAGGAGGCCTGCCTGGAGCATGGAAACTATGAGGATCACAACCTCAACGCCTTCCTCGCCCTGATGCAGGGAGGGACCAACCCCCTCCTCATCAACGCCCAGATGTTCAAATCGTCCAGGACGCAGCAGGACCTCCAACAGGACCTGCACACTGTCATACGCACTCTGACCGCTCACAACAAGCAGATAGACGGCCTGATCGCTGCCCAGGCCAAAACTTCTGAACGCACCAGGGACAACGAGAACGCTCTGACCAAGGTGGCCGACGCCATCGGGCAGATCGCCGAGCTCCTCGTTTCCCGATCCTCCACGGCAGCGCCTCCGGCCCAGGCACCTCTACCTCCGCCTGAGCCGGAGAGCAAACCACTTCCCAAGCCGCCGAGCCCGTTCGTTTCGGCTCTGGACATACATCATTCTACATCTGACTCGGGCCAGAAGATGGTCCGTCCCTGGGATCCGGCGCAGGTCAACAAGCGCCGGAAGAACAAGAAAGGCAAGAAGGCCGGGAAGGGGGCGATCGCCCTCAGAGCGTCTCCCGGCCGCCGAGCCGGGGTTGGGGATGACACATGGAACAACGTGAGGTGTTAGCCCTGGCTCTGCCCGTCCAGAATCACGCTCCAACATGGAGATCGGAGGCAACCGATGTACGACAACGAGAGAGCCAAGATGGAGCCGGAGGACCTCGCCATCAGAGCGAGTCTCCAGGACTCAGAGAGCCAAGCTACCGACCGAATGGGCGAGGGAATAACCAGGGTCCATACCCTGCTGGCCCGGAACATCCAGGACATCGCGGACCTGAGGATCATGCTGACCAGGCTGGAGAAGGCCGTCCCCGGGGGAATGTCAAGATGATACCGTCCTATCTCCGGAACCACTACGTCCGGATGATTTACAACCGCGTCTACAAGCCCAACTCCCTCTTCCGCGGATTTCTGGGTTGGACCGCCATTACGGAACTGGAGCTCTCCGGCAACACCGTCGAGAAGATCGACGGCGTGTGGGTCGTCAACCGCAAAGTTGTGCCAGAGCCGGACACAGACACAGGTACGTCAGAGCCTGACCTTGAAACCCCCAAGAACAAGGGGGGCATCGTCCAGAACATCACCGAAAAAGAGGCCAAGGAAGCCTGGCTCTCCCGTATAAGGGGGCTTTGACCATGCCTACCTGCCCGGTATGTGGCTCTGGGAACCTGGAGCCGGACGTTAGGGACTCGCTCAAGTGGAACTGCCAGAACAAGGATTGCCGGTGGGTCATCGTGGCCCTGACCCGGAGGGACCCTCCCAGGGGGGACTTTTGATGATGGCTGGACCAGAGATGCTGGAGGAGTTCAAGGCCGGTGATACCGTGTTTGCCATCCGTCATAACCGATTCTGCCTGGCCACGGTCATCAAGACCACCGAGACCAAGGCAAGGATCAGGTACATGGGGGAGAGCAAGGAGGCATGGCGCAAGAAATCCCTCATCGCCAGAGTCCTGGAGGAGTGACATGATCTCTTGTAACTCGGTTACAACCACCCACCTGGGCAGGGAATCGGCCGACCTCGAATGGTACTTGGAGCAGGAGGTTCCCGAGGTTGTCAACCTCCACCCCCGCACCCATCTCAAGGCCTTCACCTATGCGCCGAAGATCGCGGCGGTGCTCCAGGGAGAATGTTGCCAGACCATCCGGGAGATCAACCCTAACGCCGGCCCTCGGAGACGCATCCACGCCGGGGACACCATCATCTTCCACGGCTGGAGGGGACGCCCGTACCATTCGTCATGGTCCAAATGGCGGCTGACCGTCGAGGTGACGGTCGTCGAGGAGCTTCGCATCGACAGCAAGGATGGCTTCACCATCATCCGGCCAGGAGCGATATTTACCGGTAAATGGAGCGGGATGCTGGCCGACCACTTGGCACGGCAGGACCATATCGATCCTCCCACCGGCCACGGCCTTCGCGCCGTCCTGCAAGGCCTCAATGGGACCATCTCCGGCAAGACCTTCCAGATCATCCGGTGGAGACCGGAAGATGCCTATCTGGACCTCGACCAGGGCGGTGATGCCCAATGACCACGATGGGGCCATGCTCGGAGGACTTCCCCATCATGCTGAGGTACGTCAAGCACGCGCTGATCATCGTCGTGACCTTCGGGATCGTCGCTTTCGGCATCGCCTGGATGGTGGGACTTTGAGCGATCCATACGCCACCATCGACCAGGTCACTGCCGCCTGGGAGCTGTACCGCAAGTGCCGTTGCCCCATCTGTGGCAGCGAGGCAGAGATGGAGGCCGCGTCGGAGACCTCGGACGACCGCCGCCCGTACTCCTTCGAGTACGTCTGCCAGAGCGAGGACTGTCCAACCTCCTTCGTTGTTCACGCCGACCAGGACCTTGAGCCCATTGGCCTGGTCGAGGTGACGACCGGAGCTCACGGCTACATGGAGATGCGAAAGCTCCCCTGGTATGAGGTCCGAAGGACCAGAATCTCCGGCCGCTACCGTCAGGAACCAGTCGACGGGGTGCCATCATGCTGATGGCCATCGGATACGGCTTCGCCCTGGGTTTCCTGACCGCCGTGGCCATCTTCCTGCTCCGTAAGCCTCGCGATCGACCCCAGGACCCTCGGGAGGGACGTTGATGTCACAGAACAGAGAAGACCTCCCCATCTGCGAGGATTGCCTCCAGCAGCGCGGGAAGACCGTCAGCATGGTCAAGACCGGACACAAGTGCACGGTCGGCTGGAGAGGCCATTACGAATGCCCAGAGTGCGAAAACGATGGTGCGTCCACGGTAATGATGGACGACCCCTACTATCGCATCGCCTCCGAGATCATCGACGACCTCGCCGCCAAGGGCCTCGACCAGGACGACATTCGCCGCGTGGTCGATCGCGCTCTCTGGCTCTCAGAGCGCCAGCACGTCATCCAGGCCCGGCGCTCCGCCGAGGAGGACCTCCGGCGCGATGCCATCTCTCATCTGGAGGAGCTGAGAACTGCGACCATCCGGGTCAATAACAAGCGCTCGGAGGATGAGTACGTGGCCAGCATCCTTGGTCAGACCGAGGAGGGAGGTGGAGCATGACCGACGAACGGCTCCTGATAGTCACCGACCGTCTCGGCATGATATCCTCCCCCCTGACAGACGAGCAGAGAGCGTCCCTGATCCATTGCGCGGAGTGCGTACACAACGGATCCCCCATAGGCACCAGCATGCCAGGGACGGCGGTAGGCTCCAACTGCACCAACCTGGAGGGGTCGAAGCCCTGGACCTGGGTATGGTGGGATCCCGGAAACGGCCGCATGTATCAGCGCGTCGGCTGCCTGGTCGGCAAGAGGAGGCAGTGACCATGCCTGGGAGCTATATCACTTTCCAGGAAGCCCCGATCACTGGCAAGACCAAGACCTTCAAGGTCATCGCCGCTCGGGAGGGGACCCTTCTCGGTATGATCATGTGGCATAGTCCGTGGCGTCAGTACTGCTTCTTCCCCCGGGAGATGACGCTCTGGAGCCCCGGGTGCCTGCGCGACGTGGAGACGTTCATCGACGGCCTCATGGCCGAGAGGAGGGTGTGACCATGCCTAACAAAATACTCCTGGACGAGAGTATCGATGGGGTCCAGGTGCGGCTTATCGCCATGCTTCAGGGTGGCTACGACCTCACTCATACGTACTCATGTAACATGGAGGTCCTCTACTTGAGTGAGTATGAGGCCATAACGATCTCCCTCGCCGTGATGAGGGACCTCCTTGGGCCTGACCATCTGGCGATCCGAGAGCTCCGTAAGGCATTGGAGGAGCGTCAGTTCGAGAGGAGGGCCTGACCATGCCCCAAATGGACCTGGAGCTCAACGAGGTCATGCTGGAGGTTTCCGAGGAGGTCGAGGAGAAGGTCCTCAAGTACCGGACCTTCCGGGCCGAGAGGTTCAAATCAGGGTGGAGGCCTCCGCTCTCAAGAAGCTGCTGGAGAAGAAGAAGGCTGAAAGGTTCCCCAACAAGAAGGTGGAGGTCATGGACTGGATCATCCGGCGGGTCAAGCCGATGAAGTCCGACCCCATCCCACAGGGAGCCTTCGACCGGGACCTGGAGATGCTGTTCGAGAAGCTCTACGGGGAGAAGTGGAACGGGGGGAGGCAGTAATGGCCGGCTACAACACCACGTTCGAGGAGGACTACATGCGCTTTCACATCCTCAAGGGCATGAACGTCGATCCGTTCATCATGCCCTACCGCGCCCAGGGAGCCCGTAGAAGGCTGGACCCCCTGGTGGCGCACTTCGCCCGGTTCGTGAACAAGCGGTTGTACCGCACCCGCGCCTTCGATGAGTACGCGAGGCTCACCCCTGCTCAGAGGCGTAATGTGGCCACCGTCATCGGACAGGTGGAAGCGGCGGTGAGTTCGTGAAGCTCTTCTACGGCCTGGAAGCCACCTCCACCGACCGCAAGATGGGGTACTGCGAGAACGTCCTGATCTCCACTGCCTCGATCTACAACATGGGGCGGGGAAAGCTAAGGCCATTGAACCCCCCGGTCCACGAGCGCCTCTTCTTCGACAGCGGGGGGTTCTCCTTCTTCTCGAAGTTCGATGAGTACCCGTTCGACACCAGGACCTACGTCGAGTACTGCATGGATTACGACCCCTTCCTGGTGGCCGTCCGCGATTATCCCTGTGAGCCAGGGATTGCTCGGAACCTCCGCTCGACCAACATCGAGAGGATAGAGGCCACCATAGCCAACGCCCAGGAGTGCATGACGTTCGAAGCGCCGTGGATCATGGTGGTTCAGGGCTACACTCCGGACGAATACCGCTACTGTTGCCAGCGCATCAGGGACGAAGGATTGGAGACCGAACATCTGGCCATCGGTACGCTGTGCTGCCGAAAGAAGATCGCCGAGGCGCGGAAGATCATCAGGATAGTTCACCGCGAGTTCCCCAACGCCAAGCTCCACGGGTTCGGCATAGATCTTCGCTTCCTCAAGGACCCGACCATCCGCACTGCGCTCTGGTCCTCGGACACCCAGGCCTGGAAGTGGAATGGGCCGGAGACTATGCAGAAGGACAGCGGCTACTTTCTCCCCTCGTGCCAGGCAATCAAGCTGGAGAACTACCGCACCTACCAGGCCAGCGTTGATACCATCCTTCGCCGTGATGATGATCAGACGTCCATAAGGGACTTCGAGGCCGAGTTCGGGATCCAAGGGGGCGGAGCATGACCGGTCAACGCCTGTTCGTCGGCAACTGCGCCGATGTGCTCAAGACGCTCCCCGAGGCCTCGGTCGATTGCGTCGTGACCTCCCCGCCATACTACCTCCTCCGCGACTACGGAACCGAGCCCCTCATCTGGGGCGGCGATCCGCTCTGCCCTCACGACTGGATGGACCAGGGGAGCAAGGTAATGCGCCCCAGGAGAGATCATGACGGGCGAGATTTCGGGAACACTAGGGGGCAGGAAGAGGCCAGGAGCAACACGTCTGGCAGGCTGCACAAGGGCTATTCCTGCTCTCTATGCGGTGCGTGGCGTGGCCAGCTCGGCCTCGAACCGACCCCGGACCTGTTCATCCAGCATCTCGTAGGCATCTTCGATGAAGTGAAGCGCGTCCTCTCGCCCAAGGGCACCTGCTGGGTCATCCTCGGCGACTCCTACGAGGACAAGGGCCTGCTCCAGGTCCCCTCCCGCTTCTCCCTGGCCATGTCAGAGCACGGCTGGAAGCTCCGTAACCGCATCATCTGGCAAAAGCCGAATGCCATGCCGTCCAGCATCGCAGACCGCTTCACCGTCGACTATGAGGATGTCCTTTTCTTCACCCTCGCCAACGACCACTATTTCGCTCAGCAGAAGGAGCCGATGAAGGATGCCGGCAACCACAGCTATTGGGTAGGCAAGCGCGAGGCCACCATCACCAGGAACATGAGATCGGTGTGGTCCATCCCCACCAAGGGATACCGTGGGAGCCACTTCGCCTCGTTCCCAACGGCGCTCATTGAACGAATGATCCGCGCCGGCTGTCCATCTGGGGGGGGGGTAGTTCTGGACCCTTTCGCCGGGAGTGGGACCGTCCTAGAATACTGCCGACAGAACGACATCGAGGCCATCGGCATCGAGATCAACCCGGAGTACGGCAGGCTGGCCGAGGAAAGGGCCATGCTGAACATACCGAGGGTGGACCAGTGGGGGAGTGAGCAATCGTGACACGCACTAAGCGAGCATACAACCGCCACCCGATCGGCGGCGGCTACTCCGGGCCGACATACCACCCGTTCTGGCAGCTCTGCATGGGCCACTGTCGCATATGCAAGCGCCAGCACATCGAGAACGCAAGGCGGCGGAAGCGCCGCGAGAAGGAGCTCACGAGGAGCGAGATCGAGGGGGGTATGATATGAGGTCAAGAAGTGCAAATCTCCACCCGAAAGCCTGTCTGGGATGCCCCCACCAGGAGATCAGCATGATAGACGAGCGAGTGAGCTGCGCCTCCAATGGGCCATGCCCGAGGAGGCTCTCGGCGCGGCTAAGAAACGCCGCCCGGACCGGCGTCACCATGCTCGGAGCGTGGGCCGCCCTGCCGTTCCTCGCCGTCCTGGCCCTCAACCTGATCGCCCTGCTCTTGGGCTCCGCCCTGGTCATGCCAGAGAGCGGCCGCGTCTCGCTCTTCGTCATCACGCCGTTCCTGGTGCCGTTCGCTCATCTCGACGGCCTGGCCGCCTCGCTCTGGTACTCCATCCTGGCCATCGCCATCGTCCTTAGCGCCTGGTGGACCGCGAGGCTGTCTCGCTACAAGTTCCGGAGAGAGCTGAGCCACAGATGGATCGTGGTCGAGCACTCCCCCGCGTTCCTCATAGCGACAATGTGGTTTGCGCTGCTGGCCGTCAACATCGCCTGCTTCTACCTCGCTGACCTGATTAGCGGAGCGTCCTCGCCGGACTTCGAGGCCCGCCCGCTATGGCAGAGCCTCGCGTCCCTCGCCCACGCTTCGGTATGGGAGGAGCTCGTCACCCGCGTCCTGCTCATCGGAATCCCGCTGCTCGTCCTCGATGCCGCCGCGAAGAAGCGCAAGGACCTCCGGCGATACATCCTAGGCGGAGACATCGAGATCGGGGACCGCGAGGCCGCGCTCATGCTCTTCTCCGCCGCAATGTTCGGCCTCGGCCACCTGTGGGCCTGGGACGCCTACAAGGTCATCCCGGCGGCGGTCGGAGGCCTCATCATGGGATACCTCTTCCTCAAGGTCGGCCTGTGGGCGTCGATAACCTTCCACTTCGCCAATAATTTCATGACCATGTGGGCGGAGTTCTTCCCTCTCGACGTGCTGACGGCCACCTTCGAGGTCTTGACCCTCGCATGGGCGGCGGTCGGAGTTGTTTTCGTCGTCTACTACTCCGCGGCGGGGCTCTCTTGGCTTCGTTCGCGGCAGTCCGAGAATGAAACGCCGGCCGGGGCGTATTTACCGGCAAATGGAGGCAACCAATGAACGACATGGGCTCGATAATAGCGATAGGGGCGCTTGTATTAGGGGCCGCCCTGGTGATCTATACTGAGGTCGACGGGCGGAGGAAGAGGAAGGCTAGGGAGCGCGAGGACCTAGAGGAGAAGCTGGCCACGCCATATATCGTCACTAGGGGATGGAGAGAGCTTGAGAAAGGCTCCCAAGGCGAGTATGACGTGCGCGAGGCCAATCTTGACAAGGCCATCCTCCAGTTCCTGGAGGAGGTGATCCGCCTGAGAAGCTTGGTAGAGGGTGAACATTACGACAACGCTTGGGTGCGGCTATCCAAGGAGGGCTTGGACGAACCGCTCCTGAATGACGAGTTCGGCTGGAGGGGCGAGGTATATGTCTAAACCTCTCCGCCTCATGCTCGACCTCGCCTACAACGTCGCCGAGTACCTCGTGTTCTTCCCCCGCTACTCGTGGCGGGAGCTCCGGCGGAGGGATGCTCCGTGAAGGTCGACCGGTCGGATGGAATGTAACATGTGTGAATTCGACCCCAAGAACGACAGCCGATACATCGACCCCTGCATGGTGAAGCTGATCGACTACCTTCGAGCGCACGGCATCGAGACGGTGTCCTGCTGTTGCGGACACGGCAAATATCCGCCGTCCGTCATCGTGCGGACGGTCCGACCCGAGTTCACGATGGAGATATTCAGCGGGATCCTCTTCGAAGGCAGGAAGAAGAGGTACTATCGGAAGGATGCCCAAGGAGTCTATCACATCCCGGAGGCCGCACCATGAGGGCCGTCGCAAAAGAGGGCCGAAGGTCCGACAGCGAGGATGAAAAATCGGGACGGGCGCGGGAGGCCGTCCAACTACCTCCTTTAAATAAAACCATAAGGTTCTGTAACCTATTCCTATACCGCGAGATGACTGGGTTACAGACGGAGGGACAGTAACATGGGAACCGTGAAGTATCCGATCACCGACAGGGACGTGAAATTGAAGATGCTCGGCGCTTGCCGTGACGATTACGAGCGGGGTCTCATTCTCCTCCTACTCAATACCGGGATGCACTCCTCGGTGTTCTGCAATCCGAGGAAGCGGAACGGCAAGCCGAGAGAGCGGCCGAAGATTCTCCGCGAGGGCAAAGCCCGATACCTGTCGTGGATGCGTCCGAAGACGAACAAGACCCTCCGCTCCTTCCCCATCCGGAAGGACGAGCTCTCCCTGATCGAGAAGTTCCTCTCCTCGCCGGCGAAAAGCAACAAGCATTACGACGAGATCCTTCGCAAGATCGGCGAACGGGCCGGGTATGACGGCGTGTCGTGCCTCACCATGCGTCACACCTACTGCATTTGGCTTCTCCGACCAAAGAATGAGAGCGGCGCGGGCATGACCATCTATCAGGTCCCTCATTGGATGGGCTGCACATTGGAGGTCGTGGTCCGCAACTACTCGATCCTGAGCGGAGCACAGCTCATGGAGGAGGTCGGGGACTTCGATTATGAGTTCGATGAAGAGCAAACGCAAGGAGAGATGTAAATGAAAGACAACACAGAACAAGAAACCACAGGTGCAGGACATGAGAACGACGAGCGCGGGGTCGACCTCGGGGGCGAAGAGGACGACGGGCTCGACGATTGGGGCAACGAGGCCGAGAAGTTCGAGGTGAACGGGATCAAGGTGTATGCATACCGAAACCCGATCGTCGCCATGCGGGTCGGCTTGAATTACTTGGAGGATAGCGTGAACGACGAAGAAGTTAAACTATACCAATGTGCCGAATTCCTTAGCGTCATGTCGGACGGGGGGTCCTTTGGTGGAGAACTTATCAAGCAAAGCGAACTAACGAGGATATCCCTTCTCCCCGCACCTCAGAACTCCTACCATGTCGTCTTCGACGCTCCTCAGTTCGAGGACCTACTTATCGAGGGCAGGTACGAGTTCAACGGCATCAGGGGAAATTGGAAGAAGCACGTCCGATCGAGCGTCGAGCAATATCTTCGGGAGAAGCTCGCCGAGAGCGAAGGGCAAGAAGAGAGAAAATAACGCCTCGACGCCCGTTCACGGAAATAACGCAACCCAGCCCCCCCAAACTCCTTTCCTTTTTTCAACGAAAATGAGGAGGGATAAAAAGAGAAAAAAGGTTTTTCAGCATTATTCTGGCTGCTCGACCTTCGGTGAATATCTCAACCAAACACTTACCATAGCTTCTCGGGCCTGCTCTTTCATCTCCCTTGCTATCTCGTTCCGTAGCTCCTCTGGTACCCAGTCAGGAATGCTCAGGTTTATGCTTACTATGTTCATGGTTTAACCATCCTGTTTATTCCCGATGATAGGAATCGGGAACGGGACCGAGAAAGCCTGTTGATAAAAATGAGGAATCAGGGGGTTCCAGGCTTTCTCAATTGTTGAGCGCAGTACGGGCATACGATCGCGTCCGGCGGAATCGGACGTCCGCAGTTGTGGCAGTACCAGACTTGAACGGGCATCGGCGCATAGGCAGCGGGCGGGTACGGCCCGACTGCCTTCTTTCGGATCGCCTTCCATACAAGGACCAGGGCGATGACCACGATCACTGCCACGACCAGCAGGAACACCAAGCCTAGGATGGCCGCCCCCATGTTGGAGCGGGTCCCATCGAGGTCATACCGAACGGTGGAGGACGCCAACTCGTCGTTCACGATCGCCAAGCGGTAGTCCCCCGATGGCACGTCCATGGAGACGACCGCGTGTTTGGTGTTCTGCCTTGAGCCGTCCGCGCTGTACTCGAACGACATGCCGTTGGACATCCTGTTATATTCGCTCTCTTTCATGACATACACGTCGATGTTCCCGCCGCTCACGACCTCGATGTCGTAGCTGATATGTCCTCCGGCGGGAAGGTCTAGTTGCCACGAAAGTATCTTACCGGCCGATATGACTTCGGTCCCGCTTTCCGCCTTGGCGGTCCCAGGAACGACCACTGACAGAGCGATCAATAACGTGATGAATAATGCGATCTTGCTCGGTTGCCTCATGCCCAGGATATATTGGTACAATTGAATAAGCGTTCGCATATAGCAAGTTTAAAATGGCCACCCTCGATAGAGTATCTTAGGGGAGCCAACCAAACATGACGACGATACCGGAGGTCCCGCCGGACCTCAAACGTCAATGCACTCAGCCTGAGCCCGAGGACCGCATTTACCGGCAAATGTCCCCGGGAGGGCGGCGTGTCTGAGCTTTGTTTTGTGATGATCACCGAGATCTCGGTGGGCGGAGCGGTCATCTTCTCCCTGCTCACCCTGACGATCTTCGGTGAGGTCAGTGATTGCAGGACCGTTCCGATCCGACTAAGGAGCGATATTCCCGACTACATAGCCAACATGCTCGACCAGGAAAAGTTCATTACTGGCAAGAACAAACAACAGGTGATGGCCGAGGCCCTGCAATTGTACTACGAGCGGCGGAAGAGGGACCTAAAGCCCTGACCGCAAACCCGATTTCTGCCTGGTTCGTGCAACTCTTATTTTAACTTTGATTTCTGGCCCATCTTTTGCCTCTCAAATACTCGGATGGGCCATCGTAAGATCACCGATGGACGGATGGGGGAGCAGATCGCCGTCACCGACTCCCCATCGAAACGAAAGGTTGTCCCTCCACCCGTCCAGACAGGTGAAATGACTATGGAACAGACAACCGCTAGACCAAAGAAGAGGCTCGGAGCCTACGGTGCGCTATTTGCTACGGCCATCCTCATGATGACCTTCGTGCTCGGCTCCGGTGCCATTACTATGGAAGTCTCCGCAGCGTCCGGTGGGGATGTCGACATGGAGCTCGTCCCTGGCTACAGGGACGTGACCTACGTCCTGGACCCCGTACAGACCTCGCAGAGATTTGACGCCATCGGAATGTGGAACGCCATCGGATCCGTGACCTTCGACGATTCTTTAATGGTCATGGGCGAGAACCAGGGCGCGAACCTGACCATCGACGAGACCGCCGCTCTTGACGACTCGACCTATTTTGAGACCAAGCTCAAGGCAAGCGCCATCACCGCCAATGTCAGCATGACCCTGGACAAGTTCTCTTCGTCAAACATGGCATCCATCGGCCTCGCTGCCGACGGATCGATCGCCGCCACCTACTACGACGGCACCGCCGTCAAGATCGTGACCCTTGCTGCCGCCTACGAGGCCGACAAGTTCTACCTACTGGCCATCGAGTTCGCCGCCGACAGCGTTGTGTTCTCCGCCAGCTACGACAATGGTACTCTCATCGAGTCCTCCGTCGTGACCGACTGTGAGCTCACCGCCGCCAGCATCGACGCGGTCATCATCAAGAACGTTGCCGCCGCCACCACTGGCTACGCCGACTACTACTTCGGCTCCAGCGAGAGGACCGCGTTCACCCCGACCACCTACGAGACCGCCGACCTGAACGCCACCCCCACCGCCCTGGACACCTACCAGAAGATGGAGATCGACTTCGGCGCTGAGGGCATGGTTCCCGGCTCGTACTCCAGCGACGCCTTCGTCCACGAGGCCTATAGCTACCAGGATGCCGGCAAGAGCATCGTGAACGACCGCTACCTCAACAAGACCGACTTCGGTGAGATCCTCGCCGTTGAGAAGGAGACCGACAACCCGGTCCGTGGCCTCGCCAAGTACATGGGATGGAAGAACCTCCAGGCCGACAACGAGCGTGTCCTGGCGGACTACATCGCCTCGGTCCACAAGGTCCCCATAGACCAGGTGCGCGTCATCGACTACTACATGAGCTCCTGCCAGGTCAACTACACCTGGACCCCCGAGCTGGCCGCTGACGTGAACGATGCATGGTACAGCTCCGTCAAGGAGATGGGTGCCGGTCTGGGAGCGGAGATCAAGTACGCCGACAAGGACATGTCCAAGGCGCTGTCCTTCGGCCGCACCGCTCCGATGGAGACCTTCCACGAGTACGACGATGTGGAGTATCTCTTCTTCCCCACCACCGCTTCGACCTCTGTGTTCGGTGAGAAGATGGAGACCCTCCAGGACTACCTCCGTTACCACACCGTCGGCGCGGCCATGATGGTCCCCCTTAGCTTCGGGAACATCACCGACACCGCCACCCTCTCCATGACCGCCGAGGGCGCGATGGAGTCCAACATCTGGTACAACACCATGAAGGGACTCGACTCCGCCTTCCAGTTCACCGACGCTCTGCTCGGCCAGATCCTACAGAACGCCAAGTACATGGCTATGGACCTGACCTCGGTGCAGAGCTCGATGTCCTGGACCGTCATGGAGAACGGCAAGCTGCTGGAGAGCCCCCTGACGATGGTGACCGAGATGGGCAACTTCGTGTTCCCCATCGTCATCGTCGTGGTGATCATCGCCATCGTGGCGGTCATCCTCCTCGGCGTGTTCGGCACCAAGAAGGTCCGTGGCAAGCGCAAGGCGTGAGCCCAAACCCTTTTTATTTCTTTATTTGAATCTCAGGAGGACCCCCATGCAACTCACCACCAGGTTTACCGCCATCACTCTCATCTTCGCGTTCCTCTCCGTTGCCATCCTAGGCTCAGGGTGCATCACCCTGGGGGCCAGCGCCGAGGAGATCGACCCGTTCGAGATCAAGGCCGCCCCGCACTTCCGCGACGTGACGTATGTCACCGACGAGCCGTCATACCTGCAACGCTTCGACGGCCTTGGCCGCTGGAAGGTCTCGGTCGGCGCTCCCAGCGTGTCCGTTAGCAACTCCGCCCTCTCTGTCTCGGCCCCCTCGGCCACTCCGGTCGAGCTGACCCTGTCCGAGTCTGATGCTCCAGGCATCAACCCCGATGGCCGGTGCTTCATCGAGACCCGGCTCAAGGCGTCCAATGTTTCGACCCAGAATACATCGTTCACCGTGGAGAACGTCGCCACCGGCAACATCGCCGGAGTGACCATCGCCTCCGGGTCGATGACCTACCAGTACACCACGGCGTCCAATGTCGCCACCGGCAACATCTACGCGCCGATCGCCGCCAACACCTACTACCGCGTTGCGATTGAGCTGACTGCCACCACTCTCACATACTACGTCCACTCCGCCGACGGGACGCTACTGGCCAACTACTACGCCAACAGCGCCGTCCTGAACGCCGGCGAGATCAATGAGGTCCACTTCGGCATCGAGGGTGCCGCTGGCAGCGCCACGTTCGACTACCTCTACGTTACCGACACCGCCCCCCTGACCTCATCCTCTGACAGTATCAAGGCGGTCGACGCCATGACCTCCGACGCCTACCGCACCCAGGCTGGCATCCGGCTCGACCGCCAATCCCTCGACCTCGCCCGATCCGGCTCCGAGGTCGTGCAGGCCGCCAACGGCATCCCCGCTCTCGACCTGACCAAGGACCGCTACACTAAGGAAGAGCTCATTGACCTCTTCGGAGCGATGCCCGAGCCAAACCAGCGCATCGAAGGCATCCTAGTAGCCAAGGGCTGGACCGACTTCCGGGGAGATCTCGAATCATCTCTGAGGTCATCCATCGCCGGAGGCCTCGGCCTCCAGGCCAGCAACGTATTCCTCGTCGATTACTACGTCGACTATCTCCAGCTATCCACTGAGGTCGATGAGGAGATCGTCGAGACGCAGTACACGAGGCTCTGGGAGAGCCTCCGTAATGCATATGCCGCCACCAACGCTGGAGAGACCAAAGACGGCGGGTCGACGACGCAACTCTCCGTTATGAGCGTCGACAGCGCCCGGTCGACCATGACCATGACCTTCCTTCCGGCCGCCGAGCTCGATGTGATAGGAGACATGTTCGGAAACATCGGCGAAACGATCGCCGGAGGGGCCAAGGCTGCTGAGTTGGCCGTCCGTTGGGCCTGCGAGCAGGCATTCGGCTTCCTGGACGACCCGCTCAACCTAGACAAGTTCCGGGAATACGTTCCCACCTGGAAGGACATCCAGGACGGGCTCAATCAGACATACAATCAGGTCGCCGACCGCTTCACCGAGGAGACGGCCAGATGGTGGGCCGTGCTGAACGCTACGACCGAGAAGTTCATCGGCCTGGTCGGAAGCAGCATGACCGCCGCCTACACCTGGGCGACGGGCACCGTGAACAACATCACCGCCTCCGTCACCGACTCGATCACCTCGATCGCCGAGATGAACAAGGAGTTCATGTCCTGGTCGCAGACCCAGATGGAGAACACCAACGCGATGTTCGCGCAGATGTTCTCGGACATGAGCGACAACCTGATGGAGACCCAGCGGTTCTTCGCCGACCAGCAGGCCAAGGCCAATCAGGCCATCACCAACATCACGGAGGAGCTGGCCAACTCCAAGATGGTCATGGACAACATGTGGGCCGACTTCCTGGCCGGGGGCAAGCCCGCTGACGGATCCCCGCTGACCATGAGCGCGTTCTTCGGCGATGAGCTCGTGCAGAGCATCGTGGTCGTGGTCGTGGTCGCTGCCATCATCGTGGTCATCGCCCTGGTCCTGGTCATGTTCTCCGGGCGCAAGAAGGCTGGAAGGAGGAGAACGTGATGTTTGGAAAATGGATACGACGGGATCGGGGGGCCGAAAGGCCGTCCAGCGCAAGAACCGACAGAAAACGCCGGGTGCTCTGTCCAGCACTCTCCATCATGGCAATTGCCATGATGATCACTCTTGCCATGCTGGTCGGCCCGGCCAGCCAGCAGGCACTCGCAGCAACCGAGGCAGATATACTGGTCGGTGACCCCATCACCTACACTGGCCTGGGCTCCCATGATGTCATATCCTCATCGATCGATGTGGATTCCGCGGACCCGTCCAGAGTGCTTGGCGTCGCCGAAACCCTCAGCAATCACTCAACCCATCCTGACTGGGTGTACGGCTTCGCCATCACCACCAACGGAGACACCGCCATCCTGGGAGAGACACAGCCCCTGTTCTCTAGTAACTTCGACGGCATACGCATGGCCCTCCTGGACCCGTCCCACGCCGTGTTCTTGGGATACAAGGTGGGATACAGTGGGCAGAATGCACTACTCACCCTCCACATACTGACCATCGATGGGCAGAACCAGTTCACCGCTGGTGCCGCGAACACGCGGGAACTGCCGATCGTCATAACATCGGACGACACCCGCATAGCCGTCCTGGATGATGGCCGGTTCGTTCTGACCTATGCCGAGGATACTGGGTCTGGCGAACCGAGGACCCTGAACTCTGTCATCTGCACCGTCAACGGCGATGAGATCACGCTCGGCGATGCCAACCAGTATAACAGCATCAAGGCCGACGCCAACATCGCTGCCCTAGACAGCGACAGCTTCCTGATCTGGTACACCGCCACCACCGCGAACGCGCCCAACGGCGGCACCGCTATGGTGGCCACCATCAACGGCGATATCATCACCTACGGTACGCCGACCACGTTCATGGTCACCCAGGACGTATATTATGCCCAGAATCCGAAGATCACCGCCCTCGACGCCACTCACTTCGCCATATGCTCCGTGGAGTCCGATGGCAAGACCATGCTCAAGATGGGCACCATCGACGGCATCTCCATCACGATCGGGGACCCAGTCATCATGCCCTTCGAGGCTGAGATGGGCGGCCCGATCGCCCTCGACGCCACTCACTTCGCTTGGACCGGCTACGCCTACTCCCTGAACACCGCATACGCCGCTCTCGCCACCGTCAACGGCGATGAGATCACGCTCGGCGACCTGATCGAGTACCCCCACAGCATACCTGTGATCGTGCAGCCACTGGAGCCCTCTAGGTTCGCCATTATCGGGGTGCCGACGTATAATGACATATGTCCGGTCGGGGCCATCTGTACCGTCCCGTCCCTGGCAGCCGCGCCCCCCGTCGATCCCGTAGACGACGAGGACCCCACCCCCACTAACTCGACCAAGCCGCCTAAGACGGGCGGGAGCTCCGTGGTCGCCGATGACGAGCCCTCAAGGGCACTGTGGATCGTGGCCGTCCTTCTTGTTCCCGGCATCGCGATCGTTGCCGTAGTTATGAGCCAGAGTATCAACAAGAAGTCAGGCAGAAGGAGGCGGTAAGGTGAGCACGGGAGGTAGTGTAAACAACCCCTCGCCCGGGCGGAAGCTGATGTCCGTGGCGATGGTACTGTCGATGTTCTTCTCCGGAATGGCGTTCCTGGCCACGAGCGAGAACGCCTCAGCGGCCTCGTGGTCTTCAGATTTCTCCACCTCTGACGGATGGACCATTAACTATCCGGCCGGAACCACGATCTCCGACGGAACTCTCAACATAGATGCATGGCGTAATTACAACAACTTTGTGACCCATCAATGGTCTCAGACCACTACGGGGGAGTACAATATCTCGTTCTCCGTCCTGCTGGTGAGCTGGGGAGTGGACGTTGGAGTCGCTTACTACTGGAATGTTGCCACCAAGACCCTGACCGAATCGACGGCGTGGTCGGGGACTGTGGCCGGATATGAATCGACCCAGCTAAATTTCTACCAAGACTCGAACGGTCCTGTTCTGTCCCTCCAGATGTACGAGGCTGCAAGCTCCTCCACTGGGACAAACCAAATTACGCCGGTCAAGGGAACGACCTACCATGTAAACTTCCATCGACATTACTCCAACGGTCAATGGATCATCGACCAGCGGCTGTGGACGGACTCGGGCTCGTGGGCCTCCCCTAGCATCAATAGGCAGTCCATACTCTCAGGGACGCCCCTGAGTGTAGGTTGGACCAATTTTCAGAATCTCAACACCGGATCCTCTGGTTCCCACCAGATTATTGCCAAGGTTGACAATTATTCTGAGACGTACATAGATGGAACTGGTGGGGGCGATGTGCCGCCTGTAACCACCACCAAGGATGTGACGCCATCAGATCTCGACACCTATGAGCGGTCCTATGCGAACTATAACACTGGAGACCCGAACTCATGGTACAATACCACTGGAAGTCGGATCACGGACAACAACGTAGGCCACAGCTACAGCTCAACATATGGCGGCTACTTCATCGCCAGACCAACCTTCTGGCTCCCTCGTTCCTCGATACCAACGAGCAGCATCATGAGCGCCTCGGTGAACTTGTATTGTACTGAGCTCAACTCAGGCTATACCGACCTCCATAAGCTCCTGGTCATTCAGGGAGCGGTCGATTCTACTGCCGTGACCTATCCAAACTCAGATGCGAACTATAATCAGGCCCTCTGGACTGGAGACCTTGGGAGCGTCGATGTTTATACGATCACTGACGGAGTGCAGTTCTATAAACCCAACATCTACATCTCCATCGAGTTCAACGCTGCCGGTATCGCATACTTGCAGAGCTGTCCGGGAGAATACATCCCCTTCACCATTCGTTATGATGAGGACATAGACCAAGTGAAGCCCACTGAGTCATATTGGCATACCACCAAGTTCAACGGCCTCGACTCCGCCAACCTCCCCTATGTACGTGTGACATACGGGCAGCCTGCCGATTCACCCTCCATCACGAGCGAACCTATTGAAAAGGCCTACACTGGGTCCAACTATTACTACGCCGCCACGGCCACAGCCGCCGACGCCGGTCAGATCAGATGGGAGCTCACAACCGACGCCACGTGGCTGACCGCTGATTGGGAGGTAGGGGGTGCGACCTGCAACCTATCTGGGTCGCCATCTTCTACGGGCTCGTTCAGCGTGAGCCTGCGGGCCTACGATGATGACTCCTCTGAATATCAGAACTATACGCTGACCGTCCTAGAACCAGGATCCGGCGGGATCGAGACCTTTGACAGGTTAGCGAACGGGACCCATGACCCAAACACCATCACCCTAGATACTGGAACGTTGGTATTGCATAACCCGTCCGCTGATGAGGAAGTGATCGCCCTCGGAGGCCAGCTCATCAGCTTCGTGAGGACTGACCTATCCAATGCCAAGGTCATGACCTACACTCCCACAATTCCAGGCAGCTCGTGGGTCATGTCCTCGGAACTGTATCCGTCAAAGGATGAGTCCATACACCAGGCCAACGGCATCCCATCATCGAAATACGGCATGATCGTCCGCCTGATCGACAATGGCGTTGAGGTGGCTGGCGTCTCCCTCTATGTAGGAGAACCAAGCCTTGGATATGAGAACATCAAGATCTACTCCGCTGCGAACTCGACGTGGTGGACTGTAGTCGACGATGTCCTACCAGGCCACGCCAACCGTCACGACCCAACCCCATATGCTGTGGAAAATCAGGAAGGGATGTACGGCAACAAGGTGGACTACTACATAGTCAGCTATGAGTACAGCGGCGAGACCTCCGTGGTCGTAAGCATCCATCATTCGATCGATGGTGTGGTGTCTCTGCTTGCCACGGAGACCGTTGCGGTCTCGACCCCCATTTCCGACCCTGCAATGACATATACTGTGGATGTAGCCATCGACAAAACGGGGGAATACAACACCTTCAACATGTGGTGTATCGACAACCTCCGGATCGGCAGTATTGGGGATCGATACGCCATCGTCAACCCGATCTACGAGTACATTATGGAGGATTCTCCTGCATATCTCTACCTCAGGGGACTGGACAATAGTCCCATCTCCGATGCCACTGTGATGATCGGGGGAATCGCGGCCGCATACGTCCCGGAACGGCAGCGGTACGAAGTATCCCTGGGGAGGAGCGTGAACTGGGCCGAGCAGGTGTCATATTCAGTGGTGGTGGATGGTTACGCCTTCGACGGATATTTCCAGATAACCACGATGGCCCAGACTGCCAATGGTATCAGCTTGCCGTTATGGTGGAATGGATGGGACTGGGTATCGGTGATCGGCGTCGACGATCTCTCCCTATCGAATGCCATCTCGACCTACTCGGCATACGACCACCCGGTTTCATCATATATGTCTACTTTCGCCTACACCAACGCCCTTCTGACCACTCAATCCGAGGCGGGCAATCACGCTCCCCACACATACGCAACTCAGGGTTATCTGCTATGGGAACAGGCGAAATCCGAAGCCGCCAGTGGTATGTCATCGCTGACTAACGCCTTCAATTTCGCCAGCCTTTGGGACGATCCCAGTTACGTCGGCCAGGGAGACACCTACATCACCAGAGGATGCCCCGCCAATTGGGGGAACCTGCAAATGGTTTACGCCATGTATGAGCAGGGATACCGAACGATGGGGCGGACGGGGAGCATCTTTTCTCCGATGGACTTCGACACATTGGGAGCATGGTATGGGGGCGCTTTTTACCCTTACGAACCGCTCCAGTTGATGAATATCAACAGGAACCCCTGTCTGGATAACCTCGCTGCCGGATGGGAGCCTTGGGTAGAAAACATCGCCAGCATGGGCGGAGTGGTCAGTGCGTACTGTCACGGATCCTTCACATCATCTGGGGCCGCATTCTTGTCATGGGTAACCAACCCAAAGACTGGGTTCGCCTACGAGAACTGGAAGGCCACTAATGGAGAGGTAGCATCGTATGTGAATGGTCGATGGACGACCGACATTACCTACAACGAGGCGCTGTCTTCCGCAAAGACCTACGTTTACGATGTCTCGCGCCGGAGCCCATATGCAAGCGGATATTGGAATGTTCCAGTGACGGTAGCCTTCGACTTATCCTTGTTGTCAGGGGGCCTCGGGGACATCATACTGACCGAAGGTGCAAAGACTTACAGGATGAGTGATGGAACTCTATCCAACCTCGCCTCGGCGCGGGAGATGGGTGTGGGCTACGATGTACGGGACAACACCCTCTATGTCAGTCACTTCTGGAACGACACATCGATGCTGAGCATAACCAGCGAAACGGTAGACGTCCCCCAGTGGTCCCCCACATTCACATCGACGCCGTCCCTGAGTGGTAAGGTCGGAACGCCCTACTCATACACTCCGACCGCCAACGAGACCTCCACACTCGCTTTGGAGGCCAGTCCGGCATGGTTGTCCCTGGTCGATGGAGTCCTGTCCGGAACCCCAACCGCCGCAGGGACCTACGAGGTCTCCCTCAAGGCCGTATCGGCCACCGGCGGGCTCGCCGCTTACCAGAACTGGACTATTGTCGTGAGCGCCGCACCGGGTGTCCCAACATGGGGCCCCACATTCACCAACAGTCCCCTCACGAGCGGGAAGGTCGGAGCATCATATTCCTACACCGCCATGACCAATGAGACCGCTACCTTCACCCTGGTCAGCGCCCCGAGCTGGCTCAAGCTGACGAACGGGGTACTCTCCGGAACCCCAACCGCCGCAGGGACCTACGAGGTCTCCCTCAAGGCCGTATCGTCAGCCGGTACGCTATCGACATATCAGAACTGGACAATAACCGTGGCCGCCGCTCCCGAGGACCCCGATGACGGCGATGATCCATACGTCCCTCCGACCAAACCCGGCGGCAGCTCGGGCGGCGGGAAGGTCGTCGATGACGGCTCTGGAGGGAGCTCCATGTGGATCATACTGATCTTGCTGGCTCTTGCAGCCATCGTGATCGCTATAGCCATCAACTCCACTGGGAGCAAGAAGAAAGGCATGAGGAGGAGGTAAATGTCTCCAAAGGCGGTCATAACCGTCTTCCTCGCCCTCGCCCTTGTCATCCCGGGAGTGACCCTCCTGGCGGAGCCGGCAGCGGCGGAGGCCGTTACCTTCGGAACCTCGAAAACGTTTAGTGAAGATGGGGCGGAGGACATACAGATAGCCGCCCTGGACGCCACCCATTTCGTCGTCGCGTACCGCGATTCAACCGATTCGAATAGTGGCAAGGTTGTTGTTGGCATCGTCAACGAAGGCTCTGTGGCATTTGGGGGTACGGTCAAATTCTACTCGTCTGAGATTAGTCTTCTATCCGTCGCCGCCCTGGACGCCACCCACTTCGTTGTCGCGTTCCAAGAAACCCAAAGCGGCTTCGGTAATTCTGTAGTGGGAACCGTCAGCGGTACGACCATCACTCTAGGCTCGAAGTATGTGTTCAATTCTGCGGTCACGGGGGGCATCTCCGTCGCCGCCCTGGACGCCACCCACTTCGTAGTAACTTACCGCGATGGTGGAAACGCCGGCTCCGGCACTGCATTAATCGGCACCGTCAGCGGCACAAGCATCACCCACGGTCCGGAGGCAGTCATCAACTCCTCGCCCACCAACTATACCTCCGTCGCCGCCCTGGACGCCACCCACTTCGTAGTAACTTACCGCGAGGATTCACTTGACCACAGAGTGATTGCTTGCTCGGTGAGCGGTACAAGCATCACCTACGGTCCGGAGGTCGTGATCGGACAAGGGGGCCGCCCGACGACCATAGCCGCCCTGGACGCCACCCACTTCGTTATCGCGTACACCAGCGCCTCCCCTTCCTTACATGGCACCGTCATAGTCGGATCGGTGAGTGGAACGACAATCACCCTCGGACCTCAGGCAGTATACAATGCCGCTTTTACTTGGACCTCGAACGTCGCCGCCCTGGACGCCACCCACTTCATATTGAGCTATTCCACTGGGGGAACCTACTTTGGTGATACTACTTCCGGGAACGCGCTTATCGGCACCGTTAGCGGTACAAGCATCAACCTCTGTGCGCCGAGCGTTTCCAACAGTGGGTCATCAAGCTACTACCCCGTCGCCGCCCTGGACGCCACCCATTTCGTCGTCGCGTACAAGAGCCTAGCCTCCGTTCCGTATTATGGTGCGGTCAAGCTAGGGACCGCGATGATCCCACCGGTAGCTTCTTTCACCGCCTCGTCCACGATCGGACAGGCTCCCTTAGAGGTCATGTTCACCGATACTTCGGCGAATTCCCCGACCTCCTGGGCATGGAACTTCGGTGACGGACAAACATCGACCGTACAGAATCCAGCCCACACATACACCGATCCGGGGACTTACACTGTCACACTG
>ENA-UOOM01001362-UOOM01001362.1-fermentation-metagenome-genome-assembly--contig:-NODE-1362-length-23778-cov-61.042870_pt1 | contig 23778 bp, 17 predicted proteins | sample MGYA00245781_ERZ724031 | MGnify/ENA primary metagenome ERZ724031 (study PRJEB28704, sample SAMN03018317) | fermentation metagenome | biome: anthropogenic terrestrial biome; feature: soil... | reverse complement strand
CAATGGTTTCTTTACCAAGGGTTTCTGATAAATCCTTGAGGGTAGTTTTTTCTTTTCCTCCAAGAAAAATCATACTGTCGCAATTGCCGATAATGGTATCCGCATTGTCTTTATACAAAGCCTTTAACTGACTTTGTGCCTGTAAAACAAGGCAAGCAGAAATTTCACGGCTACGGATTGTAGCCATCAGTTTTTCCAATTTTGGTATCTGCCCGATGTTTGCAGCCTCGTCAATTAAACAGCGTACATGAACAGGTAATCTACCTCCATAGACATCATCTGCCTTATCGCAGAGAAGATTGAAAAGCTGTGTGTATGCCATAGATACTAAGAAATTAAAAGTATCATCTGTGTCGCTGATAATAATAAATAGGGCAGTTTTTCTATCTCCCAAAGTATTCAGTTCCATTTCATCGTAGGCAGTCAACTCCCTAAGTTCTCTAATATCAAAGGGGGCAAGCCTTGCACCGCAGGAGATAAGAATGGATTTTGCAGTTTTCCCTGCTGCTAATTTGTACTTTTTGTACTGTCTTACTGCAAAATGCTGTGAATCTTTTTTCTCTAAGGCATCAAACATTAAGTCCACAGGGTTTTTAAAGTCCTCATCATCTTCCCGTACCTCAGAGGCATTGATGAACTCAATAAGAGTGGAGAAATTTTGCTCATGTTCGGGAGCCTCAAAATAGATGTATCCCATGAGAGCCGTATAGAGTAAGGTTTCTGCCTTTACCCAAAAGTCATCACCAGCCTTTCCTTCTCCTTTGGTATTTGCAATAAGGGTAGTAACTAATTTCAAAATGTCTTTTTCGCTTTTGATGTAGGCAAAAGGGTTATAGTGCATAGATTTTTTAAAGTTGATGGTATTAAGAATTTTAATTTTATATCCCTCTCGCTGTAATAACTTCCCGCATTCCACAATAATGCTGCCTTTTGGGTCAGTGACAACATAAGAGCTGTGGCACTGCATCAGATTAGGCTTTAACCAAAATCTTGTTTTACCAGAACCGGAGCCCCCTATAACCAGAACATTTTTATTTCTTGCGTTTTTTGGATTTTTGGGACGGTTTGACATCATAAGGCGTTCTGTCTGTGTCAGTATCACGTTGTTTTGGAATACGGGGTCTACAAAAGGGCGAATATCTCCAGCATTACCCCAACGTGCAGAGCCATACTCTATTCCTTTTCTATATTTCTTTGCATTTTTGCCTTTTATATAAACAACAAGACGGAGAATGATTCCCACAGCTATTCCAAAAATTAAATCTTTTGGATATATACTTGGTAGAGGGTTTTCAAAAGCCAATTCAAAACCATCCATAAGGTTTAAAATCTTTCCACCAATTTCATGTCCTATGGCTAACCTCCATGCTTGTGATGCTTTAGTAAACAATAGGGCAAGTAGCAGATAAGGAATGTTCAAGATAAGGAGCTTTTTTAGTTTTGAATTCATAGGCTTTGCTCCTTGCTTTTTGTTTTTACTCTGTCTGTAATAGAGTTTTTTACAAGCTCAGTAAACTTTTTAAGCTGTGCCAACACAGAGAGTCTTTCTGCTTTCCTCATGGTTTTTGCTGTAAATTCAGTAAAAGCAGAAGTAATGGCATCTGCATCTCTCCCTTTGAAAAAAACGAGGTACTTTGGCGGTGTTACGGACTTATCTTTTTTGATGGCAAAGTCCACACCGTATTTCTTTGCCACACGTTCAAAACTCTTGATATTTTTATCCGTTACCTCAATATTACTCAATCCTTGATTTTGTTTGGCAAGGTCTTTAACGCTTTGCTTACCATGTGGTATTACAGGTTCTTTTGCTTTTTTGTTTTTTCTTGACGCTAAATATTTTAGAATAGCTGCCCTTAATACACGGGCAGTCAATTTAGTGGTGTTAATTGCAAGTGCTACCGACCTGTTTTCTACTTCTTCTTGCATAAAAAATGCCTCCTTTCATGGATTCCTATATGGCTGTTACGGTGGAACAACCAACCGTCTAATCAGATAGTCAGCCATTGTTTTTTTCCCTCCCATGTCCCTTGACTGTCAAAATTCCCTCAAGGGTAGTAGCTGTAATCCGAAGCCGCTCGGCAGTGGCAATATCATTTTTTACATTTTCATCTATCACATCGCTGCAAACTACAAGGACACGGGAACGTCGTAACATATCCCTTGCCATATCAATTCCGTCCTTATGCTCCTCTGGGATTTCATCGTTTAGATAAAGTGGGAGAAACAGCAGGGGACACATGGGAGTAAATCCTGCATCATAAATTTTTCTGCAATATTTGGCGGCAGTTTCCGTATTTTCAAACTCGTTCTTTCCCCAAGCCGCCGTAATATATGCCATTGGTCTTTTCATCGTTCAAAACTCCTTTCTGGTTTTTCGCATAAAAAAAGGCGTTCTGTCATTCCTGCTAAACAGGTACAAAACGCCTTAATATTTTCCGTAAAAATCGTGATTTACAAGTGCCGAATAATAGTTATCTATGGTTGATGGGGCATTAAAGAGTGTTGCCAGCAGATATCTCTTGATGTTTCGGATATAGGTGGTGGTCTTTTTCAGGCATTCAAACACATAATCAATATGCAAACTGTTAATCCGCAACAGCTTTTCTTTGACAAGCTGTGCTGGGTAATCATCTCCTGAAACATTTATAGTGTCCTTTGTGGAGCAAAGGGTTTCTACCATAAGCTCTACTATTTCATCTAAACGCCCACGGTCATGGTGATCCTTGATATATTCATATTCAAGATTTTTTAATACCAGTTCTCTGACTTTTTCTACGCTATCACATCGAATCGAATCATATCCCATCTTTTTTTGTTGTGGTTCTTTATTTGCTGGATATTGATTTGATTGATAAGGATTTGATACCTCCATACTTAATAAATCAGTATTTGATATATTAGTATTTAATTGGTGGGGATTTCCCAAGATAGGTTTCTCCTGTTTAGGTTTTTCCAAGATTGGGTTTTCCAGTATTGGCTTTTCCAACATTGGATTATCCAAGATTGGATTTTCCCCTTTAGCTGGAACATCAGCAGTATCAAGGGGTTGTGGCTGTTCAAGAATTGTATACTCCGTTGTGGTTAACTGTCCTTTTTCATTTCGGACACGTCTGCGGATTACATAGCCATTTGCCTCAAGTTCTTTTACAGTAGAATTGATACTGTCTATTCCGTCCTTGCAGATAAAAGAAAGTCCTTTCGTGGTGTAATCCCAGTTCTCAGGCAGAGAAAGCATAAGTGATAGTAAACCTTTTGCCTTAAGAGATAAATTAGTGTTCCGCAAGTGATGGTTTGCCATAACTGTATAATCCTTCGTCTTTTCTACTCTAAAAACTGCCATAAGTATCACTTCCTTTCTCACTTATTTTCATTTCATCGCTCCTGCTGTTGAGTACGTTTTTTATGCCATCCTTCAAGCAATTTTATAATGGTATCCTCCATTTGCTTAGGAGTATATGACTTTGGAAAATATTTTTTCAACTTATCTCCGGTAAGAGTAACCTTATCTAAATCGCCTTTCTTTTCCTCACTCATAATGGCACTCATTACCTCAAGGGTTAGCTTTCCTTCATTGCTAAATTTCTTTAAACGCTGTGCCTGTGAAAGTGAGGGAGTAGCCTGTTCCATATCCATTGCCTCAAGCAAATCAGTCTGTTCATCATTTTTAAGGAATGATAGTTCTACAGCAGGGTTAAATGCTATCTTCTTTTCATCTACCATTGAAAGTATTTCGGGAATAAGGTGGGTAAGACGGATATAGCGTTGTACCTGTCTACCGCTATCCCCACTTTCTTTACCTACTAGGTCTGCTGTTTCCAACTTTCCGACAACTTGTCGGGAAGTTAAATCATTCCTTGCACCCTGATTTTTTACAGCATCTAATTTCATTTTATATGCAAAAGCTCGTTCACTTGGCAAGATATTTTCTCTTTGTAAATTGCTGTCAACCATAATAATAACGGCTTCATCATCGTCAAGGTTACGAATAATGACGGGTATTGTTTCAAGTTCTGCAAGTTCACAGGCTCTTTTACGGCGATGTCCTGCTACAAGTTCATAACCTCCCTCTTCACGTGGTCGGGCAATGGCAGGAACAAGAATGCCATATTTCTTTACACTTTCAGCCGTTTCAAACATGGCTTCATCATCAATTACTTTAAATGGGTGGTCTTTAAAGGGAAATAATTCCGTTAAGGGTAGTTCAACTATCTTTTCTCGGTTTTCATCAGCTCTGCTTTCCTCTGTAGAAAACAAATCATCGACTGATGCCAGCTTTATGTTTTTGGCGGAGCTTTTCAATTTTTAGTACCTCCTTTGTCAGATTTTTATACTCTTCAGCAACCTTTCCTTTTGGGTCATGGGCAAAAATGCTTTTTCCCTCTGCACTTATTTCTGCAGCTCTTACAGAGTGTGAAATATTTGTGGCAAATACCTTAATACTGCCTCCATATGTTTCTCTTACTAAGGCACTGATTTCCTTTGCAAAGTTGGTACGATTATCTACCATAGTCAGCAAAATACCGTCAATCTTTAGTTTAGGGTTAATCTGCTTTCGCACCTTGCCGATGGTGTGTAAAAGCTGTTCCAATCCTTTTGCGGGCAAATATTGTGCCTGCACTGGTATAATTACACCATCAGCAGCAGCAAGAGCGTTGACCGTCAACATACCCAAAGAGGGCATACAGTCTAAAAGAATATAGTCATATTGATTTTTTATGGTATCAAGGTATTGTTTTAAGATGGTTTCTCTGCTCATAGCATTAACTAAGGATATTTCCATGCCTGATAACTCAATGTTTGCAGGGAGTAAATCTACTCCCTCATAGTGATGTAAAATACCCTCTTTAGGTTCAATGGCTGTGTCGGTAATTACCTTACCCATAACCGTAGCAAGAGTAGTATCTATGCTGTCCGGTTGTGAGTGTCCCAAACTAATGGATAAGCTGCCTTGAGGGTCTGCATCCACAAGCAAAACTTTCTTATTTTCCATAGCTAAACCTATACCTAAATTGGCACAGGTAGTTGTTTTGCCAACGCCGCCTTTTTGGTTAGCTATGGCAATGATTTTTCCATTCAATTCTGTTCCTCCTTTCGATTTTGGGCACAAAAAAACCGCTTACTTTATCTTTCAATAAAGAAAACGGCTTTATCGTGACACATCTTGATTTTTAATTTTTTTCTGCATCATTTCTTCTAATGCAGTTACCTTTTCAAGATTCAATGCACCATCTTTCATTTTATATATCCCAATTGCTGGTTTCCCTTTGTCATTAATCAGATACACGGAATCATCAAACCGCAACCTCCCTCCAGAAACAATTATTTTTATATCTTCTGGAATAGCATATATACCAGCAACATCGCATTCATTTTCTGTACAATACCTACCGTCATTTAAAATAGGTTCAAGCGAGAAGTTTTGTCCGTCCTTTGTTTTATATATTTTTACATTCAATTTCGTTCCTCCTTTCAATTTTGGGCACAAAAAAAGAGCTAGTCATATAAACTAACCCCTTGTTAAAATGGAACTATTAAATTTTTATCTATATAAAAAAGTTGCCTACTCTAAATAACGAGTAAACAACTTTTAGTTTTCATATTTGGCTTATTTTATGATTCAAAAGCCTTCATATATACATTAGTTAAATCTTTAAGATACTTATGATATTTCTATTAAAGGCGAGAAGTCAAAAAAGATATGTAATAATTGTAAGGCTTTATCTGACAAAACATAGCCACTCATATACTCATACAATCCTATTGATAAATCTGCCTTGATTACATTTAAGTCTCCTTGTGCCTTAGACTCAAATTTTTTATTATTAAGAACTGACAATTTTTTTGAGTTATCTTGAATATCAATATCTTTCACAACAAAACCAAACATAATATTTTTATTATGGTGAGTCGGATATTTAGGAGGTTCATCTACAAACCTACTAACTCCTTCATTAATATACTTATTGTTAAGGCTTGAACTTCCATCAATTCTTTTACACTCTATAATATAATAATCTTCTTTATTTTTATTTACCCAAAAATCATTTGATGTTACTCTAATGTCACTTCTTCCTATAAATGTATCTGTGTCATCATCAAATGTTTCTGGTGTTTCAATTTGAAATGAAATTGGAAACATATCACATTCCAATTTTTCTAACACAGAGACATTATCTAGATAATAGTGAAACAAATGGTTCTGTATGTTTATCTCATGGTTTTTAACTTTACGTCCCGAAGAAATACAATTTTGCTTCATTAGGTTACAACATTTTTCTATTGTTTCAACAATATAATCATAAAACCCTTTTTTAAAATCCTCATTTAAGGATTGTTGTTTGAAACCTCCCATCAATCTTCACCCCCCGAATCATTCATTATTTGTTCCATAACATCGGAAAGGTCAAGTTCTGCAATTGCAGGATGCCAGTACTTGTATAAATTAGGTTTAATAATAAAAAATGAATTTTCGCTAAAATGAATGACATCTCTTATTTGATGAAACTTATCATTGTGAGAGAACACAGAGAATTTTGATAATAGTGTTTTATCACTATCGATATCTTCAACAAAATCTATGGTATTATCCGATATGCCATTTAATACCGAAAGTTCAAATATCGCAAATTTATTTAATACATTTTGATAAAATTTAATGCTAATATGCTTTTCTGCACGTTGATAAATAGCAGTAAATTGCTTAGTAAAGCACTCGCTATATGCAATCAATTCCTCATTAGATACTTTTTTGTAGATACTCTCAATATCTGTATTGGTTAATTCCGGTATCTGAATATTAATTGCATAATCAATAAATTTATTGTTTTTTAACTCAAACTCTTGTAAAACTAAATTATCAAGTTCCTCTATTTCTAAATCTAAATCCATATCTGAAAAGTTAAAAAAGTTATCTTTATTTTTCTCTCTATGAATATTCTCAGTTTTATTTACAATATCCTCAGAAAAAATATAAGGATACTCTAATACTTCTCCCATAAAACGTTGCTCCCGTTCAATTCCTATAGAAGATCCTAGCATGAGATTTAAATAGGCATATAATGATGAATTTAGCAGACCAACTAAATTCATTAAAAATGGCCTTTGTTTCTCAGATCCCTTAATAATATACATAGTCTTTTTACAAACAAATTCCTCATCACTAAAAGCAGCCCTCAATTTGTAATTATTGCAGTTGACTCCAGTCGGTGTCAACACATATGGGGGAACAAATAATTTTCTTTCCCGAGGACGATGTACTTTGCTTTTTGAAAAAAGAGTAGTATTGCTTGTGTTTACAAAAAAATGATCTACTCCTTTTTGTGAATCAAGTAATTTTTTGTTAAGTAAATGAGAAGCATCCTTCTTGTCACCATCTTGATATTCTACTCCCGCTCCCATAAGAATAGGAGTGTCCTGTTTTTTGATTGCGTCTGAGATAGTACAAAAGTGATTCTTCAACTTCATTATTAAGTTTATATCATTTGAAAATCCGTATACAATAGTTTTCCAAGCCCAATCAAATTTTAATAACATATCCTGTTGTATATATTTTATATCATTTTTCTCAATAACAATAATATTAAATAATTTAAAGAAAATATTGGGCTTTATAGATGTATAATTGAAAATATTGTCCAAGTTGTTTCCTTCTTCATAGCTAAAAGAAATTATTACCGCAGGAGCATCAGCGTTTTCAAAGACTAATTTTCTAACAGATGACATTTCAATTATACTATGAATTTTTGTTTTCTCTAATAAGAAGCTTCTAAATCTTTTAGAAGGCTGTTTTTGATTGTATAGTAATTTGGAATGTAAAATAAAACAGCACGTCGTATCAGCATGACTAAAATCTTTTGCTCTGAAAACAAAACTTCTACAAATTTCATTATTCTGTTGTTTATCTTTGTATCCATTTTTTTTACAATATTCTAAATGAAGACCTGTTTTTACATTACCCCATGGTGGATTACCGATAATAAAATCGAATTTGCAGTTTTTTAATCCTTTAAGTTTTTCATCATCAAAGAAATCGCAGACAAATAGATTAGTTCCTTTTAAATTTGGTAATGTAAAAGTTGATAATGATTTTGGATCTTTATAATCCAGAACAGTTAAATAAAGCGAGAATATTGTCACATCAATCGCTTCTTCATTAATATCTATACCATAAATATTATTAGTTAAAAGAGACTTAAGCAAATCATCATCGTCGCAATACATTTTCCCATCTAAATTTTCTTCTACCATACGGCGATAGCTATCAACCAAAAAAACACCAGAACCACATGCTGGATCTAAAATAGTGTATTCCAAATGTTCTTTTAAGAACCCTAATGTTGTTTTATCTAAAATGTACTCAACAAGATAATTGGGAGTATAAAAAGAATTGTCTTTATCCCTAGCTTCCCGTCCAAGTAAAATTTCATAAATATTACTTATTAACTCTACTGGAATAATATTAAAATCATACATTGCAAATAATGATAGTTGACCATCCTCCATTGAAATTGTTCCAGATAAGAAGTCTGCAAGCAAATTAAATACATCCTGTGTTAATTCAGGACATTCAATTTCATCACCCAATTCAAAAAGATTGCCATTAAATTTTGATTTGAGATATTCAAACAGTGTATATATAGAATCTTTATTTCTCAAACATTTCAGAAGTTCATTCTTCGACTGCTCAATATTACTTGAAAAATTTCCATACCCTAAATCAACACCTCTGTCAATCAAAAACCTAATAAAAATAAGTCTTAAAACTAATTTTGTAGCAAACCCTATATGATAAGTATTTTTTAGTTGCTCAGTTAAATAAGTAATATTTGATAGTAAGAACTTATTTAAATTGGGAGTAGAAAATCTTTTTGAAAACTTTTCCCAAAACACAGGATTAGTTATTTCAATATATGAAAAATCTGAATTAATAGAGCAATTATCCACAGAATACTCTGTAGCTTTCTCTAACACATAAGATGACAAATTCAAGGACATTCCATTGTAAATTTTGACTGTTTGATCATCACAAAAGATAGTAACGGGAACTTGAGCGTTCCAGACTTTTTTACTAATCAATCTAAAAGAAGCATTATCAAAAAGACTGTCAAAAAAAAGTATAAATGGCTTTTCATCTACAAAATAGATTGCATATGGCTTAATCTCGGAAACTACTTTAGCTATATGATTAGTATAATTAGAACTTTTAAATTCACTATAATAAATAAGATTTTTTGAATTTTTATAACCAAGCCTTTCAATAACAGTTTCTATTGGCAGTTCATAGTTTCTCATTTTCCAATATTCCTCCTTTCTTTTTTTTCTTTTCCGTTTCAATATCAATAAATAATAAATATGTCTCTATTTCTAAAGCATCTGCTATTTTTTGAACATTATCTAGTGCTATACTTCTCTTTTCACGCTCAATTGCACTAATATAGGTTCTATGTAAGCCGGCCTTCTCAGCAAAAGCTTCTTGCGATAATCCTTTTTTAGTTCTATATTTTTTTACGTTACTCGCAAAAACACTTTTTATATCCATAAATTCATGACACCTCTATATTGATTTTAAGCATTTGAACACAATAAGTCAACATACAATAAGTTACATCTTAGAGTATTTTTTAAAGTTTACTACTTTAATTAATACCTATGTTCACCTAATAATAATCAACAAACCTTATATAACCTTAAAATTCCCATAAGCACGTAAAAATGCCTCTTGTACTATGGCCTTGGCATCGATACCTATATTATAAATTGTCAAATTTTAAGTAAACCTATAAATAAACTCCTTGTTAAAAACGGTGCTATTCAATTTTTATCTATATAAAAAAGTTGCCTACTCTAAATAAGAGCAAACAACTTTTTATTTTCATATTCAGTTTTAATTATTGGATAACTTCAAAATGTCTTAAGAAATCTTTAATTGTTTCTCCAACCATCTCTTAAACACTTTAATTAAAACGACGTGCAAACATGTCTACACACTCAATGTCCAACACAACGGAAACATCAATTTTATTTCTCAAAACCTTATTTCTGAAATCATCACCATCCGTTGTGAAAGTAGTGTATTTCGCAAAGTGTTGAAAACACAGGATTTCTACGTATCTTTCCTTTGCATTCCTATTACGCACTCCACATGCGGCGTTTGGGGAAACATATCTACACATTGAACTTTGGTAACCTTGTAACCATTGTCAAGGAAGAACGGCAGGTCGTTTTTTAGGGATGTTGGTTTGCATGAAATGTAGATGAAGGTTTCCGGTTTGTAGTCAATTATTTTTTGGATTGCTTTTGGATGGATTCCTTCACGAGGCGGGTCGAGAACTATAATGTCGGGGTTGTCATTTAATTCGTCTATTTTTTTGAGGACATCTCCTGCAATGAAGGTACAGTTGTTTAAATTGTTCAGTTTTGCATTTTCATTGGCTTTTTCTACTGCTTCTTCAACTATTTCTATGCCGATTACCTTTTTTGCTGCAGAGGCAAGTATTTGTCCGATGGTTCCGGTTCCGGAATATAGATCAAATATTACTTTATCCTTTGTGTTTCCTATGAAATCTCTTACAATTAAGTATAGCTTTTCTGCTCCCAAGGAATTTGTTTGGAAGAAGGAAAATGAAGAAATATTGAATTTAAGTCCTAACAGCTCCTCTGTTATTTGGTCATTTCCATAGAGTACTTTCATGGAGTCGGCCTTTGCTGCATCTGCAACCCCGTCAAATATTGAGTGTGCAATGCACTTTACTTTGCCTTCAAGGTTCATTGCCAAGATAAGCTCAACAAATTCCTTCTCATTTAATGTGCTTTGGCTTGTTGTAATTAAATTAATTAGAATTTCTCCTGTTTTTTCTGCCTTTCTCACTAATAAATATCTTAAAAAGCCAATATTAGTGGTTTTGTGATAGTAGGTTTGACTATTTCCGCGGAAATAGTCTAATATCTGACATAATATTTGTCGAAAATCTTCATCGACAATCCGGCACTCATATGTGTTAATTATGCTGTGAAAGCTGTTTCTTCTGTGCATTCCCAAGGTTAAAGGGCCTTCCTTTATTTCATCGCCAAATGAAAATTCCATTTTGTTTCTGTATCCGGTCTTTTTTGGGCTTGGCACAATGGGTAGAAATTCATAATTTTCTGTCAATATTTCATCTAATATATTTTTGACTTGTTTAGCTTTTATTTCAAGCTGATTCATATAGGGAACTGTTTGATAGGTACACCCTCCGCATAGATTAAAATGCTTGCAGGATGGTTCTTGCTCATAAAATGCGTTTTCTAATACTTCAAGCAATTTTGCCTCTGCACTGTCTTTTTTTGAACGTACCACCCTTGCTTTTATTTTTTGTCCCGGAAGTGTATTTTTGACTTTTACTATTTTATTTTCAAAATTGACTATTCCAATGCAAGGAAATTCTAAATCGTTAATTGTTACTTCAATTATATCGTTTTTTTTCATACGCACTCCTAAATATCATCTGTAAATAAACAGCTTAAGTATTCCTCTACTTCAAGCGCGTTTTCCATATCAAGGGTATTTCTTGCTATTTTTTGCATGTCTTCTTTATTTAAATTTCTCACTATATATCTTGCCCTGAGAATCGAAGGAGCATTCATGCTGAATTCATCTAATCCCATTCCCACAAGCACCGGTATAAGCTTAGGGTCGCCGGCTGCTTCTCCGCACATTCCAACCCAAATGCCGGCATTATGTGCGTTGTCTATTATTCCCTTTATTAATCTTAAAAGTGCAGGGTGGTATTGACTGTATAAATATGATAATTTAGAATTCATCCTGTCAACGGCCATGGTATATTGAATTAAATCATTTGTTCCTATACTGAAAAAGTCAACCTCCTTAGCTAAAAGGTCTGATATTATGGCAGCAGAAGGGATTTCAATCATGGTGCCGATTTCTATATCATTCTTGAATTTTATTCCTTCCTTTTGTAATTCATCTTTTGCTTGCTGCAGGATTTTCTTTGAATCTTTTAATTCTTTCATTGTGGAAATCATGGGAATCATGATTTTAACATTGCCGTAAACACTGGCTCTTAAGATTGCTCTCAGCTGTGTTCTAAAAACCTCTACATTACCGAGACACAGCCTTATTGCTCTGTATCCTAAAAAAGGATTCATTTCTTTCGGAATATCAATATATGGAACATTCTTGTCTCCGCCGATGTCCAATGTCCTTATTATTACAGGCTTATCCCCCATTTTGGTCAGTACTTCTTTATATTGCTCAAATTGCTCGTCTTCAGTTGGCTGATGGTCCCTGTTCATAAATATGAATTCACTTCTGAATAAGCCGATTCCTTCTGCATCATTTTCCAATACCATATCTACATCATTCGGGGTTCCGATATTTGCTGACAGCGAAACTTTAAATCCATCTTTTGTTACTGAAGGCAATCCGATTTGATTTCTTAATTCATTTTTTATTTCATCTTCTTTGTTTTTTTTCTTATTAAAATGAAACAGCTGTTTTGCATTGGGATTTATCAGAACCTTGCCTGTCCTTCCATCGCAGATTACAGTATCGCCGGCCTTTATTTTATCGATTATATTGTTTAATCCTACAACAGTAGGAATACCCATTATTCTTGCAATTATTGCTGCATGGGATGTTTTGCCTCCCATCTCCGTAATCATGGCTGCTACTTTTGTTCTGTCTATTTGTGCAGTGTCTGAGGGAGTCAAATCTTTGGCAACTATAATAGAGTTTTCCTCCAAATGAGAAAAATCAACCCTTGTAATACCCATTAGTATTCTTATTACTCTATTCATTACATCTTTGATGTCTTCCGATCTTTCCCTGAGGTATTCATCTTCTATATTTTGAAACATTTCAATATAAACATTGGAAGTTTCATTTAATGCAAATTCGGCATTTACGCCTTCCTCTTTTATTCTGTTTTCTACATCTGAAATAAATGTATCATCTTCCAACATCATTTCGTGAGATTTAAAAATTTGAGCTTCTTTTTCACCTAATTCGTCAATTGACGAAATATACAATTCTTTAAGCTGTTCTTTGGCTGTTTCAAAGGCAGTCATAAGCCTGTCTAATTCTTTTTCAGCATCATTAACATAATTCTTGATTATGTTAATTGGTCCTTTGTCAATTATAAAGGCTTTACCTATACCAATACCCGGTGACACTCCCAAACCTTTCATAACTTCACTACCTTTCAGTCTTTTAAAATCTAAATTTAAAAGTCCGTTTTCATCATTCTAAGATGCAATAAAAATTTAATCTTTAAGACATGAGATTCTTCGGTCTAAAGCTCTCAGAATGGCAATTGAAAACGGGTATTCATAGCAATGACATACTTTATATTAATTTAGAGTCTTCTATATACATTTCTCCCAATTTACATAATTATATTACTATTTGCAATGCATTGTCAATCAAAAATATTGCAATTCCAACATTTTTTGGGACAATGTTTTCATTGTTGTCTTTCTGCTGTTATTATTGTATAATGAGCACAATCAATAGAAAGACTTGGTTCTTTGCTTTTATATATTCATTATATAGGTTTTAATCAGCCGATGGCGGCTTGCACTTATAATAAAATGAATAACAATTATGAAAGATATGGAGAATTTAATTGCAATATAATCGAATTAAAAATTTAAATATGAATGGTATGCCGAAGATTTGTGTACCGGTAACCGGCGCAACAGAGAATGAAATCCTTGATGAATTTAACGAACTAAACAATGCCTCCATGGATTTAGTTGAGCTTAGAGCGGATTATTTCGAGTTTGTTCAAGACCAATCAAAGGTAATAGAACTGCTTAAGAAAATAAGAAAAGTTTATGATAAACCTCTTCTGTTTACATTGCGGACAAAAAAGGAAGGCGGAGTTTCTTATATAGATGCTGACTATTACTTTAAACTAAACGACAGTGTAATTGAAAGCAAGTTGGTTGAGCTTATTGATATTGAATTTTTCTCTCAAGCTGAAAAGGTTGAAAATACGGTTAATTTAGCAAGGAAAAATAATGTAGTGACCATATTATCCAGCCATGATTTTTTAAAAACTCCTCCGGAAGAAGAAATAATCCTAAGGGTTAGTAAGATGATGGATTGTGGAGATATTGCGAAAATCGCAGTAATAGCCAATTCTGAAGAAGATGTTCTGACACTTCTTTCTGCAGCCCTTAAATTAAAGAAAGAAAAAAAAGGCCCCTTCATAGCCATTTCTATGGGACCACTTGGAATCATTTCAAGAATATCTTGTGAATTGTTTGGCTCATGTATGACCTATGCTTCTCATAAAGCACAGTCCGCACCGGGTCAAATAGATGTTACTTTTGTTAAAGAGCTGATAAAAATAATGCATATTTAGTTTATGGGAATATGTAATTTATTGTTGTCTGCATTTTGATCTTTAATCATTCCCATTATGTATTCTTGTATGAAGCATTCATCTAATTGTTCAACAATTTTAAACCCTTTAGTTTCTATAAGCTGCTTTAATGCCTCATTTCTGTATCCTGAGAAGTATTTTTTATTCATTTCGGTTACCGTTCTGAATACTTCCTCTTTATGTTCATCAGGAATGTCCAGCAGACCTATACTATCTTTATGTGTTCCGCATAAATTATCAACGAAAAACTTCTCGGCATATTCGTTAAATGAAAGCAAATTCTCATCTTTAATATTACTTTCCAAAGCATACTTTTCCACATTCATCTTAATTGTTTCATAATCATAGCCTTTTGAAGGCGAATAGGTCAACTGTCCGTACTGATGAGTAAATACAGGCAGGCTGCTTGTAGCAATATCATATATTGTATTGCCTGTTACTACGGATGTATTTGTTTTAACATCTTGAATATGTATATGTCCTGACAACACAAGCTTTATATCGCATTCATGGAATGTATTAATTACGCTGGTATTGTTGTCCACTGTATAGTCTTCCCAAATGATTTCACTGTGGTCAAGTAAGTTGTGGTGCATTACAACTACAATTTCTGCATTTTCTTCCTTCGCCATATCTGAACATTGTGTAATCCAGTTTAATGTGTCTCTGTTTATATAACCGCCCGGTTCCGGATAACCCTTTGTTGTATCAAGCATCAACAGCCACAAATTCTGATAAGGCTTGACTAAGTAACTAAGTGTATTTTCATCTCTTGCTATCGCTTCATCATATCCATAATCACTATAAATGTCTGTAAACTCATCCTTGGTTATGCTTTCCGTTTTATAAATATTGTTATCTTTGAATAATAAGGCTTTTTCATTATTAATATCATGGTTTCCGGGAACTACGTATACTTTTGCACCTGTTGCTTTTATCCTTTGTAAACGCTTTTCTAATTCCAAATGATTAACCTTGGAGCCGTTATTTGTTAAATCTCCCGGAAAAACAACAATATCAGGCTGGTTCTTTTTAACATCATCTTCTATAATATCAAGAAAAACACCGGTATACTTCATCATTCTATCGAGAGTATCCAAATAACTGACGAATGTTCCGCTGTTTTCCGTTAATTTTTCCGACATATAATGAGGGTCAGCCACTACATACATTTTAATACTTTCATCAATATTAATCATAGGTACTTCCTGAGGGGCAAGGCAGGCTGCTGAAATAAGGATTATTAAAACCAATAGTCCGATTATCACCATAGTATTTTTCATAGCTCTACCCTCCGGTTATTATTATTCTGTTTATTTCATTATACTATAAAATCAAAAAAATAACAATCTTTAATTTATTAGCTTTTTCCAATAAAAAACGGTATAAAAGCAGGAGACATACCTATATAGGTGTGTCCCCTTAGACAATCAACAAACCCCATTTATGTCATCCTGAACGATAGCGAAGGATCTCATCTTTAAAAACCTGAGATTTCGCAGTCTCATTCACCAAAATACTTGCTCCCTCTGGTCACGTATTTTGGGAATTCGTTGCGAATGACCTACCGCCATTTATTAGATGTATGGGGACACACCTCCCTATTTAGGGAAAATCTCTGTTGGTAGGAGGAATGTCCCCAAATCAGGTCTCTGAAAAACGGGGTTAGGGCATCTTTCAGGCTAAAGCCTTCAGAATGACAAAACTAATTTATTTTTTCCAATTTCATTCCTGTATCAATACCGTTCAGGTTTTGAACTTCCATACCTTCTTCTTTTGATACTGCAATTAAATCTGAAAGTGTTTCTTCTTTTATAAAATCTTCAAAATCACTTACAGCTTTATCAATTTCAGGTGAGCTTGAGTAGAATATTCTAATTCTGTCCATCATCTCATATCCGTTATTCTTCCTCATTTGCTGTACTTTGGATATAAATTCGCGGGCATATCCCTCATTCAACAATTCTTCCGTAAGATTAGTATCAATTATTGTAAATAAATTGTTTCCGGTTGCAACATCATAACCTTCCTTTGCCGATATCCTGATATCCAACAATTGGTCGTCAAGCTCAACGATTTGACCGTTAACATCCAATTCATATTTTTCGCCTGACTGAACTGTTGTGATTATACCAAGTGCATCTGCATTTGATAGGAGGCCGGCAAATGCCTTTACATTGCTTCCAAGCATGGGGCCTGCAATCTTAAAGTTAGGTTTCAAGGAGAAATCCATAAATTCATTTAAGTCATGCTCAAAAACAACTTCCTTAACGTTTAATTCTTCCTTGATTAACGGAACCAAATCATCAATTAATTCCTGGTATTTTCCGTCAATATGAATTTTTTGAATAGGCTGTCTTACCTTTATTTTAGCATTTTCTCTGGATGCTCTGCCTAAGCTGACTATATCTTTTACCAAATCCATTCTCTTTTCAATATTTTCATCTATTAAGTCCTCATTTGCCTTAGGATAATAGCTTAAATGGACTGATGCTTCATCTGTTAAATTTCTGTAAATCCCTTCTGACAAATAAGGAGCAAATGGAGCTATCAATTGAGAAATTCCAACTAATATTTCATATGTGGTGTTATAAACCGCTTTTTTGTCTTCAGTAAGCTCTGTCTCCCAGAATCTTCTTCTTGAACGTCTGATGTACCAGTTGGACAGCTCATCATTAACAAAATTCTGAATTGCTCTTACAGATTTGTTATGGTCATAAACATCCATGCTTTCTGTCACATATTTAACCAAGTTGTTATATTTTGATACAATCCATCTGTCCAGTTCCGGTCTATCCTTATATTCAACAAAGAAATCCTGAGGTTTGATTGAATCTGTGTTTGCATATAAAGCAAAGAAGGCATATACATTTTTAATTGTTCCTATAAATTTGCTCAGTATTTCCTTTAATCCATCTTCGTCAAAACGAGTGGGCGTCCATACAGGTGACACGTAAAGAAGATACCATCTCAATGCGTCAACACCGTATTTATCGAATAATTCCATGGGCTCTACCGTATTTCCTCTTGATTTTGACATTTTCTTTCCGTATTTATCAAGAACCAAGTCGTTTACCAATACATTTTTATATGGTGACTTTCCCATAACAAGGGTTGATACGGCAATTAATGAATAGAACCATCCTCTGGTCTGGTCAATACCTTCATTAATAAAATCAGCCGGGAATAATTCATCAAATCTTTCTTTATTTTCAAATGGATAGTGCCATTGTGCAAAAGGCATTGAGCCGGAATCAAACCAGCAGTCAATAACATCTTTTACCCTTGTCATATGCTGTCCGCATTCAGGACAAACAATGTGTACTTCATCCACAAAAGGTCTGTGCAGTTCTATTTTATTTTCGTCTATCTTTTCTACTGCTTTTTCCGCTAATTCTTTTCTTGAACCAATGCTTTCTTGATGACCGCACTCACATTTCCAAATTGGAAGAGGGGTACCCCAATAACGGCTTCTCGAAATAGCCCAGTCATTAACATTCTCAAGCCAGTTTCCAAAGCGCTTTTCTCCCACATAATCAGGATACCAACTAACGGTGTTGTTGTTTGAAACAAGCAGGTCCTTTAATTTTGTCATTTGAATGTACCAGCTTGGTCTTGCATAGTACAAAAGTGGTGTATGGCATCTCCAGCAGTGCGGATAATTATGAGCAAAAATTTCTTTTTTGTACAATACTCCGTTTTCATGAAGCCATTTTAATATGGGTTGGTCTGCATCAATTACAAACATATCAGACCAAGGTGTACCTCTGAATCTTCCGCTGTCATCAACAGGATTTAAAACTGGCAGACCGTATTGCATTCCCGTGTTGTAATCATCTTCGCCAAAAGCAGGAGCAGTATGAACAATACCTGTACCGTCTTCAATGGTCACATAGTCTGCAAGTGTCACAAAGAATGATTTCTTGCCTTGCGGCACCTCAACAAAGGGCATGAGCTGCTCATATTCCATGAATTCCAATTCCTTGCCGTTTTTAACTTCAAGGACTTCATATTCTTCACTGATAATCCTTGGTGCCAAATCTTTGGCAAGAATATAAACCTTACCCTTCACATCTTCTTTGTCTTTTGTTCTGATTTTCACATAATCCACATTAGGATTTACTGTTAATGAAACATTTGACAATAATGTCCATGGTGTTGTTGTCCATGCAAGAAAATACTCATCAGCATCCTTTTTCTTAAATGCTACATAAGCACTCATGGTTTTAATTTCTTCATAGCCTTGAGCTACCTCGTGAGAAGCAAGACCTGTTCCGCATCTCGGGCAGTATGGAAGTATTTTATGACCTTCATATATTAAGCCTTCCTTGAAAACTTTATCCAATATCCACCATTCAGATTCAATATAATCATTTTCAAGGGTAATATAGGGATTATCCAGGTCAATTAAATAAGCCATACGTTCAGTCATTTCACGCCATAATGCTTCATAGGTGAATACTGATTCACGGCATTTTTTATTAAATTCCGCAATTCCGTATTCTTCGATTTGCTGTTTGGTACTCAAGCCTAATTGTTTTTCAACCTCAATTTCAACAGGAAGTCCGTGAGTATCCCACCCTGCCTTTCTTTTAACCTTATAGCCTTGCATAGTTTTGTATCTGCAGACAGAGTCTTTCAATGTTCTTGAAATAACGTGATGTATACCCGGTCTCCCGTTGGCTGTGGGGGGACCTTCATAAAAAACATACGATGGTTTGTCTTTTCTTGTTTCAATGCTCTTCTCCAATAAGTCTATTTCTTCCCAGTATTTCGATACTTCATGCTCATTGTTTTTATAATCAGCTTTTGATATATCTTTAAATAATTTCATTTTCTCCTCCTATTTTTCAACTTTTCCTGAATTATTATTGTTTTAATATTTTGCTTCTATCATAATGGCAGGCTTCATCGCCAATTTGTTCGCTCCCTTTGGTCGCGCAAATTGGGATTGCGCTGCCTCTGACCTTCCGCTGTTTTTTCTGCACTATCGCTTGAAAATACATGGATTAAAAAAGTCCCATGTCTGATGACATGGGACGAATTTCGCGGTACCACCCAAATTACATATACAATATATATGTCACTCGAAAATTTAACGCATTTGTACGTAATTTCTTACTAGGGCAGTTTCAGAAATTAAACTCCTGGATGATCTTCGTTGCATTCAGATTTATAATCTCCCACCACTCAATTATATCTCTTTGAATCCTACTGCAATTACTGTTCCAATCACTGTTTTAATATTATTTTTATTCTGTATTATGATATATGAAAATATGAACAAAGTCAAGGAATAAATTGAAATATTTATGAAACAATAACACTAATATTATTGAAAAATAATAAAAATACCGCTCTCGGTTTCGGTCACGAATAATTCTAAAACTCATTCCGGCTAAAAACCCTACAGCTTGCAAACTCGCTTCGCTCAAACAGTGCAAGCTGCTTAACGGATTTTTAACCTGCATTCGTTAAGAATTATTGTCGTGCCCTGCAAATGTTCGCTAACATTTTTATTATTTTTCTTAATTGCTGTGAAAATTATATGTATATTAACAAAAATATTCGAAAAGAGGTAATTATGGAATATCCGAGGCATTCATATTGGCATGATACAGCTGAAAGTATAAAAAATAAAACTACAAAAAATGTTGATTTAAAAAACAAAAAATTCGATATTTTAATAATAGGAGCCGGAATTACGGGGCTGACTACCGCATATTTGTTAAAGGACTGCGGGTTTAACATAGGCGTTGTTGAAGCCACAAATTCGGGATATGGTGTAACAGGCTACACTACAGCAAAAATTACGATACAGCATGACTTGATTTATGACAATTTAATAAACAATTTTAGTTTGGAAGAAGCAAAACAATATTTAAAAGCCAATGAAGAAGGAATAAAATTAATTAAAAAAATTATTAACGAAAACAACATTCAATGTGACTACAAAGAACAGACCGCATATGTTTACGCACCCTCAATGGATGAAGTTGATGATTTAAAAAAAGAATTAAAAGCCTATGAAAAATTGGGTATAGACGGATTTTATACTGATACGGTTCCGCTTCCAAATAAAGCTTACGGAGCAATAGGTGTAAAAGCTCAAGGTCAGTTCAATCCTTTAAAATATTTATATAATCTTTACAATATTTTAATTGACAGCAATTGTCAAATATATGAAAATGTCAGAGCATTAAACATTACGCCTCACGACGAGCATGTAGATGTAGAAACGGAAAGGGGGACAATTCATGCGGATAAGGTAATTGCTGCATCCCATTATCCCTTTGACAACAGCTTTGGTCTTTACTTTTTAAGGCTTTATCAGGAGAAGGCATATGTAATTGCTGCAAGAACTAATGAACAGCCCTTCGAAGGAATGTATATTAACATTAATGACCCTGTTCATTCAATGAGATACCAGTTTTCGGACAAGGAAGCTCTTCTGATTTTAGCAGGAGGCAATCATCGCTCCGGTGAAAAGGATGATGAAAATGAATCATATAATGAATTGGAAAGATTTTTAAAAAGCAGTTTTAAAAATCCGGAAATAGTTTCAAAATGGTCTACTCAGGACTGCATGACCTACGATAAGATTCCATTCATAGGAAGATATACAGACAGCATAGATAATTTATATGTAGCGACCGGATTTAAAAAATGGGGAATGTCTCATTCTGCAGCATCTGCACTAATTTTAAAAAACAAAATACTTTGCATTGAGGATGATTATTCGGGTGTTTTTAATCCTTCGAGATTTACTCCTGTTCAATCATCAAAAGAATTCGTGTCTTCGGTAAAGAGTATTGCCTTAGGATTTTTAAACAGATTAGCAGCTGATTTGGAAGGATTTTCGGATGTTAAGCCCGGAGAAGGGAAAATAGTTGAATATGACGGTAAAAAGGTTGGGGTATATAAGAATGAAGCAGGAGAATATTTTTGTATTAACCCTGTTTGCTCACACTTAAAATGCGCACTTTCATTTAATGAAGCGGAGAAATCATGGGATTGTCCTTGTCACGGTTCTCGGTTTGACATAAAAGGAAACATTTTGGAAGGCCCTGCTGTGCTTCCAATTGATAAAATTAAAATAAAGATGCCCTAACCCCATATGTTCGAGCCATAGCGAAGAACAGATGGTGGTAGGTCATTCGCAACGACTTCCCAATGTATGCGACCATAGGGAGCAAATACATTGGTGAAGGAGACTGCGTTCTCATGTTCTCAATACTTAGCTCCCATATATCTTATATACATCCTCTGTATAATTCCCTTCATCATCATAAATATAAAGAGGAGGGTCAAATTTTAGTTCCGGATTGCCGTTTTTAGATGCGCGAATTAAAATCATATTTGGTTTTGCTTTAACTTTTGGATGAACAAAGCGAATTTGTTTCGGTTCTAATCGATACTTTCTAAGAAGACAAATTATATCCGCCAATCTATCAGGACGATGAATCATATAGAATCTGCCATATTGTTTTAATAATTGTGATGCTGTTGATATAATATCCTCCAAGGTGCATTTAATTTCATGTCTTGAAATTGCTTTTTTATCATCAGGATTAATTATTCCGCTGTTATTAAGTTTATAGGGAGGATTTGAAATAACGGCATCAAAAAATTCAGCATCGAGGTATTGCAAAGCATCTTTCAAATCAATATTTAAAATCTTTATTTTTTCTTGGAGAGCATTTAATTTTACGCTTCTTTCAGCCATTTCAGCAACTTCAGGCTGAATTTCCAACCCGTAGGCTGTTGAAAAATTTCTTTTGCCGCTTAACAATATGGGTATTATTCCGGTGCCGGTGCCTAAATCAACAATTTTGGAATTATTTTTTATATCGCAGTAATTTGTCAAAAGAACAGCATCCATTCCAAAACAAAACCATTTTTTGTTTTGGATAATTTTTAAACCTCTGCACTGTAAATCTTCAATTCTTTCATTTTCTTTTAGTGTAATATTCATATATAACCTTCCTAACTAAATGTGCAAAATTTCAAGTTTTGTGTGTTTCTTGCTGTATTTTTTATAATTATTCGACACATTAATTGAAATTATGAGCATATTTGACTTAAAAATCATCCCTTTTCAAAAAAAATCCACACAAAACTTGAAATTTTGAGCATATTAAATCAATTAACTTACAAATTAACTTTTTCTACAATAATTTAACATTTCAGAGCTTACATGTCCCATCACACGGATTAATGACCGAAGATATTTTATCAGTAAACGTTTTTACACAGTCTGACGTCCCCTTGTCATACCTCTAAAAACGCGCTTTCTATGAGGGTTTTTGTGTATTTTTCTTTCGGGTGCAAAAGGACTTCTTTTGCTTCGCCTCTTTCAACAATGTTTCCGTTTTGCATTACTAATATTGTATCAGACATATAATTAACTACTCCGATATCGTGAGATATAAATATATATGAAATATTCAGCTCTCTTTGAAGCTCCTTGAGTAAATTCAGTATCTGTGCCTGTATGGATACATCTAAGGCGGAAACAGGCTCATCACAGATTATCAATTTAGGAGCAACAAGCAGTGCTCTTGCTATTGCAGCTCTCTGACACTGTCCTCCGCTTACTTCGCCGGGATACTTATTTTTTATGCTTAAATCAAGACCTACTTTTAAAAGCATTTCATTAATAAGTTTTTCAGCTTCAATCTTATTCTTTGCAATACTAGTTGTTATTAAGGGCATAGATAAAATATCAGAAATTTTATAATTAGGGTCCATTGAGCCTTTTGAGTCTTGGAAAATAAACTGCACGCTTTTTCTATAGCCTTGGTATTCTTCATCTGACAGCTCCTTAATGTTTTTGCCGTAATAAAGAACACTGCCATATGTAGGTTTTTGAAGCCCTCCCACTATTTCGCCTATGGTAGTTTTTCCGCTTCCTGACTCTCCTACAATCCCGACAGTTTTTCCTTCTTCTATGTCAAAGGCGGCACCTTTTACGGCAACATATTTTTCTTTTATCTTGCCTGTAAAAAGATGCTTTTTTGTAACATATTCTTTTCTGATATTCATTGCAGATATTACAACCTTGTTTTCCATTTTGTCCTCTATTCCAAATTACATCTGTAATAATGATCCTGCATGTCATCTATATGCTCTGCAACCATATCCTTGCATATATCCATAGCTTTAGAACATCTGTTGAAAAACACACATCCTTTTATATCTCTTCCTTTTTCCGGTACAAATCCCGGTATTTCAACTAAAGGTTCATTCTTCTTTATCTTCAATGAAGGGATAATTTTAATCAGCAGCTGTGTGTACGGGTGTTTAGGATTGCTGAAAACTGTATTTGTATATCCCGATTCAACAATCTGACCGGCATACATTACCGCTAAGCTGTGGCTGTAATGCTTTA
>ENA-UOOM01001361-UOOM01001361.1-fermentation-metagenome-genome-assembly--contig:-NODE-1361-length-23812-cov-3.581050_pt1 | contig 23812 bp, 17 predicted proteins | sample MGYA00245781_ERZ724031 | MGnify/ENA primary metagenome ERZ724031 (study PRJEB28704, sample SAMN03018317) | fermentation metagenome | biome: anthropogenic terrestrial biome; feature: soil; material... | reverse complement strand
AGTATCAACACCCTCAAAGTCCGTTAGAATGCAATTTCAACGGACAAAATGTCCGCTGAAAACGAAGTATCAACACCCTCAAAGTCCGTTAGAATGCAATTTCAACGGACAAAATGTCCGTTGAAAACGAAGTATCAACACCCTTAAAGTCCGTTAGAATGCAATTTCAACGGACAAAATGTCCGTTGAAAACGAAGTAGTTCGCAAAGATACTTCTTTCTCGATGGACTCTAAGGGCATCATTTCCCTCCGTCGAAGGTACGGAAAACATCTCGTCGGGTCGCGGAACCGTCCGGGGGGCAGTTTTCTTCTGCCGCCGAGCCTCGCCGGGAAAACGTGCACGTGAAGTGCGAAGAGTTGGAACGACAGCTCGCGGATGCCGTTGCGTCGGGCAAGACCACCATGGCACATGCCCTCATTATCCGCCGCCTGGTCGAAGCAGGCGGATATCTCCTCTTCTCCTGTAGTTCTGGTACCATACAGTTGGTTGAGCGATACGGTTCACTGTGGAGCCAATACATGAGCGTGTCTCCAGGAGGGAACCATCATGGAGCAACAAGAGATAAAAATGCGACGCAACAAGAAGGGCCGTACCTTCGAGGAAGTTTTCAAAAAACATCTCTTCGGGAGGAAGGAACTTCTTCTTCCCGCTGAATCGCGTGAGAGGAAGGTCTTTCTCACCGCGGACCATCACCTGTTCCATAGTAACGTTCTGAGGTATTGTCCGGACAGGGGGGAACTCTTTCAGACGGTAGAAGAGATGAATGGACATTTCCTGGAACTCCACAACCAGACCGTGGGAGCCGACGACATAGTCATCTTCGTCGGGGACTATCTCTGGAAGGGCACAGGTGGCAAACCAGGGTACAAGTACTCCCCCATCCAACGCTTTTGCGAAATGAAGGACATCATGAAAGAAATGCGGGGAGAAAAGTATCTTATCCGAGGGAACCACGATACATTCTCTGACGAGGAATATCTGGAGGCCGGCTTCGCCGGCTGCGGATATTATGCGGTTCTGCCCGAGGAGGACGGTGATATCATCGTTCTCCACGACCCGAAGGTCGTGATAGCCCAGTGGTATCAGTTCATGAAACTTCCAAACCGTTTCTCCCTCGGATATGCGGCCTGCCGTGACGACATTGAAAATATTCCCGGCCGATATCTGTGTGGGCACGTGCACCTGCTGTGGCGTCGTCTCGGCCCCTTCGTCAACGTTGGGCTTGATGTCTGGAACATGCGCCCCGTCCTCCTCGAAAAAGCGCTTCTTGCTTTCGAGGAGCCGAGCGAGATTTTAGTGGAGGAACAAATAGAGGAGGAAGATTGAAGTCCTCCTGGTAAATGGAGCCGGAGGTTGCCCTCCGGTTGTTACTGGCTGTTGCCGGTACGACGGACCTGAAGAACACGCTTCAATGGAGCCGGAGGTTGTCCTCCGGTTGTTACCCACGCGATGAAGCCTAAAATCTCGCCAGCCGAAAGCTTCAATGGGGCCGGAGGTTGCCCCCCGGTTGTAACTTTATTCCACCGCGCGGATGAACCCCACATGGCGGCTTCAATGGAGCCGGAGGTTGCCCTCCGGTTGTTACGGCGTGGTTTTCCCCGGACTGCACGCACTTTTCGCTTCAATGGAGCCGGAGGTTGCCCTCCGGTTGTTACTTAAACGCGATTATGAGACGAAGGCCGTGACGGAGCTTCAATGGAGCCGGAGGTTGTCCTCCGGTTGTTACAGCCCATACATTCGCGCGTCCCGGAGAGATTAGGCTTCAATGGAGCCGGAGGTTGCCCTCCGGTTGTTGCACTCCTTCGCGTCCAATCACCTGGAGTACTCGGAGCTTCAATGGAGCCGGAGGTTGCCCTCCGGTCGTTACCGGGGTGCACGGTGCTGGTCTGTTTCGATTGCGGGCTTCAATGGAGCCGGAGGTTGCCCTCCGGTCGTTACCGGGCGAGGACCAGAACCCCGGAAGGTCACCGAGGCTTCAATGGAGCCGGAGGTTGCCCTCCGGTCGTTACGGACGCCTCGTCCCACTCCTGCACGGCCACCGTGCTTCAATGGAGCCGGAGGTTGCCCTCCGGTCGTTACTCCCGCGGGTCGACCCACTCGATGATGACTCGGTTGCTTCAATGGAGCCGGAGGTTGCCCTCCGGTCGTTACTGTTGCTAACATTTGCTTGATACACATAAGCTTGAGCTTCAATGGAGCCGGAGGTTGCCCTCCGGTCGTTACTCCATGCTTATCGATACTCTGCCTATGAGGTTTTCAAGGTCCATTTCCGCGAACCGCCTTTTTCCCCTTCTCTGCGAAGCATTTTCTGGTGCCGAATCTTCGAGAACCTTCACTCCATCCCCATCGTGGACTCTCCGGGGTTTTAGTGTACGCTTCAGGTTCGCGCAGGCGTCATTCCTCGTCTTCCGGGCGGGGAACAAAGAGGCCGAGCCCGAAGTGACAGAGGGATCCAAGGGCAAAGTATCCCTGTACGGGCTCCTCAAATTCGAGGCGGAACCCGTGCCCCTTGAGGGGTAGAGTGTCTTTCCTGGACCTCTTGAAGGCCCACCACGGTGTTCTTGACGTCCTCCCTTTCACCTCGGCCATGGGCGAAATGCTTGAAGGCCTTGGCAGGCCATGGGCGTCCATTTCCCTCAGAAGTTCTCCTTCTATCCATTCCCCGTAGGAACCTCTCCCCTTCCGGAAATGACGGGTCGTCACGAAGGGCGTCGCACTCTCCCAGCATTTGGAGGCCGGGGATGAGTGCCGTTCTGAGAGGGAGACGAGGATGAAATGAACCTCCGGACGCCCCTTGGGCTGCCAGACCGTCTTCAGCCTGTCGAGGGCCAGTATTTCACTGTCTGAGAAAGGCTTCGTACAGTGGATGTACAGGTGGTCTATCCTGCCGTCTCCGTCGATGTCCATGGGCTGGAAAAAGGCATGCCGGTGTCCCTGCAGAGGCTTCCCTTCCCTGTCCTTTCCGCTGAATCGGATAGAAACGCCGTCAGGATTGCCCCCCGAGATTTTTTTATGGATGCCCATAAGGTACGCCCGAACGCGTTCAGCGAAGGAAAGGGTCTCCTCCACTTTCGGCAGCACCTTGGAGGACAAGGCATAGAGCGCGCACAGCACCTCTTTCCCAGCCCTTGTCACCTGTGTACGGGAATGATTCAAATCCCTGGCGATGGGGAGGCTGTACCTTGTCCTCAGTAAAAACGAAGGAGAACTGCGCCCCTCGGAGAGAAGGGTTTCGGTTGTCACGCAAAGGGAGGAGAACCACCCCGACGTGTCACCATCTTTCGGTTTCGAAAGACAGAAGACGGGGGAGGAACGGTCAGGGGTCGCATTTTCGTCCGGGAGACAGTTCCACTGAATGCCTTCGGATTGGCCATTGTCCCTTACTGCGGCCTCAATCCACGATTCCGAGCGCCCGAGGTAAGCAAGCCGCTCAAGGAGCCCCGCGAGGTCGGACCGGGTCTCCTCCGTCGGGTTTGTGTTAAAGCGCATCCGGATGGGAGTGTCCCTGCGGACGGCGACAAAGGGGTCGAACACCAGCTGCCGAGCGGTTGGATCCTTCGTGTTGCTCGACAGCCAGACCCTGATGTGCCCTTCAGACCATGGAGGCAGACTGAATGACGGAGTGCCGGATATTGCCTCCAGTACCTTCAGGAAACGTTCTTCGGGCAGGCCTGGAAGCTTTCTTTTCCACACGTCAATCAGGGCTCTCGCCAGCCTGTAAGGGGAAGGGGGCCATTCAGGAACCCCCTCGTTGACGTTTCTTCCCCACGGAGTGGAATGATACCTCCCCGCAGAAAAGAAGAATTCGAGGTCAAGCATGGTCGTACCCTCCAATCAAGAGTCCTCATCCTCGGTCAGGACGGTCTCCTCCTCTTCCTCCGCGGTCTCTTCATTTTTCTTCTTTATGACGGCTTTTACTTCAAGCATGGTCACCGGAGGCTGGGCAAAAAGGCCGGCCTTGGTGCATTCCTTTATATTTTGCTGCACGCTTTTAAGAAGTTCTTCCTTTTCTGGAAGAGAAAACCCGTCCAGGTTCCTGAAGAGCACCGGTCCGTCGGGCACAAGGTCGCAGGCAGTGCGGAGCCTTGCACCGGCGTCGAGGAAGTGGCGCACTTTGTACAGTCCGAGGGCGAGAAGAAGTTCAAATGCAGGCTTCTCGAGGCCGTATCCTCTCAGGAGGCTGATGTCAAGGCCGAAATACGCGGTAATCTTATCTGCAGTGTACTCCATCCTCTGGAAGGGGACGTTTCCGTACACGTCTTTGTCATAGTTCGCGGCTCGTATTTTCCCGGTGGGGTCGATGGGGTTGAACTTTACTCCTCCGGAGAGGGCCTCCCTGGGGTTATCGGCCTCAATAAAGGCGGAGAGAGCCCGGGGGGCCTTAATTCTTCCGTCCTCAAGGTTGGCGAGGAAACATCCGTGAAGAAGGGAGTTGGAGTCGTAGAAGAAGATGGCTTTCCCTATTTTCCTCCAATCGAGGGGAGACCCCTTCGTGTAAGAGGACCGCTTCGAAAATTCAACCTTGAAGTTGTCGTCACTGATGAACCATGGAGAGTTTATCCGGTGAGGCTCCGTGAGAGAGGTCACGAAGGTTTCGGTGTCTCCAGTCAGTTTGGCCTTGATATACGGAAGTCCTTCGAATTCGGGGGAGAGGTCTCCATCCGGTCCGAGGAGGCCCGCTTCAAAACGGTTTGCCATGGACTGGACGGATTCGAGAAGGAGTTTTCTCCTTCCGTCGGGGAGTTCATAGACCGCCGCCCCGAGGTCGGCGAATCCGGTGGGCTGGAATCGCTCTCCTTGCGCTGGCCTGAGGGCCTGTTCGAAATAAAGACGATGCACTTTCCCCATCTGCTCGAACATGAAAAACACCTCCAAGATTTATGATACGTTGCTTTTTTTCAATACAAGTCCTGCCAGCCGCAAGGTCCCCCGTACGGGGAAAAGAAGGCTGGCCAGAATCCGCCGCGGTTTACTGGCCCCCGAAAAGGCCACTGGGTGAGGGATGTACCCGGACCCTCTCAGGCGCATGACCGCAATTCGCTCTGCCTCCTCCATCCTTCCCGCGAAGAGGTTCTGGGCAATGCGCGGTTCGAGAGGAAGCTCCCGGTCCCCGATGCGGTCGGAGGTATGGCAGAGTTTCATCAGCGCCCAAATTCTGGGAATGACCGCAGGTCCGCCAGAGTAACCGCCGACATCTTTGGGAAACATCCCGTGGCTGTTTTTCCGCCAGTCAATCCAGAGAAAGCCCCAGAGGAGCTCCTCCAGAAGGACGTCATCGGTCCTCTCTTCGAGGAAAGGAACGACCTGTTCGGGGTCGAGCCTGAGATGCCCTTCGGCCGGAAATGTCGGAACGCGTAATCGCCCGGCATCCATCTGCCTTCTCATCACGAGGCGGCAGAGCCTTTCCTCGAGGCTGACACCGCTCCAGAAACGGCGGCCGTCCCTGCTCCAGGAACGCGGGTTCTGCGCATCCACTCCCGAAAGATAAGTCCTCAGCGGTCCCACTTTCTCGGATGCTTCTATTGAGGAGAGGGCGCCTGCAAGAAAAATCTCCGGAAGGCCGTCTTCCTTTTCACTGCAGAGGGCAATCCATCGGGGAGAGAGTCCGGTGAGCGGTCTCTTCAATTTTTTCGTATTGCTGTTGTCCATCTTCACAAGGAGCTGTTCCATGGCACCGAAGGAGCGGACAAGGTTCCTGAAGTGGCGCGGATTCGGCTCCTCAGCGCAGGCGAAGAGGCAGGCATCGATTCTTCGTCTCGCCGCAGAGAATGCAGAGGGGACATTCTGTCCGAAGCCTCTGAGGAATCCGTCCAGGGAACGGAGGAGCAAATCCGCCTCGTTGAGCACGGCCACGTCCTTCCGTTCTTTGACGGCTATGACGCCTGCAGGGAGGGCCACGTAATTTTTGCCTCTTCTCTCCAGGTAGACATAGCGTTGGAAGAAGCGGATACCTCTGTCCACACCCAGGGTTCGGGTGGAACGGGCGAAGTCGAGCCCGCTTTTCGAGACCTTTCTACCCAGGGTGCTGCGCCCCTCCCTGAACAGGAATCGTATTTCCCTGTAGCTGGCTGGGTTGTTCCATACGGGGAGCCAGGTCTCGTTCCGGTCCTTTTCTCCTCCGGCTGAAACGTACCCTACCCTCGTGTGGCGGGTAGTGAAGGGCGAACTGAGATAGGCTCCAGCCTGTCCCGCTCTGCGGGTAACAGAGGCGGCAAGCATCGGGAGCCCCTCGAAGAGAAGGACATAGTCCCACGGGTTGATGAAAAAGTCCTTTTTCTCTATCCCCGCTCCCTGGTTGTACCCTCCTGCCCTCCCGGGGTCGTAGAAACCTATCTTTCCCTCAATCAAACCCGATGCTTCCCTGCCGAAAAGAGAAGCTTTCAGAAGCTCCCTGCTTTTCTCTTCGGGGAAGGAAACCAAGACATCGAGCACCCTTTTCATGAAGTTGTTTGTGAACTCGAGCCTTCCATCGTTGGCTCCCGTAGCGAGGACCGGGGCAAAGGAAACCGAATCAGTCCCGGTAAGGGCATAGGCAGCATCCAACCAGTCGAGCATTTCCTCGGGAAGGCGAGCCCTGCACGCATTGAGCAGAACTGTCTTTTCAAAGGAACGCTGCGCTTGGCTTATGATACTGACGCCTTTTTTGACGGCCATTCTCCACTGCGATGAACTCTTCAGGGCATCTTTTCCCCCGAGGCTCTTAAGAACCGTTTTCAGTTTCTCCTTATCCGTCGGGAAAGGCATTGGGTCGCTCCCTAGAGGAAAAGCGCGTATTTCCGCAGCCAATGCACGGATTTCGTCCCCTTTTTTCGTATCCCCTTTTTTTCCTGCATCCTTCTCCAGGGAACTCAGGAGCTTTTCCACCGTATTAGGAGGCGACGGTATTTCGGGCCAGGAAAGAATCTCTTGGATTACGGAGATGTAGGGTTTAAATCGCTCGTCTTCTAAAGCTAGAATAGCGTTTAAGGCCTTTTTATCATCGTTCGGGCTGAAGCCGCTTCCTCCGTTCCATGGGGCCACAATCGGCGTGGGACTGTATTCTTTGAGGAGGAAATCCAAAAGTCCCTCCTCATCCAATGCGCCGACGAGAATAAAACAGTCCCCTCTCCATGCACCCTGTATCGAAGGTTCGAGCTGTTGTGAGACTATCCTCATGACGCCAAGTGCTTTCAGGTATCCGGACAGCGGGGTTATTCCGCACCCTTCGAGACGAATGTTCATAGTGTTTCCCCTCTCATGCTGGCCCGCCAGTCGGAAATCCTGAGAAGGCTTTCGGCGAACGCCAGGCGATACGGGCCTACGGCAGGGTCCTCTAAAAGCCGGAGGACTCTTTCAGTCCAGCTTGGCCCAGACGACTCCGAGCCGAACTCCATAATCGAAAGGTCCACGGATGTTTCTTCGAGGGTTTCTCCTCCTCCGAGGTCCGTTCTAGGGAGGATGTCTCCCTCCCATATCCCCCGAGCGAAGCGTATGTCCGTTCCGGGCGGAGAGGATTCATGGGGCATAGACCGGATGGAAAGACGGAGTTTCCCGTGGTGAGCAGCGATAATGAAGGCCGTGAGGTTCTCCATATCTGTATCCCTTTCGTTGTCGGGCACATTCTGCAGGAATGCCAAGGCTGAGGCAAGTTCGTGCCGGAAACCCTTCCGCTCGAATTCCCTGGAAGCCCTTTTCCCTTTTGCCAGGACTTTCGTTTGAGCATTCTTTCCTCCATTGCCGAGAAAACGCTGGAACACAGGGTGGGCCTTGCCCGCATCGTGCCATCGAGCGGCCTTTCTGAGTGCCTGTTCCATTACGGCACCGATGCCCAGTGATTTGATGAGCTCCTCAACTGCCCAGAGGACTTCATTCGAGTGTTCCGCCAGAGTCTTCTCCGAAAGGTCTTCGGTGAGGGGTTCGTCATCGTCTCCTTCCGGATACGGGAGCGCATCGCGCTGGACGACACTGGGACGGTGAGTCTTATTCCCGGTCCATCCAAGGTCGGAGGAATATCCCCCTTCTTGCACGGGCAGAAGAATCAGAGCGCCGGGGAGAACGACTGGAGCCTTGCTCCATTCTTTTTCCAGGTGGTCCCACTGGTAGGCCGCTCTTTTGTCCTTCAGAAATGTTGCCACCTCCTGCCACGGAGCGGAACAAAGCTCTTCAGGAGCAGGCTGAGTTTCATCCGGTACGGTTTTTCCGTTTTCCTGAAGGTCACGCCAGAAGACGGAAACGGAAAGGTCGTCGGAATCCCGTATGAACCTGGAGACATCCACGTCAAAACCCATGAGGTCGTTCGTCGTGTCGAAAAGTTCCAGGACGTCTTTTCTCCTGAGAACGGCATCCTCCTTCATGTCGTCGGTGACTTTCGGAAGGTTCGCGGGAGCGACGTTTTTTCCTTCAAGGCCTTTAAGAATATCCCACGCCCGGTAGAGGTCGTTTTCGTCGTAGGGGGTGCTCCAGCCACGCTTTTTAGTATCGGGGGCAATCCAGAAAATCCGGGCGTTTTCGTTTTCTCCGAATCGGTCGCATCTCCCGAACCGCTGAACGAGGGAGGTCCACGGAGCAAGGTCGGTGACGAGTAGATTGCAGGAAACATCGACTCCCGCTTCTATTGCCTGAGTGGCGATGCAGATGGTCCCGTGCTCTCCGGGAGATGCAAGAAGTCTCTCAAGCGCCTCCTTTCGGTCATTGGGCCTAAATCTGGAGTGCAGAAGGGTGAACAGGGGTTTTTGACTCTTTTTCCCAGACAGTGTCTGAAGATGGGAGTAAACGTCCTGGGCCCGGCGCACTTTGTTGAAAACGGCTATGGTTCTTGACCCTGGAACATGGTTTTCTAGGATGAACTCAGCGATTTTTTTCGTGTCTGTCCAGTCACTCACAGGGCACAGATGGAGAGTCTTCTTCGCTTTAAGTCTCTTTGATACTTCCTCCGATGCGAGGTCCTCTTCCTTCAGGGAGAGGGTGGCAAGACTTTTTGCCGTGGTTTTGAAATCTACAGTGTCCAGCCACTGACTTTTGAAGGTGGCGCTCATCCAGAGGGACCTGCACGGCAAGGCTGTCCCGAAATGCCTGCGGAACGCCTCAAGCTGGGCGGTGGTGGCAAGTCCGGGGCCCATGAGCTGCACTTCGTCCAGAACCCACAGGCTATCGTTGTTCAGGAGGGCGAAGTCAACCGGCCAGCGGAAACGGCTCATGCTGTACCCCCGATTCAGCGCCCGCGACAGGAGTTGGTCCTGCGTTCCGATAATGACGGATTCCCGTTCGGGATAGATGTCCCAATCCTTGTCGACTGCTCCCCCCTGGAGCCTGTAGGCGGAAAACCGTCCCTCGGGTATAAGTCCCTTTTTTTCCAGAGACTCTATCCACCGGCGCACTTCATTGAACGTCTGCTCGACGAGTACTCTCATGGGAAGGGTATATACCAGTCTCCGCGGGGTTTCTTCATCTTCTCGAAGGCGCTTTACCATCCATGCGAATATCACTGTGGCAGTTTTGCCGAGACCGGTAGGAATCTCCAGTACATCGGGCCACGGTCCGGACGCCATCTTTTCCTGATAGGGAAATGGAACTTTGCCGAAAACGGTGTAAAAAAACTCGGAGAGATTGGGGACAGGCACCTTTTCTCACCAGTCCTTTCTAAAAAGTTTATTTCCTCATTCTCAGGTCCCGCATGCAGGACGCTCTTGAAATGTGCGGAAAGCCGGTGAATGGGGCAATAAAACTTGCTGCCGCCTGATAAACGTGACTTTGCTTCAACCCCGTTGCCTTTTTCTATTGGAAACATAAATGAGAGACCGGACAACACCCTAGATTCGCATCAATTGCCAGCTAAAGATAATAATGAGACCGTATAATCAAGTATCTCTCCTGCAATATTTTTTGACAAGCTTAAACAACATACTCGTCAAATATATTATGTTTAATCGGAATTTTTGACTTAACGATTGAACAATTATTGACAGGCAAACACTGAATGGGAATAACTCCATTTTTTCTTTCATTTGATGATATCAGGAACCCTACAACATAGAATACGTGCTCCATCTCCCTCTTTGGTCTGAGGTATACGGAGCAAAGAGGCCTGATGGGGGATTATGAAACAGTCAATACAAGTACGCCTCAAGGTAAAGAGGTGCACTTGTATTCTGAATTCAGGTTATGATTCTTTATTGCCGCGCTAGATTGACAAATAAGGAATATGGTGCTATGCTATCAGTAAATGCAGTAACGGCAAGGTTCTGTGAGGTGGGTTTTAGCGGTTGCTTAGGAGGCTGTCGCTCTATCCTCTGAGCTACAGGCCCGCGTGAAAAGGGCGTTCATCCTGTTCGGGGGCTTCGTTCCGCATCCGGACGAACAGAGGAATAGTATCATCCCTGTCCTGAAAAGACAAGCTGCGTCTGATGAAGAGCACACTTTCCCGTACGGCTGAGATCTCATCAGGCCAGCACAGTCGCTTTCAAGAAGATTGCCTCTGTGGCATGGCAAAGGCGTAAAGCTGACGTACAGGAGAAAGCGACAGAAGATACCCCCTTCGGCGGACCCGGAGGGGGTATATCATGCATTAGGTGCGCTTCTCTTGTCTGTCTTCTTGCTCTTTCCCCTTCTGGAGCGCGGCGACCTCTTCCGGGGTGACTGAACGAAGGCCTTTCTTGTGTTCTTTGGTCAGCCAAGGGGTTCCGCGAAAGAGGGAGAGACGCTCCATCCACTGCGGTGTGGACCACCCCTTCCGCACCGACGCCCGCGAGAGGGCTCCAGCAAACAGAGCCCCCCAGTAGGCGTAGGGTGAATGCGTCACGAGCCCGGTTATGAAGCAGAAGAGACAGGCAAGACCGAACAGGTTCCTGTAGGACACGTCGCCTCCCCGTTCTCACCACGGAGTTCCCAAAAGAAGGTGCGGCAGCAGGAGTGAGAACTTCGGGAAGTAGGTGGTGACGATAAGCGTCGGGGTCCACGCCAATAAGATGATCCACATGGTGGGACCGATCATCTCGTTGATTGGAGCCTCTCCGAGACGGCCTCCAAGGTAGAGGACGGGCGCTGCCGGCGGCGTGATGCACCCCAGTCCCGTGTTGACGCCGACGATGGCGGCGTAGTGGATGGGGTTGAACCCGAGCTGCAGGATGATGGGCATCAGGATGGGGGTTGTCAGCGTGACGGAGCTGATATCGTCCATGAGCATGCCCATGATCACGAGGAAGATGTTGATCATGAGCAGGATGATCCATCGGTTCGACGAGACGGACTGGAAGAGGCCGAGCATCTTCCCGGGAAGGTCCTCCAGGATGTACAGGCGGCTGAGCATCATGACGGAGTACAGCATGACCATGACGACGCCCGTCGTCACAGCCGACTCCACGAGCGAATCCCAAAGCCCCCGGAGGGTCAGCCCCTTGTAGATGAACATGCCGGTGGGGATGGCGTAGATCACGGCCACGGCCGCGGCCTCTGTTGGCGTCATGATTCCCCCGTAGATGCCGCCGAGGACGATGACGGGCAGCATAAGGGCCGGCAGGGCGATGAATCCCCTCTCCTTGAGGAGCCTCATTTTTTCCTTGCCGTGGACCGGCTCGGTAGTCTTCACGTCGGGGTTGTTTCGGACGAGCCAGCAGTTCACGAGGCTGATCAGGATGGTCATCATGATGCCCGGGAACACCGTCGAGAGGAAGCAGGCAAGAATGGACTGCCCTCCGATCCAGGCGAAGATGATGAGCGTCGAGTTCGGCGGGATGAGCATCCCGAGCAGTGCCGCGTTCGACATGATAGCGGCGGCGACGCCCCGGGGGGACCCCGCCTCTTTGAGCCGCGGGAACATGATGGACCCGATGCAGGAGAGGGTGGCGCAGGCGGAGCCCGTTATGGAGCCGAAGACAGCGCAGGAGACGGTCCCTACGATGCCCAGTCCGCCCTTGATCCTTCCGACGAACAGTTCGACGAGGTTGATGAGCTTTTCACCGATCTTTCCCCGCTCCATTATGCCGCCCGCCATGATGAAGAGGCAGATGGAGATGAGGGCGATGCTGTTCATGGAGCTGAAGCCGTATGGCAGCACCATGCTAGCCTGATAGCCCGTCTGGTTCGTGCCGCCGAAGAAGAGGAGCCATGCCGTGGAGGCCATGAAGCTCATGGGGACGGGGACGCCGAGGAGCAGCGTGACAAGAAGGATCGTGACGGCGATGTAGATCATGCTTTTCCACCTCGAATCAGGACGCGCGTATTGCGCAGCAGGCGCATACCGAAATAGAAGGTCATGAAGATCAGGCCGAGGAAGACGGCGAGGTAGGATGTCCAGAGAGGAATGGACCAGACGGTGGTCCTCGGGATGGCGACTCGTGTCCCGAGGGGGCCCATGAAGCCGAACATGAAGAACTCGTAGCCGTACCACGTGAAGAGGACGCTTATCGCTGTGGTGATGAAGTTGCGCAGCACGACCACAAACCGCTTGAAGGTCCCCTCCTTCATGTAGGAGTCGATAATGTCGGCCGAAACGTGGGTGTCGTTGTAGGCGCCGTAGGCGCCCCCCATGAAGTAGAGCCAGAAGGCGAAGAGCTTCACCCACTCCTCGAAGCCGTACAGGTCTCCGCCGATGACGTATCTGGTGAAGGCCGCCGCCGATATGACCAGGGCAAGCAGGAGCGAACAGACGACACAGATAAGCGAAAAGAACGGAAGGAGCACCTTGTCCACTTGAGTCCTGCTGTCCGGGGGATCTTCCGGAAAACAGCTCGCAACTTTTTCTTCCGACATGCTATCCTCCTTGCGGGCTATGCGCCATAAGAAACGGCGGGGAGGAAGAGTGTTCCTCCCCGACGTCGGTCCGATATGCCTTCTGTTATTTCGGTGCGTAGACGGACTTAAACTCGTCGATCAGGTCCTTGCCGAACTTGTCAGCGAGTTTGTCCCAGGTTCCGGAGACCTTCGTGAAGATGGGGGTGAGTTCTTCCGGCTTGTAGGTGTGCACTTCGATGCCGGCATCGCGCATGAGCTGGAGGTACTTCTCCTGGTCCTGTTTGGCAAGCTCGATGCTCATTTCGGTGACCTTGGCGCACTCGTCGGCGAAGATCGCCTGGTCTTCCTTGGAGAGCTTGTCCCAGGTCTTCTGGCTCATCATATAGTTGAAGTTCTCCACGGAGTAGTTCAGATCGTACCAGTACTTCAGCACGTCTTTCAGCATGGTGTAGGCGGCTGTCGGGGTCATGCCGTCCACGCCGTCGGCCACGCCCGTCTGAAGGGCGGTGTACACTTCTGCCCACGGCACCGTTACAGTGCGGTAACCCATGGCCTCAGCACCCAGCTTGTAGACGTCCATGTTGGGAACGCGGACAAGGAGTCCCTTGGCCACATCTGGGTTGAGGGGTTCGACCGCCGGTTTCGTGCTGCCGATGCCGATGAAGCCTTCCACCTGGAAGCCGAGGAGCTTCACGCCAAGGCGGGTATTGAGTTCGTCCATCTTCTTGTACAGCCACCCGTCGGCGGCGAAGACCGTCTTGGCCTCGTCGAAGTTCCGGACGAAGCAGTTGATGTAGGTCAGCTCAAGCCGGGGGTCGAACTGGCTGGGAATGGAGATGCCCGCCATGTCGATGGTTCCGCGGATAAGCTCTTCGTAGACGAGGGTGTAGTCACCGAGCTGGTTGGCCGGGTAGACGACGATCTCGATTCGCCCGTTCGTCCTCTCCTTGACGTTGGCCGCGATCTGGTTCATGAGCTTCGTTGCGGTATGGTCCACGGGGACCTGATTGGCGAAGCGGAGGGTCATCTCAGGGGCCGCCGAGGACATCTGCGGGGCGAGGGTGACGAGCGTCATGGCAAGCACAGCAGCGAGCATTGCGAACTTGAAGGCTTTTTTCATTGCATCTGAACCCCTTTCGTCGATGTGTGAGTTGCCTGTTGGTTCACATGGGGATCACGCGTTTACCTTCGACTTTCTCTTTCCTCATCCCTCCCTCCACAAGAGGATTTTTCAAGAGACGGGAACTTGGGCGCACAATCGATATCAGAAGCTCTCCTGGGTCGTTCTGGCGATGATCTCCTCCTGGTGGTGTTCGTCCAGGTCGACGAAGTAGTCGCTGTACCCCGCCACCCGGACAAGAAGGCCTCTGTACGCCTCGGGGTTCTTCTGAGCCTTTCGCAGAGTCTCCGTATCCACCACATTGAACTGGACGTGGTGTCCGCCGAGGTTGAAGTACGTCCTGATGAGCTTGGCCATCTTGTCGAGCCCGCCGTCGCCGGCGAGCACGGAGGGAAGGAACCTCTGGTTCAGGAGTGTTCCGCCCGATTTGAGCTGATCCATTTTGCTCAGGGACTTGACCACCGCCGTGGGACCGTTGCGGTCGGCGCCGTGCTCCGGAGAGGTGCCGTCCGATTGGGGGACGCGGGCGAACCGCCCGTTGGGCGTTGCCCCCAGCATCTTGCCGAAGTAGATGTGGCACGTGGTCGACAGCATATTCACATGGTAGGTCGGCCCCTTGGGCGAGTTGCGCCCGTCGATGGTGTCGAGCAGGGTTTCATAGACCCTCTGCATTATGACGTCGGCATACTCGTCGTCGTTGCCGAAGAAGGGTGTCCTGTTCCAGATGGTCTGGCGAAGGGGCTCGTGGCCCTGCCAGTTGTCCTTCAATGCCTGCAAAAGGTCCTGCATGGTGACGGTCCCCTCTTCGTACACGTGCTTTTTCAGCGCGGAGAGGCTGTCCGTCACCGTTCCGATGCCGCAGCACTGGATGTAGTCCGAATTGTACTTCGGGCCGCCGTTGTAGTAGTCTCTGCCCGAATCGATACAGCCTTCAATCAACACGGACAGATAGGGCGCCGGAGCGTACTGGGCGAACATTCTCTGGATGTAGTTGTCCGCCTTGATCTTCGTCTCCACCACGTAGTTCAGCTGTTTTTCGAAGGCGCCGTAGAGGTCGTCGAAGGACGTGAAGCCGAGCGGGTCGCCCGTCGCGATGCCGACCTGTTTGCCCGTGAGGGGGTCCACACCGTTGTTGAGGGTGAGCTCGAGGACCTTCGGCACGTTGAGGTATCCGTGCAGAATATAAGCCTCCTTGCCGAAGGAGCCGGTCTCGACGCATCCGCTCGTCCCGCCTGTCCGGGCATCCTGCACCGTCTTGCCCATGCCGAGCTGCTCCATGAAGACGGCGTCGGAGTTGAAGACCGAGGGATAGCCGGAGCCGTGGCGTATGACGGAACAGGCGTACTTCAGGAAGCGCTCGGGCGTCTTCGTGGAGATGTGCACGCTCGCCTGGGGCTGGAGGAGCTGAAGTTCATCCAGCACGTCGAGGATGATGTACGAGACTTCGCTGACGCCGTCCTCGCCGTCGCGGGTGAGTCCGCCGAGGTTAATCTGGGTGAAGTCGTTGTAGGTCCCGCTCTCCGCCGCCGTCACGCCTACTTTTGGCGGGGCCGGCGTGTTGTTGACCTTGATCCAGAAGCAGGAGAGGAGCTCCTTCGCCCGTTCGCGGTCCAATGTTCCGTCCGCGACACCCTGCTCATAGAAGGGGGCGAGGTGGATATCGAAATGCCCGGGCGACATGGCGTCCCATCCGTTCAACTCCGTGATGGTCCCCAAGTGGGTGAACCAGTAGGTCTGAATGGCCTCGTGGAAGTCTCGCGGCGCGTGCGCCGGGACATGGCGGCACACGTCGGCGATCTTCAGCAGCTCCGCCTTCCGAGCGGGGTCGCTCTCGGACTTCGCCATCTGCTCGGCAAGGTCGGCGTGACGGTTTGCGAAGATGATGGAGGCGTCGCAGGCGATCACCATCGCCTTGAGCTCCTCGTCCTTCTCCGTCGCGTGCGGGTCGTTGAGCCAATCGAGACGGGATCGGACGGACTGGATCTTCTCCTTCATGTCGAGGAGCCCGGTCTTGTAGATGGCGCCGTCGAGGGCGGTGTGCCCCGGAGCACGCTGCTCCATGAACTCGGTGTACGTCCCCGCCTCGTAGAGGTTCGTCCACTCCTTCGACATGGCGGAAAAGATCTTGTCCCGAACGGTCCTCCCCTTCCAATAGGGGACCACTTCCCGCTCGAAGGTCGCGATATCCTCCTCCTCGACGCGGTAGTTCGTCATCGGGCGGGCGTTGAGGATCCGAAGGTCCTCTCCGCTGTGGCAGTTCAGCTCCGGAAACGTGGAGACGACTTTGGGCCCGGGGCCGCGTTCTCCCACGATGAGCTCGTCCGGTCCGATATAGATGGCCTTCCTCTCGCAGAGGTTCTTGAAGTTCAGCGCCCTCATGACGGGGACGGAGTATTTTCCGGCGTTCTCGCGGTAGAACTCCGTGGTCAGCAGAGCGCGTTCGATGGAGATGCTCGGCTTCGTCTCGAAACTTTCCTTTCTCAGCCGGGATATTCTCTCGTTCATTTTTTCTCTACCCTCCCTGTACAGCATCTATGCCGTGTCCTCTAAAAAGTGCCAGAACCCTCTCAACCTCCTCCGCCGACGGAGGCTGGGTCGAGCCCATCCGGTACTCCATCCCGATATTTCTGTACTTCGCCGATCCGGCGGAGTGATATGGCAAGATATGAACCGACTGAACGGATCGGAGCGAACGGATGAACGTGATAGCCTGCAGGAGCCCCGCCTCGGAATCGTTCACCCCCGGAATCAGGGGGATTCTGATGGAGATGTTTTTTTGCCCCCCTTTGGCCAGCCACGCATCCAGTGCTTTCAGGTTTGAAAGAATATGGTCATTCTTGGCGTTAGTATAGAGTTCATGCAAGGTTTGGTCAACAATTTTGACGTCGAATAGAAAAAGGTCAGTATATTCTGCAATACGCAACAAGTCCTGCTCCGGAGCGCATCCCGACGTGTCCACCGCCGTGTGGATGCCTTCCTCGCGCAAGGCCTGCAGCGCCGCACCGAGAAACAGGGGCTGCAGGATGGGTTCTCCGCCTGAAAAGGTGACCCCGCCACCGGAGGCGTCGAAGAAGGGGATGTCCTTTTTCGCCTCGGCGACGACGTCGGCGACGGATATCGTCCGTCCGGCGAACTGGATCGCCGTCGTGGGGCACCGTCTTTCGCAGGCCCGGCAGCTCGTACATTTCGTCATGTCCCGCTCCGGAGTCCCGTCCGGTCTCCGGCTCCATGCGCCCGTCGGACAGACGGCGATGCACTCTCCGCAGGAGATGCACCGGCCGGCGCGGTACGTCATGACGGGCTCCGCGGATATGCCTTCGGGGTTATGGCACCACCAGCAGGAGAGAGGGCACCCCTTGAGGAAGAAGGTCGTTCGGATGCCCGGCCCGTCGTGGATCGAGTACCGTTTGATGTCGAAGATCATCCCCGTTATTTTTTCCATAGATGCACCCGTCAACCTCCGCTGATCATGTAGAGCATGGACACGCCGCTTCGTCGGGAACGATGAGCCGAGGGAAATTCCTCACGTGCTCAGACGATGATCGATCGGGACGTGAAGCGGTGTTCCTTCGTGATGATGATCGCTTCACGTCCCGAGGGATTGCTTCATTGAGGAGCATGAACACAGAGAGACGCAGCTCGGCGCACATCGGACAGGACGTGTGTCTTCCCCTGTCGATCCGCACGGCCCCCGCTCCGTCTCACTGGCGCGTCACTGCAAAACAGTGTCCATCGAAGTGACCGCAGACGCGAATCAGAGGGGCCCTCATGACGTTCGTCATCGATACCCTGGGAAGAACTGGTATGTATCTTCTCATCCCATGGCAGCGAAAAGATTGACGTGCAGGTCCTGCATATGGTACACCGGTCAAGCGGTGAGACGACGCTCTTCATGCAAGGCTCCTCTTTTTTTATACGCTCTGGCCTATACGACGTTCGATTCCCTGATGTGCTCGCCACGGTCGAATCGGCGGTAGTCGAGCATGGAGAAGTCGATGTCCGGCTTCTTGCCCATGATGTGCTGGGCGAGGATCTTCCCGGCGACGGGGGCGAGCATGAAGCCGTGCCCGGAGTATCCCGTCGAGTGATAGAAGTTCTTTATATCCGTTTCGCCGATGATGGGTTGGGCGTCGGGGGTCATGTCGTAGAGTCCGGACCACTGGCGCACGACCCGGATGCCCTTCGTCCTTGGAAGAAGATGGACGAGGATCTTGGACATGGCCTCGACGAACTGCCAGGTGTCCTTCAGCTGGTAGTCCGCAGGGTGTCCCTCGGGGCTCATGCCGCAAATGATGGAGCCGTGGGGACGCTGCTGGATATAGTAGTTCCCCGAAAAGCTCATGAGCATGCACGGACAGACGCCCGGCGCGACGGGCTCCGTGATCATGATTTCGTGGCGTTCTCCCCAGGTGTGGATGTTCACGCCGACCATTTTGGCGATGTCCTGGGCGTAGGCCCCCGCGCAGTTTATGACGATCGGGGCATCGATGTGCCCCCTGTTCGTCTCGACTCCCGTGACGGTGCCGTCCTTCACGGAGATGCCAGTGCACTCCGTAAATCGGTACGGGGTGACGCCAAGGGTCTTCGCCTTCTCGAGGTAGGCGAAGGTCGTCAGGAAGGGATCCGCATGGCCGTCTCTGGCATGGAAGAAGAAGCCGACGGCGTCGTCGGCGGCGAGGCCCGGGCATATCTGCCGCGCTTCAGCGAGGGAGATGTTGCGGGACTGTATCCCGAGGGAGTTCTGGAGCTTCATCCCGGCGCCGAGGGTCTCCATCTCCTTGTCGCTGTATGCGACGAGAAGGTATCCACCCTGATTGAGCCCTACGTCCATGCCGAGCTCGTCGCTGAGCTGCTCGAAGGTGTCCAGCGCGGCGACGCCGAGACGGCAGTTCATCTCCGTTCCCCACTGGGCCCTGATGCCCGCTCCGCATCGTCCCGTGGACCCTCCGCAGATGGTCCCCTTCTCTATGAGCGTCACATTCTTCATACCGTTCTTGGCGAGGTAGTAGGCCGTCGATACACCAAGGATCCCTCCGCCGATGACGACGACATCTGCCGTGTTTTTCCACTCCATCACTCTTCCCCTCCCTTGGCGAGAAGACCGATTTTAACAGGTTTGACGGGGGGACGGACCGTCGACTGAGGCACATTCACGATGGGCTTTCCCGTCCGCTTGGAAATCTCGCGGAGCAGGATATCCTGGCACCCGCGTCCCTGGCACGGGCCCATCCCCACACGAAGCACCCGCTTCAGTTCGTCGAGCGTGTCGTAGCCTCTGTCGATCCATTCACGGATTTCGTCGAGGGTGATCTCCTCGCAGCGGCAGACGTAGATCGGTTCGTTCTGTTCGTGCGTTCCCGTCATTTCCCTCGCACCACCTTTATGGATCTGAACTGACGAAGCATCTCCTTCGGCGCCGATACGTGCACCACATAGGTCCTGTCCTTTTTCGGCTGGGTTACATTCTCCACCGTGCCCTCCCCGATGGGATTCCCCTCTCTGTCGAGGCACTGGACCGTCTCCCCCTTTTCCGGCACGGGCAACATCTCGTAGGGCAGTTTGTAGAGTGCTCTGTCCTCGGAGAAGGTGAGGTCGATGACAAAGCAGGCGAGCCCCGGACAGGAGGCGACGCACAGGGTGCAACCGGTGCACTTCGAGTGGTCCACCGTCGGCGTGTCGTTTATGTCGGCGAAAGGTCGTATGGCTGCCGTAGGGCAGCTCGTATGGCATGGGTTGCAGGGTATTCTCTGGGGGCATTCGACGACCACCAGGCCGCCTTTCTTCTCCTCCCACAGCTCGCGTGGGGGCAGAAGGGCTCCTTCCCGTTCGCCCGTGAGGACACCGCTGTTGAAGAGCATCGCTTCGTCACGCATCTTTGCCACCCTCCCATCCCTGTACAAGGACGCAATCGAGCCCCTGGCATATCCTCGCGCCGGCCTCGCCGGCACGGAGCGCCGTGAGGCGGCTCCAATATTCGTCCAGTTTGCCGTGCTCTGTGGGGAAACCAAGGCTTGCCGCAGCTGAAAGGCCTGCGATGCGTCCCTCCACCATGGCGGCGCTCGCCTCCTCTATCCCAGTGGCATCGCCCGCCGTGTAGAAGTCGGGATTTGACGTCCTCATCGTCCGGTCCCGCTGGGGGACGTTGCCGCAGAGTTGGGGAACGTAGAGCATGCGGCACCCTGCCTCGCCGAGAATGTCCGTCGTCGGGGTCAGTCCGACAGCGATGCAGATGACGTCACAGGCGAGCTCCTTCGTCTCGCCCACGGGCTCGAAACGATCGTCGAGCTCCGTGATGACCGCGCCCGTTATCACCTGGTCGCCGACGGCTTTCTTGATGGAATGGCGCAGGAGGATCGGGACGCCCAGTCTTCGGACCTTTGCTGCGTGAACCCAATACCCGCCCACTTTCGGAGCGGCCTCGACGATGGCGGCGACTTCGACGCCGGCCTGGAGAAGCTGATAGCTCACGATGAGGCCGATGTTGCCTGCTCCCACCATGAGGACTCGCTTCCCGGGCACGACACCGTACACGTTCATGAGGGTCTGGACGGCACCGGCCCCATACACGCCCGGCAGGTCGTTGTTGAAGAAGGGGACGAGTCGTTCCTGTGCTCCGGTGGCTACGACGGTCTTCTTCGCCTTGATCTGAAAGAGCTCCTCTTCCCCCTTCATGGCGAGGAAAACCTGGTCTTCGGGGTAGTACCCCGTCACCGTCGTGTTGATGTGGACACCGACGTTCTCTTTACAGGACTCGAGTTCGTCGAGGAGGATGTTGGCTATCCTGTAGCCTCTGGTCCCGGCGTATTCGTCCTTGCTGCCGAAAAACTTATGGGTTTGCTTCACAAGCTGTCCGCCAAGATGAAGGTCGCTCTCCACGACGGTGACCTGTGCCCCCACCGCCGCCGCTTCCGCTGCGGCGCTCAAGCCCGCCGCTCCGCCGCCTATCACGAGAACATCCGTCGATATGGTCTTCATAGTCATCCCTCACTAAGCCCTGTCGGGGATACGGCCCTTGCCGTGTTGCGTTTCCACGCGCATCCCGGCCTTCAAAGGCGTGATGCAGGTTCGGACATTGGGGACGTCGTCGACGACCATGAAACAGCTGCTGCATTTGCCGATGGCACAGAAAAAGCCCCGGGGCCTGTGCATCTCCTGCGTTTCACGGTACACTCTGACGCCGTTCGCGTGCAGTGCCATGGCGATGGGTTCATCCTCAAACCCCTCCATGGGCTGTCCATCGAACGAGAAGACGACTTTCCGACGGTGCTGGAAGTCGAGGATCGGGTGTTCCTTGATGAGCTCCATAGCTGTCCCCTTCTTTCTTTCTTCGTCCAAGACAACTTCCTCCTCCCCCACGCTGCCCTGTTGCTCCTTCGAAAAACGGACCGGTGAATCGATGAGATGAAAGACCTGTGGTGTGAAAACGAACCGCGCGAGATAGACCCCCCTCCGAATTTGGGTGGCATGCCCGTCCTCAGAAAAGGCCGATACAACAGTGATTGAAACAATTCTGGTATGGGGTCTCCGCTTTGTCAAGACAGGCAACAGGCCACAAAAAACACGTTTTGCCTTCGAAACAGGAGGGAGAATCCTGACGGAATGCGACAGTTACGAGCAAAAGTGAAAAAAATAACATTTGCAACTTTGTTGCATTTGTCCAACATTATAATATATTCGCAGTGGTACGTTCATCTTGTTACCCTGGTTCAGGGGGTGACGTTCGTTCTTTTCCCGGACGTTGCGGGATCCCTCGAACCACCTGACGAGTGGGTCGCTCTGTCCTCTTCGTTCGTTTTCGAAAACGTGGAGACTGAGTTTCAGGGGAAGCGGCCGGATCAGACGTTTGGGTGCGAGGCACTCCCCCCTGTTCCCCAGGAGCGGGCCCACTCGAACATGCCGAGTGCCGCCGCGACGCTTGCGTTCAGCGAGCCCGTCTGTCCCGACATGGGGATTCGGACGACCTCGTCGCAGGTCTCGAGGACAAGGCGGGCGACTCCGTCACCCTCGGAGCCTACGACGAGGAGTGTCTTCTTCGGCAGCGGCTCCGCCCATAGAGACCGGCCGCGTTCGTTGTCCAGGCCGATGGTCCAGAAGTCCGCATCCTGCAACGTCTTGACCGTATCCGAGACGTTGTTCACGCCCACGAGCGGAATCCGAAGCGCCGCTCCGGCGCTCACCTTCACAACCGTCCCTCCCGGGAGCGCGCTGCGCCGTTTCGGAAAGAGGACGCCCCGGGCGCCGCTTGCCTCGGCCGATCGGATGATCGCCCCGAGGTTGTGAGGGTCCTGAACGTGGTCGAGAAGCACGAGCAGCGCCTGGTCCACTCCGGCGACGGAGGGAATGAGGCTGTCCAGGTCTCCGATGGAAACCTCCCCGCTTCTGCAGGCCACCCCTTGATGGTTCACGGCGCCGCAGAGCTCCTCCAGCACCTCCGGCGACACGGACTGGACGACGATCCTCCCTTTTCCGGCGAGGTCGTGGATCTGACGGGCGAAGGCCTCGCTCACGTTTTTACCGAGGTATATCTTCTGAATCCGGTCGGGTGCCTCCCGCAGCAACTGGAGGACGACCTGACGCCCCCAGCTGATGTCCTCGCTCCGACGCTTCAGGTCACTGCGGTCGTCGGGGTGCCTTCTTCCGAGTGTTCTTCCTGTTGGCCTTCTCTGTCCCTTCTCCATGTGTCGCCATCCTTTCTCCTGTTTCAGCTGCATACTGCCGCAGAAAATCCGCCGTGTAGCCCTTCGACGAGGTCATGAGCTCCTCGGGTGTTCCGTAGGCTACGAGTTTTCCTCCTCCGTTTCCCCCCTCGGGGCCGAGGTCCACGATGTAGTCCGCTGAAAGAAGGACATCGAGGTTGTGCTCGATGAGCAGGACCGTGTTGCCCTGGTCCACGATCCGGTCGATGATCGCCATCAGCCTGCCCACGTCCGTGTAGAACAGCCCCGTGGTCGGCTCGTCCAGAAGATAGAGCGTCGGTCCCGAGAACCGTTTGCTGAGCTCCTTCGAGAGTTTGACCCGCTGCGCCTCGCCGCCGCTCAGTGTCAGGGCCGACTGCCCGAGTTGAATGTACCCGAGCCCCGATTCCGATATGAGGCGGATTTTCGACGCGATGGAGGGAATATCCTCGAAAAAGGCATAGGCTTCGTCCACGGACATGTTCAGGACGTCCGAGATGGATTTCCCCTTGAACTTCACCTCGAGGGTCTCGCGGTTGTAGCGTCGACCGCCGCAGACCTCGCAGGGGACGTATACGTCGGGAAGGAAGAGCATGGAGACCTTCGTGGATCCGCCGCCTCCGCAGGCCTCGCATCGGCCGCCCTTCACGTTGAAGCTGAACCGGCCGGGCAGATAGCCTCTGAGCTTGGCCTCGGGAAGGGAGGCGTAGAGCTCCCGGATCAGCGAGAAGAGGCCGGTGTATGTGGCGGGGTTCGATCGGGGCGTCCGGCCGATGGGGCTCTGGTCAACCAGGATCACGTTCCGGAACTGCTGCCACCCCTCTATGGAGGTATGCGCTCCGGCCCGCTCGCGGTAGTCCCTGTCCATGAGGCGGCGCATGCCCTTGTACAGGACGTCGTAGACGAGGCTACTCTTGCCGGACCCAGAGACCCCCGTCACCACGGTGAAGACCCCTGTGGGAAAGGAGACGTCGATGTTCTTCAGATTGTTGTGCCGCGCTCCGTGGACCGTGAGCCACTCTTGAGGCGCCCGCCTCTTTTGGCGGCGCAGGATCCCGTTCTCCTCTCCGCGGAGGTAGGGGCCCGTCAGGGCGTTCGATTGCAGGGCGTCCTGGAACGAGCCGGCGAAGACGATCTCGCCGCCCTGCTCCCCAGCGGCGGGGCCCATCTCGATGATGGCGTCGGCGGCGTTCATCGTCTCGCGGTCGTGCTCCACGACGACGACGGTGTTGCCGAGATCCCGGATGGTCTCGAGGGTCCTGACAAGCTTTGCCGTATCCTTGGAGTGGAGGCCGATGGTCGGCTCGT
>ENA-UOOM01001360-UOOM01001360.1-fermentation-metagenome-genome-assembly--contig:-NODE-1360-length-23831-cov-9.552406_pt1 | contig 23831 bp, 24 predicted proteins | sample MGYA00245781_ERZ724031 | MGnify/ENA primary metagenome ERZ724031 (study PRJEB28704, sample SAMN03018317) | fermentation metagenome | biome: anthropogenic terrestrial biome; feature: soil; material... | reverse complement strand
ATCCTAAAATCTGCAAAGTCAAATACCTCGCGGGGAAAACTGATTCTTATCCTCTCAATGTTGCGATCAGTCTTTTTGGTTTTTCAAGCAATTCTAACCCATCCACAATAGAGGTTACACAGACATCTGCCTGTGAAATCAGTCTTCCGCTGGCCCCTTCTCTTCCTGCAATTGCAATGGATAAAACGCATTCTTTGCACATAAGGCAGTCATTGCGGCCATTTCCTACGGCTGCACATTTTTCCAATCCAAGACTTCTTGCAATTGCCAATTTTGACTGCATAGCCGTGCCATTTGGAAATGTCCTAATCTCAACCGGCAGATCTGCACACCTTTGAGCAGCAGTCCCATGTGTATCTGCCGTCAGGACGTATATTTTAAACGTTTTGGACAGGGAAAGCAGTTTTTCTTTTACTGCCGCCGGAATTTCTCCGTCAACAGCGATGGTTCCGTTATAGTCCAGCAAAAGGTATTCCAAATTTAAAATCTTATACCCCGGGATATCAACTTTCATATGACCTCCTAAATATAACTCAGCTGTTCTCTGGCAAGCTCTGAGGAAGGGTGCTCAAAAAACATATCTTTTTTTGTGACTTCCAGCACGCCTCCCCGATCCATAAATACCACCCAGTCTGCGATTCTCCTTGCCTGTGCAAGATTGTGTGTCACTATGACCAGTGTATACTGCTCTTTTAACTCAAGCATTGTTTTTTCAATAGCGATTGTATTTTTCAAATCCAAAGCGGAGCACGGCTCATCCAAAACCAGCACATCTGGTTTTGCACACAGGCTCCTTGCAATTGCAAGGCGCTGCTTCTGACCTCCGGACAAGTTTTTTGCGGGTGTTTTCATATGATTTTTCACCTCATCATAGAGCTTCGCTTTTTTCATACACGCTTCTATTTCCTGTCTGATTGCAGATTTATCTCTCAGTCCGTGATATTTTAAAACATAGGACAGATTCTTTTCAATGCTGCAGGGGAAAACTGTCGGCTGCTGAAAAACCATTCCTATTTTCTTTCTGAGCATTTCCTTTGGCATCCGTTTACAGTCTGCTCCTTTCAGAAGAACACTTCCCTCAATATACCCGCCTTCCTCTTCCAGTATTCTGTTCATAGACTTTAGAAGTGTTGTCTTGCCACACCCTGACTGCCCTACAATGGCCGTGATTTTGTGCCCGGGTATTGCCAAGTTAATTCCGTGCAGAATTTCTTTTTTTCCAAATCCTGCTTTTAAATTTTGTATTTCAAGCATGGGCTTCAAACCTCATCTACTTTCTTTTCTCTCCTGCAGAGATGTAACGCCTTTGCACAGCAGTTGAACCAACAGTAGAAATGCCATAAGCACAAAGGCTGTACCAAATGCGTATTCCAGTGAAAATCCGTTATTCACAAGCATGTACAAATGATAGGGCAGCGACATAAACGGATCGGTGAGTTTCCTTGGAATATCAGCCTGCATTACCGCACCGGTATATAAAATAGGTGCAACCGCCCCCATCCCGTATGCCATCCCAAGAGCAACTGTCCCCAATAATTCTGATGCACAGTGTGGTAAAATAAGTTTTCTCAGTGTGTATTCTTTTGAAAGGCCGAGACCTAAAGACTCTTCCATGTATCCCCGCCTTTTTTCCTCAAAGATCTTCTTCGCCCGTATTGAAACAAAGGGAACAATCATCGCTGCCACAGATATTGATGCACAAAGCAGGCTTCTGCCGATTCCAAGCTTATAGATCAATAGGGTGTATCCCACAAGTCCAAACAAAATAGAAGGGATTCCTGAAAGGCCCAGTATTGCTGTGTTCACCAGGACAGAAAGCCATTTTCGGTCCGAGTAAAAAGCAAGGTACAGAGCAGCTCCGATCCCCAGTAATCCACCCATCAAGGCTGATAGCCCTCCGAGAAATATAGAGCCTATCAATGCCGGAAAAATGCCTCCGTCTGTTCCGACGGGCACTCCGGAAGGTGAATCCAGCAAAAACGAAAGACTGATAACGCCTCTTCCTTTCCAAAACACATAGACAAATAGAAATAAAGCTATTCCTATGGCTGACACTCCCAACAAAAAACAAGCGAGCCTTGTCAAATACTTTCCCACTCTATGTCTCATCTTTGTCAAGTCTCCTTCTCAACATATGTCCACAGCCCAGCACAACAAAAAGCAATATAAGAAGAACTGCATTTGCCGCATATAGCACCGACAAATGCATACTTCCATACTCAATACTTCCCATTTCCAATGCTGTCAGAGCCGGAATGGTCTGTCCCCTGCCAAAAAACTTTGGGAAAATAGGGGAATTCCCGATTACCATCATAACAGCCATTGTCTCACCTAATCCACGTCCAAAGGCCATCATAGCAGCTGCTATGATCCCTCTGCGGATGGATGGCAGTATAGTCTTAAGCAGAACTGCTTCCTTTGACAGCCCCAGTGCCAGAGCCGAAAGCTCATAAGTTTTTCGTGCGTTTTGAACAGACTCGCTGCAGGTGGCAATCACATAGGGCAGGAGCATGACGCCAAGAACAATACCTGCCGCCAGCACACACTGTCCTGCCGCCATTTTCCCTATTTTTGCAAAACCTTTCACCACAACAGTCAGCCCTATAAAGCCAAATATAACCGAAGGAATGCCGGCCACAAGTTCGATAAAGGATAAAAAGATTTTTGCAATGTTATCCGGCAGATAATAGTTTAGGAATAAGGCCCCGCCCACTCCAAAAATCAGGGCAAGTATCACGGCTATTGCCGATACATACAAAGTACCTGTTATTGCCGGAAGCAATCCGAACTGTGGAGTGCCGCTCACCGGCTGCCATTTTGTATCTGCCTGAAACATTTCTGCTCCTAACGTAGAAAAAGCCGGGATACTCTCTCTGATAATATGTATCAGCATGAGCACAAGCAGCGCAGATACACTGACTGCGGCAGTTATTATAACTCCCTTGAAAAATATATCAGCAAATTTTTTTCGCATAATATCTTAGCTTAGCCCATGGGGATAAATCCCATATCCTCAACTGTTTTCTGACCTTCCTCTCCCAGAACAACGTCCAGAAACGCCTGCTGTTCGTCTGTTGGTTCCCCCGATGTAACCAGCAGCAGCGGCCGCTGAATAATGTAGGAGCCATCGATAATATTTTCCGCTGTCGCCTCCACACCATCTACTTTTAATGTAACAATCTTTCCCTCATTCTGATTGGCAACACCATAGGAAGCATATCCAATGGCATAAGGATTATCAATGACAGACTGTACCAGTTCCCCCATAGAAGATGCCTGGATTGCATCTGCCTTTACATCTGTATCTCCCATAATGTTTTTCTGGAACACTTCATGTGCACCACCATTAATATCACGGGTAATTACTACTACCTCTTCGCCTGGAAGGGAGTCATCCAGATCTTTCCAGGTCGCATACTCTCCTGAGAACAATGCCACAATCTGATCCTTTGTAAGGTTGTCCAACACCTTTGTCACCGGATTTTCCGGATTCACAGCCAGTGTCAAAGCATCAATCCCAACCTGATATTCTTTCTCATCTTTGATTGCTTCTTTCTCTTCGTCCTTTACTTCCCTGGCTACCATACCAAAGGTTGTAGTCATCTTTTATATGATAGCATTATGAAGCAGGCAATTCAAATTCATATAATCAATAAATATATTTGCTTTCCCTATAATATATCAAGTTTTTCTTCCAGCTTCTCCCGCACCTGTTTTACCTTTCCCGGACTACGTCCGCCGGAATTGATTCCTATGACAATATCATCTCTTGTTATAACGGACGGAAAATAAAAATCACATAAATCTTTATCATCTGCTGTATTAAACAGAATTCTTCTGCCTTTTTCTCTCTCCAGTACCCTGCACTCATCCGCGATGCTGTGGTTTAGCTGCCTGTCATCTGTAGCGGCAAGAACCATATCCGCCCCGGCAATATCCCCTTTTTCATACTCTCTTATCACACAATATATTCTTCCGTCTTCATTTAGTTCCAGCAGCTGCCTTGTAACTTCCGGCGCTATGACAGTAATGTTTCCTGCAAAATATGTAAGTGTATCTACCCGTCTCGCAGCAATCCTTCCGCCTCCGACCACCACAATCTTTTTCTCTGATATGTCAACAAACATTGGGAAATATGATTTTTCCATCCTGCCGCCTCCTTATATACTGTTATAGCATATACAGCAATGCATTACAGATACATGCCGCAATATTACTTCCGCCTTTTCTCCCTTTTGCCACAATGGAGGGAATCTCCTTTAGACTTAATATCAATTCCTTTGACTGAATTACATTCACAAAGCCTACAGGCACTCCGATTATCAGTTCCGGGTGAAGCTTATTTTCCTGTATCAGCTCATAAAGGCGGACCAGCGCAGTGGGTGCATTTCCTATAGCAAAAATCAATTTTTTGTCCAAAGCGGCAGCTTTTTCCATACTCACTGCAGCACGGGTGATGCCCCTCTCTTTTGCCGCCCGGGCCACATCTTCATCGGACATGAAGCAGTAGACCTCCCCACCATACTTAGCCAGCTGTTTCTTGTTAATTCCGGCTTTCCCCATCTGTGTATCTGTGATAATAGAGGCTCCCTTTTTCAGCGCATCCAGTGTGTGCTTCACTACATCTTCTGTAAATACCAGGCTTTTTGCATAATCAAAGTCTGCACTGGTATGGATACATCTTTTTACAATAGGCTCTGTCCCCGGAATAAGCGGTGTATCCCTCAATTCCTCTGTAATGATTTCAAAGCTTCTGGCCTCAATCTCCTGGGGCAATACTTTTTCAAGTTCTATATGTTCCCTATGATTCATCATCATTTCATCTGTCTCCCTTCAGAGGCATACCTACACCACACACTACCCTGTCCACCCGGCAGGAATATGCCGCAACTTCCGTGCAGATACGTCCGGTCAGCTCTCTGTATCTTCTTTCAAATGCATCGATGGGCACAAGGCCATATCCAATTTCATCTGTGACAATTATCAGGCCCGGATTCTTTTGGGCAATATTTTTAGCCAGTCCTTCGAATTCATTTCCTTCTTCAAACATCCGTCTGATATATTTTTCGAAATGATAAATCCCCTCACAGGTATAAATAGCTTCCAAAGGGCATGCGCCTCCGTCTTCCCACTGCGGATTTCCGTATAGCTTTTCTGCAAATTTACGCTTTCCCTGATAAGCTCCGCCCGTTACCAAATACAAAGTTTTTTGCTCGGTAAACTCTTTTTCTTTTCTCATATAACTTGATTCCTTCATTTTTATAGTGACAGGAATTCCATATACCACCTCTGTCACAATATCGGCATCCTCTGCCATCTTCCTGTTGATTTCTGCCAAGGCCTTTTTATATAGCTCCATCTCTTTTGAGCTTCTCACAGAATCTGAGAAAACTTCATTTGTCACAACCACAAGACAGCTGCATACTTTTCGGAGTTTCTCTATCCCCTGCAGAATTTTTTCTGCTGCATATTTTCCTGCCCCTTCCGGCTCGTACATTTCATTTGCCGTCAAGTTCGATATACATTCCAGCAAAACACAAGATTTTCCATTATCACTCTGGAAAAGTTCCGACTCAGTCAGATGCTCAAGGTCTGTATAGCACTCCAGGGTGGAAAACCCCTTTTTCGCACGCATACTTCGGTGACGGCGGATTTTTTCCATTGTCTCATCTCCGTTGGGGATCATTGTCGCTATATATATTAAATTTCCGGTTGGGCCATCTGTCTTACATTCCTCATAGTATCTACATATAGTATCCTCCGAAAAGGAAGATTTTCCGCTTCCGGCCCCTCCTGTCACAACATGAAACATATATGTCTCCCTACTTTCTGTTGTCCCAATTTTTCTTTACTGTATCACTGTATATCTGCATGTCTGTATTCTAATGCCCCGGTAGCCGGATTTTGGGTTATGCCTGTAATCCGGGGACGAATCAGGTTGCAGCTTTTCATAGAAAAAAGCGGAATAATATAGAACTCCCCCCCCACTGCCAGCTGCTCTGCCTCATGCATCAGTTTTCCCCTCTTTACAGGGTCGGTCTCTTGGTTCGACTGTGCCACAAGTGCATCATACTTCTCGTCCGCAATCCCACTGCAATTGTAAGTACTGTTGGACAGCAGCATAGACAGATAGGTGTAAGGATCCGCAAAATCCGCCGTCCAGTTCATTCTGCACAAATCAAAGCTGCCTGCCCGGCGCTCTGTATAATTTACCTGTAATTCCTGGGCATTCAGTTTAATAGAAATGTTCAGATTCTTTTTCAGTTGTTCCTGAATGACCTGCGCCGTATCGGAATCCATTTCCAGAGAAGGATAATTATAGGTCAAAGTCGGAAAACCTTTCCCCCCGGGATAGCCTGCATCTGTCAGAAGCTGTTTCGCCTCTTCTAAATTCTCCTCAAATGGAGGGGCTGCCTCATCTACAAAATATTTTCCTGTACTTTTGTCCTTCATGTATTTGGCTACAAGGTTCACAGCAGGCTCTGTATCTTCCCCGATAGCTTTGCACAGCTCCTTTCTGTCAATAGCAAGATTCAGCGCCTTTCTCACCCGCACATCATCCAGAGGTTTTACATTCAAGTTGGGATAAATGTACCGTGTCGCTATTGTATCTGTAATCACCAGATCCTCTTTTCCCTCATACAATTTCATTACCGAGGACTGAAGAGCCGGCGCAACGTCCACCTCTTTAGTCTCATAAGCATTTGCCATGGATTGCTGATCATCAAAAAAACGATACGTAATCTGATCCAGCTTCACCGACTCGGCATTCCAGTATTTGGGATTCTTTTTCAGTACAAAATACTGTTCAGGTACATATTCTGCCAGATAAAAGGGACCGTTGGATACACTTGTGGACGGATCTTTGTCCCAGCCACTGTCTGTCTTCTTTGCATACTTCACACAGGATGGAGTATAGACCGGAAGCCTTAACAAGTCCAGAAAATACACGCAGGGTTTTTCAAGAGTAAACACAAGGGTCTTATCATCCGGTGTTTCCACTCCCAAACTGTCTATGCCTGCCTTGCCATTGTAAATAGCTTCGGCATTTTTGATAGGGAAAAGATAATTTGCATAGCCATTTCCACTTTTGGGATTCAATGCCCGTACCATGGTATTTAGAAAGTCAGAGGATGTCACAGGGGTTCCATCTGACCATACAGCATCCCTGCGCAGATGGAATGTCCACACTGTGGAATCCTTATTGACCTCGTAGTCTTTAGCGGCGCGGTACTCTATGCCGCCCTTTTCATTATAAGTCAGCAGTTCATCCAATGCAGAGACCGAATAAGAAAGATATGTCAAAGCTATCATTCCCGCAGGATCCAATCCTCCTGTCTCACTGTTCACAGCAACCACAATCTCCTTTTTTTCTCCTGTCTTCTGCTCCTGCCTGCCACATCCGCTCAAGATGGCAGATGTCAGCAGCACCATTATCAATAAAACGTTTAGTACTTTCTTCATAATGCTTTACTCCTGTCTGTATCTCTATATCTGTGAAGTCATTTTATAATCGTCGTTTCTTTTTCCTGTGTATTCTTCTGAATACAGGAAACATGCAATTTCCCGCTCTCCAAAAGTATATGTTTTAGGGCTCTGAGCATAGCAGCATTCCATTGCATACCCGCACCTGGGAGCAAAGGGACATCCCTCACCCAAAAGTTTCTTTCCCCCGGATTCTTTCACCGTCCACATTCTCCGTTTTCTTTTGGCCATTTTGGGATTTGGAGGCAGGATTGCGGATAATAGAGTTTTTGTGTATGGATGCCAGGGATCCTCATAAATACTCCGGGTGTTCCCGGACTCCACAAATACACCCTCATACATAACCCCCAGCCTCTGGCTAATTCTTTTTACCACATTCAAGTCATGGGAAATGAACAGGCAGGAAATCTGCTTTTCTATCTGAACCTGCTCCAACAGCTCCAGTATCTGCTCCTGTGTGGAAATATCCAGAGATGAGACCGGCTCGTCACATATCATTAGCTCCGGCTCTAGTATCAGCGCCCTCGCAATCGCAATGCGCTGCCGCTGGCCTCCTGAAAATGCCTGGGGATATTTTTCTGTATCTTTCGGGGAAAGGCCAACCAGATTTAATGTCTCTATCACCTTTTTCCTTCGTCCTTCAGAAGATAATTTTGTATTCAGCTGAAGCGGTTCCTCCAATATATCCTCAATAGTCATCTTAGGGTTTAGAGATGACTGTACATCCTGGAATACCATCTGAATCTGCCGATTCATCTTAAGAAGAGGCACTCCCTTGAACAGAATGTTTCCCTTAGTAGGCTGATACACCCCGGCAGCCATTCCTGCCAGTGTAGTTTTTCCGCACCCACTTTCTCCGACCAGTCCGTAGATTTCCCCTTTATTAATATAAAAGGAAACATTATTCACCGCCTCTGTCTGTTCCCGGTTTATTCTGCCAGGGTACTGTTTTGTGACATGTTCTGCCACAAACAGCGGATTCCGGCTCACCATACTGTGAGGTAATTTCTGCAAATGAGAAGCCTTTTCGATCAGTTCCTTTGTATACATATGCCGGGGCTCACGGAAAATATCATCTGTCACACCTTCTTCCACGATTTTCCCATTGTGCATCACAATCACACGGCTGCAGACGGATGCTATCACGCCCAGGTCGTGGCTTACAAATAGAACGGCTGTCCCAGTTTCTTTAGAAATCCTCTTTATGAGCTGAAGAATCTGTCCCTGCACCGTCACGTCCAGCGCAGTAGTCGGTTCATCTGCAATCAAAAGCCTGGGCTCACAGGCAAGTGCAATAGCAGTTGCGACCCTCTGCCGCATACCGCCTGACAATTCAAATGAATACTGTCTCATTCTCTCTGCAGGCCGGCGGATTCCCACCATATCCAGAAGCTCTTTTGCTCTCTGACGGGCACCGCCTCTGGTACAGGCTTTATCGTGTGCATGGATGACCTCTGTGATCTGCCTGCCAATCTTTACTGTAGGGTTTAAATAGCTCAATGGCTCCTGAAATATCATGGAAATCTGTCTGCCCCGTATGGATTCCATCTTTTTTTCATAGAGCTTCTCTTCCTTCACTGCGGATTTCCCGTCCGCTGAAAAAGGGGGTGTAATGTCCTCTTGGGAAAGAATCAGTTTTTGACATTTTACTTCAGCTCTCTTAGGCAGCAGTCCCATGATTGCCTGCATTGCAGTACTTTTCCCTGAGCCTGATTCCCCAACAATCCCCACAATTTCTCCTGGCTCCACGTTAAAACTGATGTCCCTTACCGTTTCCCCCCCGGCATAGCTGTCATGAAATTGTACACTTAAGTTCTGTACACTTAGCAAACTCATCCTCTATATCCTTTCCCCTGGGAAAACGAAATAAACATCCTCGCTTCCGATTGGTTTTCTCCCGCTTCAACACCTGCACCTATGAGATTCATGGACAGAAGCAAAATACAAAGAATCAAAATGGGATACAGTATCTGGGCCGGATACACCAGCATCTGGCTTCTGGCATCCTGGATCAGAGTTCCAAGACTTGCCGCCGGTGCAGATATTCCTGCCCCCACAAAGCTTAAAAAGGCTTCTGTAAAAATGGCCTTTGGCACCATAAAGGTAATATTCACAATCACGGGACCTGCCCCATTCGGTAAGATGTAACGTCTCAATATTCTGCCCGCAGTTGCCCCTGTCATCCTTGCAGCAATACAATATTCCCTAGTTTTCAGCCTCATGACCTCTCCCCGGACAATGCGGGCTAAGTCTATCCATCCCGAGATACAGATCCCTAAGAGGATACTGCCTACATTCGCTCCCAGAGCAAGTGTAATCAAAATTACATAAAGTAAAGAAGGAATAGCATCTATTATATCTGCAAGACGCATCAGAATCAAATCTGTCTTCCCGCCTGCATACCCTGCTGCACTTCCGTACAAAATACCGAATAATCCGCATATTGCAGTACTCCCCAGCCCTACAAGAAGACTGATTCTGGTTCCATACCATACTCTCACAAAAATATCTCTGCCAAATTTGTCGGTTCCGAATATGTGGCTGACGGAGGAACTTAAGTTCTGTCTGTCTACATCCTGCGCCTGATAAGAATAGGGGGAAAATACCGGTACCAGAACCGCCAGCAAAATCACCAGTATAAGAATAATCAATCCCGCCGTAAGTAAAGGGTTTTTCCGAAACATTGCTTTCATAGAAAAGTCCTCCTTACTCTGGGATCCAACCAGGCAGTAAGCAAATCCGTCAGGAGGTTAATTCCGATCACTACAATCCCCATGAATACTGTCAATCCCAGTATCAGTGTATAATCCCTGTTTCCGATTGAATTTACAAATTCCCTGCCCAGCCCCGGAATCGTAAATATACTCTCCACCGCAAAGCTCCCGGTCAGAAGAAATGCAGCGGCCGGGCCAAGATAATTCAGCACTGGAATCCACGCGTTTTTCAAGACATGTGTCAAAATTGTCCTTCGATATCCAAGTCCCTTTGCTCTGGCCATAACTACATAGTCCTTTTCCATTTCTCTGCAAAAAGTGTTCTGTACCAGCCTCGTGATTACTGCTGTGGGGTAAGCCGCCAGCGAAAGTACCGGGAGCACATAGTTTCTTGAGTCTGTCAGTCCGGCAATAGGAAAGAGCTTTAACTTTACCCCAAAAAGAAGTATCAAAAGCAAAGCAATGACAAAGTTCGGGATGCCTGTCCCCAGGATGGCTCCGAAAAAAATGCCGCCTCTCACCACTTTGTTTTTAGAAGAGGCCTGCCAGATGCCAAATACTGTTCCTAAGACTGATGCCGTTAAAATTGCAAGTAATCCTAAAATAGCTGTGCTGGGTACGGCTCTAATAATTACCTCCACTACCGTTACATCTGGCTTTTTTAATGAAACACCCAAGTCACCCCGGAGGAGATTTTTCAGGTAAACCTGATACTGTTTAAGCACTGGCCTGTCTAGTCCATATTCTTTTTCTATAGATTTCAAAATGTCTTCCGACACATTTCCGCTCTGGAAGGGACTCCCCGGCATCATCCGCGTCAGGAAAAAGCCAGCTGTTACGAGCATGAAGAGAGAAAGTACACTTATCAATATTCGCTTTCCAATGTATTTTGGCATCCTTCTTCCACCTATTCTTTTAATTCCTGTTCAATCAAATCCACCATACTGTCAATAGCAGCACGCTTTGCAATCCGAATCTGCATACTATATTTTGCTGCCTCCCTCCCAGTCTGTTCACCAATACAGATTGCCAGGATATTGCTATAATTTTCAAGCTTCATTGTATTCACAAAGCCGCGGACTGTAGATGCACTGGTAAATGTCACCGCATGAATTTCCCCTGCATCCAGCATTGAAGAAATCTTTTCCCGTAAGGGTCTGTGGCTTTTGTAATATGTCCGATACAAGGGTACATCGTCAACCGAAATCCCGGCTTTTTTAAGAGGCGGAAGTAGTTCTTGCGATCCTTCTGCCGCCCGGAGTGCTGTCACAAAGCTTCCGGAAGCTGCCTGTACTGCCAGTTCTTTTCCCAGAGTACCGGCAGAATATACTTTCGGCACCAAATCCGCACAAATTCCATATGTACCCAGAGCTCTTTCTGTGGCAGAACCAATTGCCGCAAACCTAACCTTTGCTTTTCTTTGGCACAGCATTCTTATATCCAGCTTGGATTGGCTCATCTGCTCAAAGAATACCTGTACACCTATAGGACTTGTGAAAATTATCCACTCCTCCTCTGCACGGTTTCCAAAGTGAGCGAAGATCTCATCCAAAGCAGGATTCGGAGAAATGGTCTCTGTCACAATAGACGGAAGCTCAATCACCTGTGCCCCCAGTCTGCGGAGCCGCTCTGCAAGACGTAAGCCGGCCTGCTTTGGCCTGGTGATTAGAATCTGTTTTCCTCCGAGAGGCCTGTCCTCCGCCCAGTGAAACGTATCGGCCAGGGTACAGACCTCCCCCACCAAAAGAATGGCTGGAGTTCCAAGCTCTGCCTTCTTTATATCTTCGGCAAGCTTTTCTATGGTGGAAACTATCCGCCTCTGCTCTGCCAGGGTTCCCTTTTCCAGGACTGCAGCGGCCGTGCTTTTGTCCATGCCCGCATCTATAAGCCCTTTTAAAATTTCTTTCATAGAAGAAATCCCCATCAAAAAAACCAGTGTTCCTCCCAGTTGCACGAGAGAAGCATAGTCAATCTTTCTTGTACCATCTTTTCTAGGGTGTCCGGTAATAACATGAAAGGAAGAGGCATAGTCCCGGTGGGTGAGAGGAATTCCTGCATAGGCAGGCACCGCAGATGCCGATGTGACTCCGGGAACCACCTCAAAGGGAATCTGATGTTTAGCCAGCAGCTCCAGTTCTTCTCCGCCGCGCCCGAAAATAAAAGGATCCCCGCCCTTTAGTCTGAGTACTTCTTTCCCTTTTTTGGCCTCCTCAAGCAAAATCTCATTGATTTGCTCCTGAGAGGCCGAATGGTTTCCGCAGCGTTTTCCCACATGGATCAGCTCCTTCTCATCGGGAATCTGACTGAGTATTTCCGCACTGATGAGAGCATCATATACAATCACGTCCGCCTCTTCCATCAACTGTTTTGTCTTCACAGTCAAAAGCCCTGCATCACCGGGACCGGCACCGGCCAGCCAGACTTTTCCATTTTTCCCCATTTTATCTGCTCCTCCGTTTCATTTCCTTCGCCAGGACCTCCCCCAGCTGCCGGGGCTTTTCGGCCTCACCGATTCTCTCCGCCGTATAATAAGAATCCTCTTCCTCGCAGTAATACAGACCAGTAAGTCTGATTTCCCTGCCGAGGGCCCTCGCGTGGGCGGCTATGGGGGAAGAACATCCACCGTCAAGTGCAGCGACAAATTCACGCTCTGCCAGTGCCTCTGTCCTACTTTTACTATTTTGCACACATTCCAAATATGTGTGATCCTCTCCTTTTCTTCCCTGCACAGCCAGGATACCTTGTCCGGCTGCTGGAACCATTTCCTCTATTTCAAAAACACGCCCTATGATATCTTCCATTTTAAGCCTCCTCAGCCCTGCCGCTGCGAGAACTGTACCGTCATAGCCGCCCTCATCAAGCTTCCTTAAGCGGGTCTGCACATTTCCACGTATTCCGCGAAACGTACAGAAAGGGTAGATTTTTTTCATCTGCAGTGTCCGCCGCCTGCTAGATGTGCCGATTACACCTTCCTTAGGGATTTCATGAAATCCAGGACGGTAAATCAGCACATCCCTGGGATCCTCTCTCTCTGTATAAGCAACAATTGGCAATTCCTTCGAAATTTCCATCGGCATATCCTTCAGGCTGTGGACGGAAATATCAATCCGTCCCTCCAGCAGTGCCTGGTCCAGCTCCTTTACAAAAAGTCCCTTGCCGCCGATGTCCTCCAAACTTTTGTGCAGGATTTTGTCCCCGGTTGTCTTCATGGCCGTCAGCTCCACCTGAATCCTCGGATGGTATTTCTGAATCTGCTTTTTTACTATTTCCGCCTGAATCACAGCCAGCCGGCTCTCCCGGCTTCCTATTCGAATGACCGATTTCATTATACACGATTTCCTTTCTCCAGAATTTCATATACAGCAGCCATATCCAGATTTTCCCGGATAACATCTGCCAATTTATCATACTGCTCTTCCTTATATTTTGACAAGTCCACCGGGCTGACTGCATCCTGTGCGATTCCCTTTTGCTTCAGCAGTACCTGTACAAAAGCTCCCGCCACTTCAGGGCGGTCAAATACTCCGTGCACATAGCAGCCCATGACACTTTCCTTTGCCGCGCCGTCAAATTTAAGTGTCTCTTTCTGGGTATCCTCCTGCAATACAAGGATATGCTCTTCTTTCCCTGTAAACTCAGTTGTACCCATATGGATTTCATAACCTTCTATTTCTATCTGGCTGAAAAGGCTTAAGTCCCCTGTCAGGTTCTGAAACTTTCCTGTTACTCTTGTTCTCGTCTTTTGAGGCTGAAATACAGTGTGCATCGGCAGGAGCCCCATGCCTTTAATTTCCCCCTTATGCTCCACACCTTCCGGATCTGTGATTGTATCTCCCAGCATCTGATAGCCGCCGCAGATGCCAAAAACCAGTTTTCCCGCTTTGCTGTGGCGGACCACCTGGGCCTCCAGCCCGATTTGACGCATCCAGAGTAAGTCTTCCATTGTATTCTTGCTGCCTGGAATAATCACCCCGTCCGGATTGCCGAATTCCCCGGGACGTAAGACATAACGCAGTGTGATTCCTTCCATACATTCCAGTGCCATAAAATCTGTAAAATTACTGATGCGTGGTGTGCGGATTACCGCAACATCAAGAATTCCTTTTGTTTCCTTTCTGTCAAACCGCTCCGTCAGGCTGTCTTCGTCATCAATATCCAGATAAAAATAGGGCACCACGCCTGTCACCGGCACATGTATCTTATCCTCCAGCATCCGAAGCCCGGGACGTAAGATTTCTTTATCTCCCCGGAATTTATTAATAATCACACCTTTAACTCTGCTTTTTTCTTCTTCCTCCAGCAGTGCCATAGTCCCTACCAGCTGTGCGAATACACCGCCTCTGTCGATGTCACCCACGAGAAGGACAGGAGCATTTACAAGAGCGGCAAGCCCCATGTTGACAATATCATCTTTTTTCAGATTGATTTCTGCAGGACTTCCTGCACCTTCAATCACTATGATATCATAATTCCTTTCCAATCTGTGAAATGCCTCCAAAATTGCAGGTATATATTCCTTTTTGTGACGGTAATACTCGGCTGCAGACATCACACCTTTCACTTCTCCATTTAGGATAACTTGAGAACCGGTATCATTGGTTGGTTTTAGGAGAATCGGATTCATAGATACACTGGGGCTGATTCCCGCAGCCTCCGCCTGCATTACCTGGGCCCGCCCCATTTCAAGCCCTTCATCAGTTATAAAAGAGTTGAGTGCCATATTCTGGGACTTAAAAGGTGCCGTCCGAAAGCCATCCTGATGAAAGGCCCTGCACAGCCCTCCCACCAGAATGCTTTTTCCTGCATTGGACATGGTGCCCTGTATCATAATTACTTTTGCCACACTTCACACCTCCTCTTTTTAATGGGATATATTTCCTCCAGGGCCTGTATAAGCAGCTGGTTTTCTTCCCCGGTCTTCACCGCTATCCGATAAAACCCCTTCTTTAGTCCTTCATAATTACTGCAGTCCCTTATCAAAATCTTTTTTTCCTTCAGCAGGGCAAACAAATCATAACTGCTTTTCAAAAGCATATAATTAACTGAGGACGGAAAATATGTGACACCCATTCGCTCTAGTTTCTTCTCCAATTTTCTTCGTTCCTCAGTAATAAAAATTCTGGTTTTCTTCACCCTGTCCGCGCCGCCCAGTGCAGCGATACCTGCTGCCTGAGCCGGAGCGGACACACTCCAGGGCTGTCTTACTCTCTCCATATTATGAAGCAGCATTCTGTCTGAGGTGATCCCATATCCCAGCCGCAGTCCCGGCATGGCATGCATTTTTGTGAAGGCACGAAGGAGAAACAAATGGGGATATTCACAGATTGCTGTCTGAGATAAAACGCCTTCGGTATCCTCCAAAAATTCGCAAAAGCACTCATCCAGCACCATACGTATCCCTAATTTCTCACATTTTCCCGCAATTTTCTGCAGCAGAGAAAGCGGGGGCAAACCCCCTGTAGGGTTGTCCGGAGAGCAGAGAAAAATCATATCTGTATCCCCTGTCAGCATCTCCAGATATCCTTCATCCAACTGAAAATTTTGCTTCTCTTCAAGATAGTGGTAGTTTATTTCACACCCCACTGCCTTAAGCGCCTGGGCATATTCCAGAAAAGACGGCGCAGTAAGTATCGCCCTTTTGGGCCTTTCCGCAAAAACCAGAGAAAAAATCAAATCTGCCGCTCCATTTCCAAATATCAGGGTATCCCCAGAAATTTCCAGCACCTCTGCCAGCTCCTGTCTCAGCTTTCTGCACTGACTGTCGGGGTACGCCCCCACTGTCTTCATTGCTTCACATGCCGCCTCCAGCACAGCCGGACTCGGCCCAAAAGGATTTATATTTACTGAAAAATCAAGCATTCCCTCATATGTATAAATGTCTCCGCCATGCATATAACTCATAATCACTCCTTGCCTGCCACTCCTTTATGTGATTAAAGACAGCAGCTTTATTGCCCCAAACAAGAGAAAACTCAATACCGCAGTCCCATACAGCAGCCTTCCTGCCCTGACGATATCCTCTGCCTCTACCGGTCTTATAGCATCTCCTATATATTTCTTTTTATAAAGTTTTCCAAAATAAACTGCATCTCCTGCCAGCTGTATTTCAAGTGCCCCTGCACACACAGCTTCTGTCTGGGCAGAATTAGGACTTGCATGGTTCATTCTGTCCCGCCGGTAAATACGCCCGGCATTTTTCCCGTTCATTCCCAGCAGGTAAGCCGAAATAATCATTAATACTGCGGAAACCCTGGAAGGAATGTAATTCAGGACATCATCCAGTTTTGCTGCCAGCCTTCCCAGATACAGATATTTCTCATCTTTATATCCTATCATGGAATCCATGGTATTCACGGCCTTATAGAAAAATCCCAGGGGTGCCCCGCCGATCATCATGAACAGAAGAGGGGCCGTCACACCGTCGGAAGCATTTTCAGCCACTGTCTCCACCGCAGCTTTCGTGACCCCCGCTTCATCCAATCTATCCGTGTCTCTTCCTACAATCATGGAGACCGCCTTTCTCGCACCCGGCAAGTCGCCTTTTTTGAGCTCCGTATAAACTTTTCGACTCTCCTGTTTCAGTGATTTTGCCGCCAAAAGCTGATAACACCAAAAGCTTTCCAGTATAAACTCAAGAATCGGATGAATATATCCTGCTATATACAATAGAAACCATGGAATTCCAAAAGCAGGCAAAATAACCAAGACACAAAGAACTACTCCTGCCGCCAGAAGCTTTTTATCACTGTCCCCGCACAGCTTACGCGCTCTCTTTTCCAAGAAACTGATCCATGCACCTATGAGCCTGACCGGGTGCATAAGCCATACAGGATCTCCAAACAAAAAATCCAATATAAAACCTGTCCCACAGGCCGCCAGTGACATCATAATTTTTCTATCCTCCTGCACATTCTGTTTCCTTGTTTCCATTCCTGTTCATTTAGGAAAATCCGGTATCCTCCCCCATTCTCCGGCTGCCAGTCATAGAATTCCCGGCCCTCACTGTCAAGCTGGGACAGTACCGCCATTATGGTTCCCCCGTGTACAACCAGCGCCGCTTTTTGCACCCCTTCTTTTATCCATGCATCTACTGTTTTCAAAAAGCCTTCCATACACCGCTCTTCAAATTCCATCCGGCTCTCCCCTCCTGGAAAGGCCATAGCCCCCCCTGACTCCATCCACTCTAGATAAGCCGTGGTATCGCGCAATTCCTTATAATTTTTTCCTTCAAATGCTCCAAAATCACATTCGCGCAGTTTGTCACACAATACCGGTGTTTCCCCCGGAAATAAAAGTGCTGCCGTCTGAAGACATCTCTGCATAGGACTCGAAGACACTCTCTCCACATTTTTGCATGATTTTTTCCTTTTCTGAACCAACTGCTTTGTATGATCGGTTTCGGCCAAGGTTTCATCGGTTTTACCGATATACCTTTTGTCCAGATTTCCTTTTGTCTGAAAATGCCGTATCATCAAAATTTCCATGCAATACCTCCCGTCAGCATAATCGCAGTCAACATTCCAAGCTCACAGATCTGCAGAAAATATCCCGCCAAATCCCCGGTAATCCCGCCGAACTTATTTCTGCAGGTGTAATAATGATATGAAAAGATAAGTCCTGCAGCCGCAAGTGCTGCGGCTCCCATTGTCAAACTTATCCGGAGCATCCATGCCGCACAAAGCACAATATACACTGCCATTGTGATGACCACTGTCTTTTTCTGTGCCCCGTCCTGGAAAGTCTTTGCCAGTCCGTCCTTTCTGGCGGGAGAAAAGGCTGCCACTGAAAGTCCGCTTAGAGAACGGGAGAGTACATATCCCATGCTGATCACCGGAAGCATTCTGGGGGTAACCTGACTCCAAAGGGATGTATTCCACAAGAGATAGCAGCACATTCCCAGAATGGCAAACGCCCCTGCATGAGAATCTTTCAATATCTCCAGCTTTTTTTCTCTGTCACCATAAGAGCTGAGGGCATCTATTGTGTCCATAAATCCATCCATGTGAATCCCCCCCGTCACAAGTATGGGGATAAGAGTCATAGCTGCCGCGAAAATCATAGTGCCGGCTCCCATTTTCAAGAGCAGCTTTCCCATCATAAATTCCAGTATACCAAGCACTGCACCCACAACCGGAAAAAAGCACATTGCATATTTCATATTCTTTTTATTCCATTCCACCCTGGGTACCGGTATTTTTGAATACATCGATATTGCAATTGCACAGGATTTAAGCAGATACATAAACTACCTCCGATCACTTTAATACTTCATACTTCTCGATGCCTGTCTCCTCAAAGGTACTCATCTGAAGGTACACCTGGAGGCCCATTTCCAGCAACGGCAGCACTGCCACTGCTCCGCTTCCCTCTCCCAAAAACATATCACAGGTCAAAAAAGGTGACAAGTGCAGTGCATCCAACAGCATCCCCCCTGCCGGCTCCTTTGAAATGTGGGAGGCCAGCATATAGTCACTTGCAGCAGGAACCAGCCTGGCGGCGCACAAAGCTGCAACTGCAGAGATAAAACCGTCTATGACTACCGGAAGACGGTTCATTGCTCCTCCCAAAAACACACCGGTAAGCCCTGCAATGTCCAAACCGCCCACTTTTGCCAGCACATCCAGCACATCATCCTTCTCCGGGTGGTGCAGAGCGATTGCATCTTTGATGACCTGTATCTTTCTTTCCAGGCCTTTCCCTGTCAGGCCGGCTCCTTTCCCGGTTACCTCCTCCACCGGTCTATCCAGAAGTACGGCGGCCACAGCACTGCTTGTGGTCGTATTTCCTATTCCCATCTCCCCGGTAGCCAGAATGTCATACCCCTGTTCTTTCAACTCTTCTGCCCTGTGAACTCCTGTCATGACAGCCTGCCAGGCCTCTTCTCTCGTCATAGCCGGCTCCCTAGCCATATTTTTAGTGCCGTAGGCCACCTTTTCGACCAGTCTTGTCACCGAAGGGACATCTGTCACCATCCCGATGTCTACCGGAAAAATATCTGTCCCGGCTTCCCCGCACATAATTGCCACACTTGCGGCCTTTTTTGTAAAATTATCTGCTACAGCCGCAGTGACCTCCTGGCCCGTCTGTGTCACGCCTTCCTCGACCACCCCATTGTCCGCGCACATAATAATCAGCCCTCTTTTCTTAAGACCAAACTCTGTACAGCCCTTCATTCCAGCTATACGGATCACTGCATTCTCCAGCTTTCCAAGAGAAAACAAGGGTTTCGCAACAGACATCCAGCGCCGCCCGGCCGCTTTCATAATTTCTTTATCAGCAGGATGAATCTGCTCTTTTATCTTTTCCATGTTCAAAACCCCTGCACCTCCTTTTACGGCATTCTGTTATAAACCTCTCAGCAAATTTCACATTGGAATAAAAATGAATGTGGGGATAGCCTGCGAAGAGATTTTCTTTCATATGGATACACTCCCATGACCTCTTTCTATCTGGTTTCACGGCAATGCAGTCAACTCCGTTGTCCGTGCTGTCCCAGTAGTGAAATTCATGTCCTCTCAGTTTTTCTCCTTTTTTCAGAAAAGTGCCATCCCATCTGGCCTCCAGCTCTATATATCCAAATCTAACTAATCTATCCGCGTAGAAAGCTTTCTCCGGAAGAACCCCAGCCATCTTTCGGACAGCTCCGGAAGCATCTTCCATCTCCTCATGCAGGTACATAAAGCCTCCGCACTCTGCCAGGCATGGAATTCCGTCATTTATAGCTGCCTTTATGGATGTAAGCATAGATACATTTGCCTCAAGCTCTGCCGTATAAAGCTCCGGGTACCCCCCGCCCAGAATCAGGCCGTGGATATTTTCCGGCAAAACCGCATCGTGCAGAGGACTGAATGAAATCAGTTCACAGCCTGCCCGCGCCAGATATTCCAGGTTATCTTTATAATAAAAGCAAAAGGCCTCATCTCTTGCAATTCCGATTCTGACATTTTCTTCCTCTAATAAGGAATTCTTGTTGTTATTCTCATTCTTTTCAAGGCTTTGAAGGGGCCTATGTCTCCTGCTGGTCCCGGTTTCTATGCTTCTTTCACAGCCTGCAATAGAAAGCAGAGTGTCCAGCTCCACTGTCTCACTCAAAATTTTTCCAGCCTGTTCCATCTGTTCTTGTATACTGCTAATCTCCTGAGGGATCACCAGGCCCAGATGCCTGCTCTTCAGCCCAAAGGCAGGATTTTCGGGAACATAGCCAATCACAGGCACAGCAGAGCCCATCTTTTTTAGTCCTTTTTCAATCATATCCTTCATTCTGGGATAAAGCACGGAGGATACCCGGTTCAGGATAATTCCACATATATGACTATCTTCCCGAAATTCCATGATACCACGTATAATCGGCAAAATGGACAGAGCCATTCCCTTACAGCTGACAACCAGGATTACCGGTGTTTTTAATGTGCGGGCCACATCGTAAGAGCTGGCTTTTTCAGAATCAAGAGATATACCATCATAGTATCCCATGACGCCCTCGATAACCGTAATGTCTGCCCTTTCTGCATGTCTGTGAAACAAGTCCTGCAGTATTTTCTTTTTACTAAAATACAAGTCCAGATTTTCCGACTCAATACCCAGAACCTCTCGATGAAACATGGGATCAATATAATCCGGCCCGCATTTGCAGGCCGCGACACGCAGGCCGCGCTGACCAAACGCAGCCATTAAACCACAGGATATCACTGTCTTTCCGCTTCCACTGGATACGGCAGCTATCATAAAACTTGGGTTTGGCATTGCTTCCTCCTACTTTATCCCGTCTGAAATAATATAAACCGGATTTTGTCCGGTCATCATGTGATATCTTCCCAACTCCCGGGATTTCGACGTCATAATCTGAACAATCTCCGGCTCTCTCAGTACTTTTTCCTCTATGGCTTCCATAACCTCTCTTACAGTTTCAAGGGATATGGCATTCAGCACAACTCTAACCTGAGGATTTTTCTTCCGGACCGCCTTCAGAATCTCTTTCAAATTACCGGAGCTTCCTCCAATAAATACATGGGTGGGCACTTCCAGCGGCAGAAAAGCTTCAGGTGCCGTCCCCTCAATAATTTCCACATTGTCACAGCAAAATTTCCGGCAGTTCTGCCTTATCAATTCAGTTCCCTCTGGATTCTTTTCGATTGCGTACACCTTGATACTTCCCGACTGCAGAGCCGCTTCTATGCTGACAGAACCCGTCCCCGCTCCCACATCATAGACAACCGCAGTATTCTTCAATACAAGCTTGGATAGGCTGACACTTCTTACTTCTGATTTTGTCATAGGTACCTGTCCACGAATAAATTCCTCATCTTCAATATGCCGGCAGACTCTTTTCTCCGGATGAGAATTTTGCACATAGGCCGCAGCCAAACCTTCAAAATCCTCCGGGCGAACTTGCGCTCCGGTTTTATGCAAGATTTCTTCCTTCTCATAGGAAAGATATTTTCCAATGTAAAATTTCACATCTTCCATGCCATAATAATGTATCTTATCACAGATTTCTCTGGCACAATCCAATCCTCCGAACAGCAGAAATGTCTTTTTATTTCTTGCAATCTCATAAATAAAATTTTGTTTTCTCCCGTGAATACTGACAAGCTCTGCATCTTCCCAGGATATTCCCAGCTTCGCTGCCAGGTATATCACGGAAGAAATGCCCGGCACAGTACATACACAGTAATCGAAAAGTTCTTCCTTGATTTTCTTTGCGCCGCTGTAAAAACCCGGATCACCGGAAAGTGCAACTACCACATTCTGATATTCTGGATGGTCCTTTATCAGTCCGTAAATTTCTTCCGGTTTATAGGAAACGAATATAGGCTTTTTATAAGCCTGTAGTGCCTGTACCATTCTTTCAGCCCCAATGATGCAGTCACAACTCTCAAAAACTTCTCTTGCCTCCTGTGTCATGAGCCTTTCGTTTCCCATCCCGATCCCTGTCAGATATATCATCCGCTTTTCTTTACACATATTGATATCCTCTCGGTGTCACCATTTTACCGCCTATCTGCCTTGTTTCTTCATTACCGATAAATACAGTAGTGAACATGTCCGTTTCTGTATCTTTTAATTCTTCTAAGGTCAGTACCCTGTGTGTTTCTCCGTCCCTGCCAATATTGCGGACAATGCCGCAGACCGTATCCGGGCTTTTATATTCTAGTACATACTCACATGCCTTTTTTAAATAATCTCTGCGTTTTTTACTGGATGGATTATACAGACATATGACAAAATCGGCCATGGCAGCCGCCTTCAGCCTTTTTTCAATCTGGGCCCAAGGTGTCAGCAGATCACTTAAACTTATAACTGCAAAATCATGCATAAGAGGTGCCCCCAGCACCGCCGCCCCTCCTGTGGCGGAGGTAATGCCCGGCACCACTTCAATCATCACACCCGGATATTCTTCTCCCAGCTCATACATTAGGCCTGCCATGCCGTATACCCCTGCATCGCCGCTGCAGACCATCGCTACAGCTTTTCCCGCAGCGGCCTCCTCAAGAGCCATCCGGCAGCGTTTTACTTCCTGAGTCATGTTCGTTGTCAGATACAGCTTTTCCGGATATTGGGATTTAATTAAATCCACGTAAACTGTATACCCCACAATGACCTGGCATTTCTCCAGCACTTTTGCCGCCTCTAGTGTCATTTGCCTGTCAGCGCCCGGTCCCAGGCCTATGACATACACCTTACTCATTGTCCTTCACTCCTCTGCTGGCCCTGCGGTATTCAGTGGTAAAGTCAGGATTATACAGCTCAGATCTCTGATATTCACTATCCAGAACTCTTCCCACAATAATCAATGCAGTTTTTGTGATCTTCTCCTTTTCTGCCGTTGTTGCCAGGCTGTCAATTGTGCACCGGCACACCTTTTCCTCCGGCCATGTTGCCTTGTATACAATCGCCGCCGGGGTATCCCCCGGATACCCTCCTGCAGTCAGTTCCTCCGCTAATTCTGCAAGCATCCCTGTACTCAGAAAAATTACCATGGTTGCCCTGTGAGCAGCAAAACTTTGAATAGATTCTCTCTTGGGCACTGGTGTGCGGCCGGCCATTCTGGTGATTACAACAGACTGGGAGATTCCCGGAAGGGTATATTCCGTTTCCAGTGCCGATGCAGCCCCGCAAAATGAACTGACACCAGGGCAAATCTCATAGGGAATACCTTCCTGCTCCAGCGCATCCATCTGCTCCTGAATTGCACCATACAGACACGGGTCTCCAGTATGTAGACGAACCACTTCTTTCCTCTCCCGCTCTCCTGCAACCATCACATATATAATTTCCTCCAACGTCATCAGAGCACTGTTATATACAACACAATCTTCCTTCTTTACATCCAGCAGCTTAGGATTCACAAGTGAACCCGCGTAAATAATAATATCCGCTTCCCGCAAATAATTCTGTCCCCGCACAGTGATCAAATCCCAGGCGCCCGGCCCCGCTCCAACAAATACAATCATAATTCTTTCCTTTCTGCCCATACTGCTTAGTGAGGTCCTTTCGAACTTAGCGGCATGGTTGTTTCCCTGCCTATACTACTTGACAAGGTCTTTTCGAGTCTAGTAGTAAGGTACAACCTGCCGGCTTAGTGAGGTCCTTTCGAACTTAGCGGCATGGTTGTTTCCCTGCCTATACTAC
>ENA-UOOM01001359-UOOM01001359.1-fermentation-metagenome-genome-assembly--contig:-NODE-1359-length-23832-cov-14.187240_pt1 | contig 23832 bp, 16 predicted proteins | sample MGYA00245781_ERZ724031 | MGnify/ENA primary metagenome ERZ724031 (study PRJEB28704, sample SAMN03018317) | fermentation metagenome | biome: anthropogenic terrestrial biome; feature: soil... | reverse complement strand
GCGACAAGGGCATCTTCAACATCGAGGGCGGCTGCTATGCCAAGTGCATCAACCTGTCCCAGGAGAACGAGCCCGATATCTGGAACGCCATCCGCTTTGGCGCGCTGGTGGAAAACGTGGTGATGGACCCCGATACCCGCAAGCTGGATTTTGATGATGACAGCCTGACGGAGAACACCCGCGTGGGCTACCCGGTGGACTTCATCCCCAACACGCAGATTCCGGGTGTGGGCGACCACCCCAAGACCGTCATCTTCCTGACGGCGGACGCCTTTGGCGTATTGCCCCCCGTGAGCAAGCTGACCCGCGACGCCGCCATGTACCACTATGTCAGCGGCTACACGGCCAAGCTGGCCGGCACCGAGCGCGGCGTGACCGAGCCCCAGGCCACCTTCTCCACCTGCTTTGGCGCGCCCTTCCTGCCGCTGCCCGCCGCCCGCTACGCGGAGTTGCTGGGCCAGCGCATTGATACCTATGGCGCCAACGTCTACCTGGTCAACACCGGCTGGGCCGGCGGCAGCTACGGCAAGGGCGGCAACCGCATGAAGCTGCCCCTCACCCGTGCCATGGTGACCGCGTGCCTCAACGGCGAGCTGGAGAAGAGCGAGTTTGTGCTGGACCCGGTGTTCAACGTGCTGGTGCCCACCACCTGCCCCGGCGTGCCCGATGAGGTACTGGTGCCCGAAAAGATGTGGCAGGACAAGGCCGAATATCAGAAGACCGCCAAGATGCTGGCCGAGCTGTTCCGCAAGAACTTTGCCAAGTATGACAACATGCCCAAGGAAGTCGTAGAGGCAGGCCCCAAGGCCTGACCGGCAACACAGCCACACAAAATCACCGGCGCGCGGGCTTACCCCTGCGCGCCGTATTTGATTGGCATTGTGCACTGCGGTACTTTTTTCGCATTGTGGTACAGATTACTTCATGCTATAATGCATGCGAAAATATATAGCATGTACAAACGTGAAGGAGGACCCTATGCACAAGAGAATACTTGCCCTGTTGGCCGCCCTGGTGATGATGGTAGCTGCCCTGCCTGCCATGGCAACGGAACTGACTGACGAACAAAAGATTGAGCAGCTGGCCAATACCGTCCAAGTCTATATCGACAGCAGCGAATTCACCACCTTTGAGTATGACAGCCAGAAGGAACAGTTTGCCGGCCTGTTTGAGCTGGACTCGACGTTGGGTGAGTGCGATGTGTATATCGATATCTACTATGACATGGTGGCCGTGAATGCCGTGCCCTCCCTGCGCGTGCCCGAGGAATACCGCGCCAACGTCGCCGTATTCATCAACATGGCCAACTACCGCGAATACTACTCCTACTTCCGCATGGACCCGGAAACAGGCTACGTCTACAGCCGCGGCATGCAGCTGGTGGAGTATGCCTTCCCCACCACGGATGAGATTGACGTGCTGCTGACCATGGCCGTGCTGACGTTGGATGATTATGGCAACGGCCTCAGCAAAGTGGCCATGGGCGCCGACCCGGTGGAGACCTTCAACGCCACTGTGGAGGAAATCAAGGCCAAGGACGCCGACTGATTCCCGTCTTCTACCCATTCGCCGCCCGTCGGGCGGCTTTTTGTATCAATTAGAAAAACTGCCGGGCTTCTCATCTGCCCGGCAGCATGTATGCGATGAATTGCTTACCGCCCCGCCAAATCCTCGCCCAGCCAGTAGCGCTTGAGCGGGCCGAAGCTGGCGAAGGCCACCACGGCGGTAATCAGCGTCTCGGGCAGCATGTAGGAGCCGTTGTACAGCAGCGACCACATGGGCGCGGCATAGCCGAGCTCGTTGGGCCACAAGGCCTCCCAGATGAGCCAACCGGAGAGGAAGTGGCACAGGAACCGCAGCGCGAAGGTGACCACGATGCCCAGCACCACCGCCAGGCGGTTGTCCTTCACCCTGCCCTTGAACATGGCCGCCAGGCCGATGGCGGTGAAGGCCAGCACATAGTCCAGCAGCGCGATGAGCAGCATCTCGCCGGGGTTGCGGCCATAGCCCACATTTTTGAGCCCCAGGAACATTTGCAGCAGCGCGTAGACGAACGCGGAAAACAAGCCCCAGCGTGTGCCGTGCCGCCAGGCGATAAACACCAGCGGCAGCATGGAGCAGATGGTGATGCTGCCGCCCAGCGCCCAGGGGCCCTGGAAGGACAGCACACTCAGTACGGTACCGATGGCAATGAGGATGGCGCTCTCCACCATCCGACGGGTTGTCAGGGTCATGCAAACTCCTCCTTTGTGTTCGCCGCGATAGAAAAAACCGCTTTGCCGGATAAGCAAAACGGTTGCAATGCGATTGCTTTCCTACGCCGGCATTATCCGGATCAGGTTCAAGGGTCCCGGGATTGCTCCCAATCTCAGCCGGCCGTGGCCAGCACCCCTGCCGCAAGCAATTGCGGCGTGTTCATGATAGTGCCTGCCGCCTCGGTTGTCAAGCGCGCTGTCTTTTTGCGGTGCATTCGCCAAAACAGGTGGATGCTGGCTCATCAGGTGGGTATAATCAAAGTGTCGTTCATCCTTCTCATAAACACCGGAGGGCATAAGGCCGTACAGGCTGTTGCATGCAGCGATGGCGAATGACTACCCCTGACACCTCGTCCCCCATGCGTGTGCGCGCCGGTGTCTGCCGTGCATGGGTTTTCGGTAGCAGCGCCGGGGCCGGTGTGGTATGATAGACCTGTGGCCGGCCTGACGATACCCGCCGGCCCATCGGAGGAACAATGTCCTGGTTTCAGAAAAAAACCAAGCCGCTGCCGCCCGACACCATGAGTGCCCTGGACCTGGTGCACGAAGCCCGGGTGTCTGATGACCCGGTATATGCCCATACTTGCCTCAAGCGGGCCGAGGTGCTGGCGCCGGACAGCCTGGAGGTGCAGCGCGCGCTGCTGCTGCTGGGCCGCCTGCACGAGCGGGACCGCCGCCCTGCCGACTATTCCCTCATCAAGTGCTACCTGCTGCACGGCTTTGAGCACCCGGAAAAGCACACCGAGGAAGAGCTGGAGCGCATGGCGCGCGAGCTGTTTGACGACAAGCGTTTGCACAGCTGCCTGGCCCTGGCGCCGGACGCCAATGCCTTTCTGGAGGGCTATCTGGGTGACCTGTCGGACGAGTATATGCGCATTTTCATCGCCGGTGAAAGCGGGCACGCACCGCGCGTGTTCGGCCTGTCTATCAAACACCAGATGGCCAACTACCTGGCCCGCCCGGCGGCGGACGTCATCCGCAACGCGCTGTCCAGCCCCTATCTGGATGCCGGGCAGCAGCGCATGGTGGCCCGCGCCTTCTACAAGGCTTTTTACCGGCAGATGAACGGCGATACCAAGGCGCTGGATGGCCTGCTGGGGGCCGAAGTATGCCGGGCGCTGGCCTGACAGGCGAGCACCGCGAAGGAAACCGCATGATTAAAAAACTACTCTCGGTTGTGCTGGCGTTGATTCTGATGGCCTCCTTCTACCTGTACGCCCTGCTGCGCGAGGATGAAGAGACCAAGCAGACCGACCGCTGGGTGGTGGCCAAGGAGGACGCGGCGCTCAGCGCCCGCGGCCCGCTGCAAAGCACCGACCCCCAAGCACTGGCCGACGCCATGGGCGTCACGCTGCCGCTGCCCCCCACGCTGATCAGCGCCGGTGTCACCGATGACAGCCACCACGGCTACTACGCCCGCCGTCTGACGGCCACCAATGGCCACAGCACGGTATGGGGTGTGCGCCCCGCTTCGGCATCGCCGCTTATCCGGCCGGCGGGCGTATCCTTTGGGCAGTCGGACAAAACGCTGATGGGCTACCCGCTGCTGGTGGGGCAGGATGCCCAGTATACGTACCATTATCTGACCACCGATCAGGCAGCTTTTGTGCTGCGCATCCCCACCTCGGGCGACCAGGATGCCCTGCAGGGCTTTGCCATCGCCCAGCCCAACTAACCGACCGAGAGGACCAGCAATGCCCAAAAAACACGGAACACTATACAACATCCGCAGGTTTTTGCCCTACTACAAGCCGCATCTGCGCGTGCTGACGTTCGACCTGATGTGCGCGGTGCTGACCACCGCGTGCGAGCTGATTTTCCCGCTGATCGTAAGCGCCATTACAGACCAGGCTATCGCCTCCCCCGCCAGCATCACCGTGCCCTTCGTGCTGCGCCCTGCGCTGCTGTATGTGGCGCTGCGGCTGGTGGACGCGGGGGCGTATTATTATATGCAGTCCCGCGGGCACATCATGGGCGCCCGCATCGAGACGGACATGCGCACCGACCTGTTCAGCCACCTGCAGCAGCTGTCCTTCTCCTATTACAACAACGCCAAAATCGGCCAGCTGATGAGCCGCATGACCAGCGACCTGTTTGACGTGACGGAGTTCTCCCACCACTGCCCGGAGGAGTTTCTCATCGCGCTGGTCAAGATATCCATCTCCTTCATCATCCTGCTGGGGGTCAACGTACCGCTGACGCTGATGATTTTCCTGATGCTGCCCTTCCTGCTGTACGCCACCTACAAGTTTAACCGCCGCATCCGCCAGACGTTTGCCGCCGGGCGCTGGCAGTTGGGCGAAATCAACGCCCAGACTGAGGACAGCCTGCTGGGCATGCGCGTGGTGCAGAGCTTTGCCAACGAGGACATCGAAAACGAAAAGTTCGGCGAGGGCAACCAGAAATTCCTCCGCCTGAAAATCAAGCAATACCGGGTGATGGCGGGCTTTCACATCACCACCCGCCTGCTGGACGGCATCACCAACATCATCGTGGTGGTGGTGGGCGCGCTGTTCCTGGGGCAGGGGCACATCACGGCCGGCCAATACCTGAGTTACCTGCTGTACGTCAACATGCTGCTGGCCGCCATCCGCCGGCTGGTGGAGTTTACCGAGCAATTCCAGCGCGGCATGACGGGCATCGAGCGCTTTCAAGAAGTCATGGACGCGCCGCTTGAAATCACCGACACGCCGGGCGCCGTACCGCTGGAAGATGTGAAGGGCGATATCACCTTTGACAACGTCAGCTTCCACTACGCGGACGCGGAGGATAGCCCGGTGCTGGACAACCTGACGCTGACGGTGCCCGCCGGCCAGAATGTAGCGCTGGTGGGGCCCAGCGGCTCGGGCAAGACCACGCTGTGCAACCTCATACCCCGCTTTTATGATGTAAGCCAGGGCCGCATCCTCATCGACGGGCAGGATATCAAGGGGCTGACGCTCAAAAGCCTGCGCGGCAACATCGGCATGGTGCAGCAGGATGTGTACCTGTTCTCGGGCACCGTGTTTGACAACATTGCCTATGGCCGCCCGGGGGCGGACCACGACCAGGTGGAGGCCGCCGCGCGGCGTGCCGGGGCGCACGAATTTATTATGGAACTGCCCGACGGCTACGACACGCATGTGGGCGAGCGCGGGGTAAAATTATCCGGTGGGCAAAAACAGCGCATCTCCATCGCGCGGGTATTCCTCAAGGATCCGCCCATTTTGCTGCTGGACGAGGCTACCAGCGCCCTGGACAACGAGTCCGAGCGCCTGGTGCAGCAATCCCTGGAGGTGCTGACCCGCGGGCGCACCACGCTGACCATCGCCCACCGGCTGACCACCATCCGCGGCGCGGATGTCATCTGGGTGCTGACCGAGAATGGGCTCGAGGAGCATGGCACCCATGAGGAACTGATGCGCAAGGGCGGTCTGTACAGCCGCCTGTACCAGATGTACGCGTCGGGCGTGGAAGCACCGTCGCAGGAGGCTGTGCTGGCCTGACCTATTGCACCCGGCCTGGGGTCGATACATGAATGGAGGCAACGAATGGACTTAATGTTTCTCGGCGCGGCGCGGGAGGTAACCGGCAGCCGCTATCTGCTGCGCACCCTGGGCAAAAACATTTTGGTCGATTGCGGCATGGAGCAGGGCCGCGAAACCTATGAGAACCAGGAGCTGCCCATCTCCGCCCAGGGCGTGGATTGCGTGGTGCTTACCCACGCCCACATCGACCACAGCGGCATGCTACCCAAGCTATACGCCGACGGCTTCCGGGGCAACATCTTTGCCACGCCGGCCACCGCCGCGCTGTGCGATATCATGCTGCGGGATTCCGCCCACATTCAGGAGCAGGAGGCCGAGTGGCGCAACCGCAAAGCCGAGCGCTCGGGCGAGCCGCCGTATGAGCCCATTTACACCACCGCCGATGCCGAGGGCACGCTGGCGCTATTTGTGACCGTGCCCTACAGCAAGCCGCAGCAGATATTGGACCATGTGTCCCTCACCTTCACCGACGCGGGGCATCTGCTGGGCTCGGCGTCCGCCACGCTGGACGTGACGGAGGAGGGCAACAGCCGGGCCGTGGTCTTCTCCGGCGACATCGGCAACGTGCACCAGCCCATCCTCAACGACCCGCAGTACCTGACGCGGGCTGATTATGTGGTGATGGAGTCCACCTACGGCGATCGCTTGCATGGCGAGCGGCCGGACTACATCGGCAACCTGGTGGATGTGCTGCAAACCACCTTTGACAAGGGCGGCAATGTGGTCATCCCCTCCTTCGCGGTGGGCCGCACGCAGGAAATCCTCTACTTCCTGCGCGAAATCAAGCATCGCGGCCTGGTGCGCGGGCACGAGGGTTTCCCCGTCTATATGGATAGCCCGCTGGCCATCAAGGCGACCGGCATCTTCAACACCAGTGCCGAAAACAACTTTGACCAGGAGATGCGCGACCTGCTGCAAAGCGGCGTCAACCCGCTGAGCTTTGAAGACCTCAAGCTGTGCGTCACCGCTGACGAGTCCAAGGCCATCAACTTTGAGAAGCGCCCCTGCGTCATCATATCGGCCTCGGGCATGGCGGAGGCAGGCCGCATCCGCCACCACCTCAAGCACAACCTATGGCGGCCCAACGCCACCATCCTGTTTGTGGGCTATCAGAGCGTGGGCACACTGGGCCGCTCGCTGCTGGACGGGGCCAAGAAGGTGCGCCTGTTCAACGAGGACATTGAGGTGCACGCCCGCATGCACGCCCTGCGGGCCATCTCCGGCCACGCGGACGCCGATATCCTGCAAAAGTGGGCGCAGAGCTTCCAGCCCCGCCCCACGCGCATCTTTGTCTGCCATGGCGAGGACAGCGTGGCCGAGGTATTCGCCAAGCGCCTGGCCGCCCTGGGCCTGACCACCACGGTGCCCTATAACGGCGATGGGTGGGACCTGCTGCGCGATCAGCAGTCGGTATCCGGCAGCCGCGCGCTGGTCACCAAGAAGGAGCGCAAAGCCGCCAAAAAGGCGCAGCGCCGCCAGACCGAGGCCGACTCCGCCCTGCAAAGTGCCTTTGACCGCCTGCGCAACCTGGTCAACGAGGCGGATGGCTTCAGCAACGGTCTCAAGCGCAAGCTGGCCGACCAGCTCAACAAGCTGATCAAGAAGTGGTAACCACGCCTCAGCGTGTGATGCAAAAGGAGAGTACACCCATGAACTTTCAATCCCTCAGCGCGCCTCTGCCCCAGGATATTGAGAGCTATATCGCCTCCGGCCAGTGGGCCATCGCCCGCGACATGATTGAGACCCGGCTGACGCTGGATTTGCCCGAGATGCTGCGCGAGCGGCTCATCATGACGCGCTGGTTTCTGGACAACCTGGCGGCCGACTACCCCCTCAATGAGACCGAGCTGCTGGAGGCCATCCGCCGGGAGATACCGGACTATTCAGACGACGACTTCCGCCAGCTGCGCAACCTGGGCTGGCTGGACAGCCGCCGCATCGAAGGCCGCCGCATGTACTTTGAGGATACGGTGCCCAGCCTGCTGAAGGCCAATCCGGAATTCGCCGCCCGCGCGGGCAAGCCCCTCAGCCCCAGCCGTCCCCTGCTGGACGAGGCCATGGCGATCATGAAGCGCGACGGCCACCTTAACATGGAGATGCGCCTGACGACCACACTGCGCATCAAGGATGAGGCCTTCCGCCCCGGCGCCTGGCGCGTGCACCTGCCCATCCCCTCGCCCGCCCCGCAACAGCAGGATGTGGTGGTGGAGGATGTGCAGCCCAAGCCCCGGCACATCGCCCGGGAGAGCGTGCCCCAGCGTACCGCGTATTTCGAAGAGACCTTAAGCGAGAACCGGCCCTTCACGGCCACCACCCGCTATGTGCAGCGTCTGGTGTACTGCGACCCGCTCAGCCAGGACAACCAGCGCGTCATCTACCCACATGCCAAAGCCCCCACCAAGGAGGACCTGGAGCCCCAACTGCCCCACCTGGCCTTCACCCCCTACCTGACGGCGCTGGCCAAGGAGCTGGTGGGCGATGAGGTGATCCCTGTGCGGCAGGCCAAGCGCTTCTACGACTTCATCACCGGCAAGGTGCTGTACAGCTATGTGCGCCCCTATCAGCTGATAGAGCATGGCGCGGAATACGCCGCCGTCAACCTGCGGGGCGACTGCGGCATCCAGGCGTTGCTGTTCATCGCCCTCTGCCGCATCACGGGCATCCCTGCCCGCTGGCAAAGCGGCCTGTATGCCGCCCCCGGCGACGAGGGCAGCCACGACTGGGCCTGGTTCTACACCGAAACCTGGGGCTGGCTGCCAGCCGACTGCAGCTTTGGCGGCGCGGGCCGCCGCGGCGGCAACGCCGAGCGGCGCGAATTCTACTTCGGCAACCTGGACCCCTACCGCGCGGTGTTCAACCACGCGTATATGGGCGCCTTTGAGCCGGAGCAGACCTACGTGCGCCACGACCCCTACGACAACCAGCGCGGCGAGGTGGAGAACGACGAGCGCGGCCTGCTGGGCAGCGAATACACCACCAAGCACAGTGTCGAGGTGAAGTTACTGTAAAGCAAGTTACTTATTAGTGAATATCGTCGACACGACGGGAAGCTTTGCGATTACGCTTCATCGAAAAGTTTATCCAAAACATGTAAAAGATTACGTTGTATCGTAATCTTTCTTGCATTTAATGCTGCCCAAAAGCGATAACATGGCATGAGCAGCATGGCCGCTCAATCTATCCGAATATATGGCCTGATTTGCGCCAACCGCCTGTCCCCGATGCCGGGGACATTTTTCAAATCCTCCGGGTAGAAGAAGGGCGAGCGCTCGCGCGCCTCAATAATCTGCTGTGCCAGGTACGGGCCAATGCCGGGCAGCTGCTGCAGCTCCTCTATGGTCGCGGTGTTAATGGAAATGCCGCCCGGCTGCTGCGTAGCGGTGGGCCGTGCGGATGGCAGCGGGGCGAGCGCCATCATCTGCCGCTGCGGTGTATCAAAAAGCCCTGCCGCCAGGGCCAGGCAGAGCACCGCGATGACGGTACAGGCTGCCAGCAGCAGGCGGGGCAGGGCTTGTTTGATGCACATAGGGGCAATCAGCAGGTCTTGACGATTTTCTGGCCGGCGGCGGTGTCCTCCACCGTGTAGCCCATCTCGTTGAGCTGGGCGCGCAGGGCGTCGGACTGTGCCCAGTTTTTCTGCTGGCGGGCCTGCACGCGCTGATCGGCCAGCGCCTGCACATCCTCCGGCAGCTCGCCGGGTTTCTTGGCCAGCAGGCCCAGAATATCCGTCAGCTGGTACAGCGCGTCCAGCGCGTGCTGAACGGCCTTTTTGCTGGTATCGGTGGTCACGCTGGTGTTGGCCGCGTAAACCAGGTCAAACAGCGCGCCCATGGCTTCCGCGGTGTTGAGGTCGTCATCCATGGCGTCCTCAAAGCGCTTGCGGCAATCATCCACCTCGGCCATGAAGGCGCGGTCGGCGTCCGCGGGCTCACCCTCAAGGGCTGATTGCTGCATGAACAGCAGGTTGTCCCGCGCGGTGTACAGGCGCGTCAGGCTGGCGTGCGCCTGGTCGATGCTGTCGCGGCTGAAGTTGAGCGGGCTGCGGTACTGCGCCGACAGCATGAACATGCGCACATCCTCGGCGTCATACTCCTTGAGGATATCGCGCACGGTGAAGAAGTTGCCCAAAGACTTGGACATCTTTTCATTGTCGATGTTGAGGAAGCCGTTGTGCATCCAGTATTTCACGAAGGGGTGGCCGGTGGCGCCCTCCGACTGGGCAATCTCGTTCTCGTGGTGCGGGAACAGCAAATCGCGCCCGCCGGAGTGGATATCCAGCGTGTCGCCCAGGTAGGCCATGCTCATGGCGCTGCACTCGATGTGCCAACCGGGCCTGCCGCGGCCCCAGGGGCTGTCCCAGGCAGGCTCGCCGGGCTTTTCTGCCTTCCAGAGGGCGAAGTCGGCCGGGGCCTCCTTCTCGTCCTCCACGTCCACGCGCGCGCCCGCATCCAAATCGTCCACATCCTGGCCGCTGAGCTTGCCATAGTCCGGGAAGGCGCCGGTGCGGTAGTATACCGTGCCGTTGCTCTCATAGGCCATTCCCTTGTCAATCAGTTGCTGCACCAAGGCGATGATCTGGGGGATGTGCTCGGTGGCCCTGGGATGCACCGTGGCCGGACGGATGCCCAGCGCGCCCGCGTCCTTGTAGTATTCCTGGATGAAGCGGTCGCCCAATTCCTTGACGGTGATGCCTTCCTCGTTGGCGCGGCGGATCATCTTGTCATCGATGTCCGTAAAGTTCTGCACCAGGGTCACCTTGTAGCCCTTGTACTCCATGTAGCGGCGCAGCACGTCAAAGATGATAAAGGGCCGCGCGTTGCCGATGTGGAAAAAATCGTACACGGTGGGGCCGCAGGAATAAATGCCCACCTGCCCTGGCTTGACCGGCACAAACTCCTCTTTTTTGCGGCTCTGGCTGTTGTAAATCTGCATAAGTCCTCCTATATCGCGATGATGGTAGTTGTTTGTTCGGGTTGGGCTGCGCGCCTGGCCTGCTGCACAAAATGCTCCTGCGCGCTGAAGGGCGGCTGCTCATCCTGTATGCGCTCGTACTCGTCGTTCTCGCACAGGCGCCAGCTTTGCAGGGTATCGCGCCACTGCTCTTCAAAGATGGCGACGATGCGCCGGGCGATGCCCGGGTCCTTCACAGGGGCGGTCAGCTCCACCCGCTTGTCCAGGTTGCGTGTCATCAGGTCGGCCGATGAGATAAACACCTCGGGCATGCCGCCGTTGCGGAAGATGTACAGCCTGGAATGCTCTAAAAACCGGCCAACGGTGGAGTGCACCTGGATGTTGCGGTGGCGGGCCAGGCGCAGACAGCATATCCCCCGCACCAGCAGCCGCACCGGCACGCCGGCATCCGCCGCGGTGTAGGTGGCCTCTATCATCTCCGGGTCCGACAGGCTGTTCATCTTGGCGTCAAAGCCTGCGGGCAGCCCTTCCTCTGCATTCTCCGCCTCCACGCGCAGGCGGTCAATGAAGGCGCTCTTCATGGCGTAGGGCGAGGCAATCAAATCGCGCATGGGGAAGGTGTAGTTGTAGCCGGTGATGATGTTGAAAAACGCGCTGGCGTCCTCCCCAATCTGGCGGTCACAGGTCAAAATGCCCATGTCGGTGTACTGACGGGCGGTGGCGTCGTTGTAGTTGCCGGTGCCCACATGCACATACTGGCGCAGGCCATCCGACTCGCGGCGCACCACCAGCGTGATTTTGGAGTGGGTCTTCCACCGCGGCACCCCGTACAGCACATGGCAGCCGGCCGCCTCCAGCGTTTTGCACCAGTTGATGTTGTTCTCCTCATCAAAGCGGGCGCGCACCTCCACCAGCACGGTTACCTGCTTGCCCAGCTGCGCCGCGCGGGCCAGGCTGGGCACCAGCGTGCTCTTGGAGGACACGCGGTACAACGTCTGCTTGATGGCCAGCACATGGGCATCCTCCGCCGCCTCGCGGATGAAGCGCAGCACCGGGTCAAAGCTGTCGTAGGGGTGATGCAAAAACAGGTCGCCGCCCCGGATGGTGCGGAAGATGCTCTCCCGCGCGTACAGCCGCGGGTCGGTGGCCGGCTTGTACGGCTCATAGCGCAGGCTGTCAAAGCCGGGCAGGCCGTGCAGCTCGCGCATTAGGAATCGTAAATCCAGCGGGCCATCCACCTCCAGCACAATGCGGGCGGGTGCCTCCAGCGCCTTTTGCAGGCGGCGCATGATGCTGGGGTTGTGCCGCCGGGGCACTTCCAGGCGCACAATCTTGCCGTAGCTGCGGCGCTTGATGGCCTTGCGCATCTCATCCACCAGGCTGTTGACGCTCTCGATGTCGATGACAAAATCGGTGTTGCGCGTGATGCGAAACGGCATCGAGCCGATGGGGTCCATGTAGGGGAACAGGCGGCCCAGGTGCATGACAATCAGGTCTTCCAGCAGCAGGCCGCTGACTGGGCCATCCCCCTGGGGCAGCAGCACCACGCGCTTGAGCGCCGCGGGCACCGGCACCAGGCTCAGCTGCGGCAGACCGCCCTTGTCGGACTGCAGCAGCACTGCGATGTAGATGCGCGTGGCCGCCAGCAGCGGGAAGGGGTGGCTGGGGTTGATGGTGCGCGGGGTAAGCACGGGCATTACCTGGGTGTCAAAGTAGCCTGTCAGCCAGGTGCGCTGCACATCGCTCAACTCATCCGGCGACAGGATGCGCAGCCCGTTGTCGGCCAGCAAGGGCACAACCTGGTCATTGTAAATGACGTACTGGCGCGCCACTTGCTTGAGCACCATGCGCCGGATGGCGCGCACCTGCTGCAAAGGGGTCAGCCCGGCCGGGTCGTTGATGCGCAGGCCGGCATCAATCTTGCGCTCCAGCTTGCCCACGCGCACCATAAAAAACTCGTCCAGGTTGCTGGACACGATGGCCAGAAATTTGGCCCGCTCCAGTGGCGGGTTGTGCGGCCGCTCGGCCTCCAGCATCACCCGGCTGTTAAAGCGCAGCCAGCTGAGCTCCCGGTTGACAAAGCGTTTTCGGTCCGTCATGTCGTCCCCTGTCAGGTGATTCGGGCCGTCAGCTTGATCAGCGTCAGCTGCGGCCGGTTGAACAGGCGAAAGGGCATCCACCAGGGATAGGCACCCGAAACACCCAGACCCGGGCTGATGTATTCGGGCACCGCGTAGACCATGGCCAAGCCGGACACCTCTCGGTCGCCCGGCAGCCAGCCGCGCAGGCCCACCTCGCCGCTGGGCACATACACCGGCCCTATCAGCGGCAGGCGCCACTGGCCGTTGTTCCAGTGCCCGGCCAGGATGAGCGACACCGTGCCCGGAAAGTTGACCGCCTTTCGCTGCAGGCGCTCACCCTCGTGCAGGCCGGATACCGCCGTGGCGTCCAGCGGCACATGGCTGAGCAAAATGTAGCAGTCATCGGGCTTCATTTCCTTGCGCGCCTCGTCCGCGCTGGCCAAAACATCTATCTGGTACTCTACCGCCCGCAGCGCGGCCGCGCCATCGGGTGTATCGGCCCCGCCGGCCACCAATTCGGCGCGGCGTTCCTCCAGCGCAAAGGCCGCGGCGCGCAGGTCGGTGGTGTACAGGCTGGCCGGGCTGAACCACACATTGCGCCCCTCGTAAACCACCTTGTAGGGGCTGTCCAGGTAGATGGCCCCAGCCTCCTCGGCTTGGCGGATAAAGTCTGCCTTCACCTCGCCCGTGCCCACATGCCGGCTGCGGATGGCCTCCGGATCGTCATCGCCGGCAATCAGAAACACAGGCACATCGGTGGGCAGCTGCGCCAGCAAATCCAGCAGCGGCTGCACATCCCCGCTGCGGCCCACCATGTCGCCCGTCAGGCACACGGCGCGGTAGTTCTCCAGCCGGATCAGCTGGCGGATGCGCTGCTGCGCCTCGCCAAAGCGGGCGGCGTGCAAATCGCTGAGGTGCAGGATGGGAAAGCCCTCATACGCCGATGCCATGCCGGCCACCGTCACCGGCTGGTGCAGCAGCGTGGCATGGCCATTGTTGACGTGGTTGAGCCCAAACACCAACGCCAACACAAAGAAAAGAAGAAGGATATTCATCAGGCAGCCGGGATGCCGCTTCCTGCGCGGCGCAAACAGCAGCCTGTCCCGTTTCCTGCCCATTCACCTTCCCCTTCCTTAGTCAACGCATTATATCACAGGGCATAAGCCGGTGCAATGCGATACGCCCTGGCGCAGGCGCATTGAAAACCAACGCGCACAAGGTTTCCCGAGACGCCGCTATGCCATCCTGCATACCTTATACAAAAAAGGCGAGATAAATACAGCCATGTCACCCACATATTCGTCCAACAAGCCTGCTGATGCACAATATGGCAAGGCAAGGCGCCCCTTGACGCCTGCTTGTGGACGCATACCCTTTGTGCTATACTGAATATAGGGAAACAACATGTGGGCGGCACCATAGCCAGCCATTGAGAACCAGGCAAAGGGGGACATTGCCTTGCAATACAAACCTCCAAGCGATGCGGACCGGCATGCCTTTCATCAGGGGCATAGCCATACCGCCTATCAAATGCTGGGCGCGCACCCGGTCCGGCATAACGGGGAGGACATGTGGCACTTCGCCGTCTGGGCGCCCAATGCCCGCGCGGTATCGCTGACGGGCGAGTTTTGTCTTTGGGACACCCTGCGCTACCCCATGGAAAAGCAGCACGGTGGCACGTGGGAGCTGCGCCTGCCGGATAGACTATTTACCACGGCGGCAGACCCGGAGCGCTTCAACTACCCGGATGCCGATAAAAAGCTGCGCAGCTATAAATATGCCGTCTATGGCGAGGATGGCGTGGTGCACCTGAAGGCCGACCCCTACGCCTTTCAGAGCGAGCTGCGCCCCAACACGGCCAGCATGCTGTGCGATTTGTCAGGCTACAAGTGGGGCGATGCCGACTGGATGCGCAAGCGCGCCAGCTGGAACCCCTACCGCAGCCCCATCAACATCTACGAGATGCACCTGGGCAGCTGGCGGCGGGACGAGGACGGCGAGATGCTCACCTACGAGCAGATTGCGGACCAGCTGATCCCCTACATCCACGAAATGGGCTACACACATGTGGAGCTGCTGCCGGTGATGGAGCACCCACTGGACATGTCCTGGGGCTATCAGGTGACGGGCTATTACGCGCCCACCGCCCGGCATGGCAAGCCGCAGGACTTTATGCGCTTTGTCGACCGCCTGCACCAGGCGGATATCGGCGTCATTCTGGACTGGGTGCCGGCGCACTTCCCCCGCGATGAGATTGGCCTGCGCCGGTTTGACGGCACCCCCTGCTATGAGCATGTGGATCCCCGACGCGCCGAGATGCCCCAGTGGGGCACCATGCTGTTTGACTACGCGCGGGGCGAGGTGTGCAGCTTCCTCATCAGCAACGCGTGCTTCTGGCTGAACTACTACCACGCCGATGGCCTGCGCTGTGACGCGGTCAGCTCCATGCTGTATCACGACTTCGGGCGCGAGGCGGGCGACTGGTCGCCCAACCGCTACGGCGGCAATGAAAACCTGGAGGCCATCGCCTTCCTGCGCCGCCTCAACGAGGTCATTTACCGGGAGCATCCGGGCGCCATGACCATCGCCGAGGAATCCAGCGCCTTCCCCATGGTGACCCAGCCCACCTACCTGGGCGGCCTGGGCTTTGGCTTCAAGTGGAACATGGGCTGGATGAACGACATGCTCAGCTACATCAAGGTGGACCCGTACTTCCGCGGCGGCAGCCACCAGAAGCTGACCTTCTCGCTGCACTACGCGTTCAGCGAAAACTATATCCTGCCCTTCTCCCACGATGAGGTGGTGCACGGCAAGCACTCCATGCTCGACAAGCAGCCGGGCGACCTCTGGCAGAAATTCGCCGGCCTGCGGGCGCTGTACGGCTATACCATGGCCCACCCCGGCAAAAAGCTGCTGTTCATGGGCAGCGAGTTTGGCCACTATATCGAGTGGAAGGATGACGACCAGCTGGATTGGTTCCTGCTGGTCTATGAGCGGCATCCGGACATGCAGCGCTATGTGAAGACGCTCAACCGCTTCTACCTGGATCACCCCGCCTTCTGGGAGGTGGAGGACGGCTGGGACGGCTTCCAGTGGCTGGAGGCCAATGACACGCAAAACAGCATCGTCATATTCATGCGGTGGGACAAGGCCGGGCGCGGCATCGTCAGCATGACCAACTACACGCCGGTGTATCATGAGCACTACCGCTTCGGCCTGCCGGCCAAGGGAAAAATCCAGGAGATTTTGAACTCCGACGCCAAGGAGTTTGGCGGCTCCGGCCAGGCCAACGCCAAGGCCCTGCCCACGCTACCCATCCCCCATCACGAGTTTCCCTGCTGCGTGGACGTATGCGTCCCGCCGCTGGCAACTGTATATTTCACATTCACCCGGCAAGAACAACAACCAAAACGCAAGGAGGAATAGCCTATGCCACGGAAGAAAAAATGTGTTGCCATGTTACTGGCCGGCGGCCAAGGCAGCCGGCTGGGCGTCCTGACCCACCAAACCGCCAAACCTGCCATTCCCTTCGGAGGAAAATATCGCATCATCGATTTTCCCCTGAGCAACTGCGCCAATTCGGGCATTGACGTGGTGGGCGTGCTGACGCAGTGGCAGCCGCTGGAGCTCAACGCCTATATCGGCTCCGGTAGCCCCTGGGATTTGGATCTTTCCTCCGGCGGTGTGTATGTGCTGCCCCCGTATATGAAGGCGGGCGCGGGCGAGTGGTACTCCGGTACCGCCAACGCCATCTACCAGAACCTGGCCTTCATCGAGCAGTTCAACCCGGACTATGTGCTCATCCTGTCGGGTGACCATATCTATAAAATGGATTATGCCGACATGCTGGCCCACCACATCCAGAAGGAGGCCGCCGTCACCATCGCGGTGCGGCAGGTGCCCTGGGAGGAGTGCAGCCGCTTTGGCATCATGAATACCGATACGCAGGGCAACATCATCGAGTTTGAGGAGAAGCCCGCCAACCCCAAGTCCAACAACGCCTCCATGGGCGTGTATGTATTTACCTGGCCAAAGCTGCGCGAGCGGCTCATCGCCGATGAGCGCGACCCCAACAGCAACAACGACTTCGGCAAAAACATCATCCCCACCATGCTGGACGATGGCGAGCGCCTGACAGCCTACAACTTCAACGGCTATTGGAAGGACGTGGGCACCATCGAGAGCCTGTGGGACGCCAACATGGACCTGCTGCAGACGCCGGTGCCCATCGACCTGCATGATCGCAGTTGGCGCATCTACGCCCGCAACATCGGCATGCCGCCCCACTACATCTCCCCCACGGGCGAGGTATCGGGCAGCCTGGTCACCGAGGGCTGCCTCATCCACGGCAGCGTGAGGGGCAGCGTGCTCTCCGCCGGCGTGGTGGTGGAGGAAGGCGCCCAGGTCATCGACAGCGTCATCATGCCTTCGGCCCGCATCGCCAAGGGGGCCAAGGTCATCCGCAGCATCATCGCGGAGGAGGCCGTCATTGAGGCCGACTGCGAGGTAGGCGAGGAAACGGGCGATATCACCCTGATTGGAAACGGCACCGTGGTCAAGGCAGGCGACAAGGTGCCTGCCGGTCAGCAGGTTAGCCGGGAGGGGAGCGAAGTATGAAAAGGGACATTGTCGGGCTGATCTATACGGGCGAGCGCATTGACCAGCTGCGCGATTTGACGCGCATCCGCTCGGTGGCGGCGCTGCCGGTGCTGGGCCGGTATCGCATGATTGACTTCATGCTGTCCAGCATGATTCATTCGGAGATTCACAACATCGGCATCATCATGCAAAAGAACTACCATTCCCTGATGGACCACCTGGGCAGCGGCCGGGAGTGGGATTTGCATGGCAAGCGCAACGGCATGACCATCCTTCCGCCCTACATGTCCACCGATAACGTGGGCGTGTATGAGGGGCTGCTGGATGCCTTGCGCAGCAACATCGGTTTCCTGCGGCGCAGCAAGGAGCGCTACATTGCCGTGACCGACAGCCACTTCCTCTATTCCGTCCCCTACGAGAAGATGCTGGCCCACCATATCGACCAGGGGGCCGACCTGACGCTGCTGTACACCAAGGAGCGGGGTGTCCGCCGCAACGGCGCCGGGCGCTACCTGGAAATTGATGACGAGGGCACCGTGCGCCAGATGGAGTGCGATCCCTCCATCCCCCGGTATGAGAACACCTACATGGCCTGCTTCCTGGTGCGGCGCGAGCTGCTCATTGACATGGTGGACCGCGCGGTATCCGCCGGCTACCACCACTTCACCCGCGAGCTGATTACCAACATTCTGCGCGACAAAACCTACAAAATCAGCGGTTTTGAGTGCCCGGGAAGCGTGTGGATGATGGATTCGGTGGAGAGCTATTTCAAGGCCAATATGGATTTCCTCAGCGCGGAGAACCGCGCGCGCATCTTTGACATGGACAAGCCCGTGTGGACCAAGCTGCGCGACGAAATGCCCACCCACTACAAGGAGGGCGCGGACGTCAGCAACTCGCTGATTGCGGACGGCTGCATCATAGAGGGTAAGGTGGAAAACGCCATCCTCTTCCGCGGGGTGCAGGTCAAGCCCGGCGCCAGCGTGAAAAACTGCATCGTCATGCAGGATGGCATCATCCAGCGCAATGTGGAACTGGCCTACTGCATCCTGGACAAACAGGTGACCGTGCGCGAAAACACGCGCATGATGGGCCCCTCCGGCTATCCCCTGGTGGTGCCCAAAGGCTTGACAATCTGAACGCGAACCTGTAACTTTTTCCAGGACGACAATCGGAAGGAGTGATTCCTGTGCGGATATTGTTCGTTGCCAGCGAGTGTGTGCCCTTTATCAAGACCGGTGGTCTGGCCGACGTGGTGGGCTCCCTGGCGCCGGTGCTGGCGCAAAAGGGGCATGACGTGCGCGTCATCCTGCCCAAGTACGCGGCCATTGCCGAAAAATATGAGAACCAGATGCACCATGTGATCGATTTTGAGGTGCAGTTGGGGTGGCGCAGGCAGTACTGCGGCATCGAATCCCTGGAAATGGACGGCGTAACCTACTACTTTGTGGACAACCGGTACTACTTTGGCCGCAACTACATCTACGGCCTGGGCGGCGATGAGTACGAGCGCTTTGCGTTCTTTGCCCGCGCCGTGCTCAACTGCCTGCCGCTGATTCCCTTTGAGCCGGACATCATCCATGCCCACGACTGGCAGGCGGGCATGGTTCCGGCGCTGCTGCGCATCCAGTATTCCCACCTGCCGGCTTATGCCTCCATCAAAACGGTGATGACCATCCACAACCTGCAATATCAGGGCATATTCGGCATCCGCGATGTGCAGGATGTGCTGCACCTGCCCGACAGCGTGTTCACCGATGACAAGTTGGAGTGCCATGGCGCGGCCAACTACCTCAAGGCCGGCCTGGTCTACGCGGACGAGGTCACCACCGTCAGCCCCAGCTATGCCGAGGAAATTCAGACCGGCTACTATGGCGAGCGGCTGGATGGCCTGCTGCGCGCCAAGCGCGATCACCTGACCGGCGTGCTCAACGGCATTGATACCGTGGAGTACGACCCATCCACCGACCCCAGCATCGCCCAGCGCTATTCTGTGGAGGACATGTCCGGCAAGGCCGCCAACAAGCGCGCCCTGCAGGAGCAGCTTGGCCTGGAGGTGCGCCCCGATGTGCCCATCATTGGCATGGTGAGCCGCCTGTCTAACCAGAAAGGGCTGGATTTGGTGGACTATGTCATCGCCGACATCATGCGAGAGGACGTGCAGCTGGTGGTACTGGGCATGGGCGACAGCCGCTATGTCAACCTGTTCAGCTGGGCGGAGCAGAACTACCCCGGCCGAGTGGCCGCCCGCTTTGCCATGGATCACGACCTGGCGCACCGCATCTACGCGGGCAGCGATATCTTCCTGATGCCCTCCCAGTTCGAGCCCTGCGGCCTCAGCCAGATGATCAGCCTGCGCTACGGCACCGTGCCCGTGGTGCGCGAAACCGGCGGGCTGCGGGATACTGTGCTCAGCTACAACGACTACACAGGCGCCGGCAATGGCTTCACCTTCTTCAACTACAACGCCCACGACATGCTGCACACGTTGCAGCGGGCGCTGCACTACTACCACGACCGCAAGGACGTCTGGAAGACCCTGCGCGAGCGCGGCATGAGCGGCGACTACAGCTGGCGCCACTCGGCGGAGATGTACATCTCGCTGTACCAAAGCATTCTGCCCGGCGAGCAGCGCTTCACCCAGCCTGTCCAGGGCGACCCGCACGAAGCCGTCCCCCAGGCCCCCGCCAAAAAGCCCGCTGCCAAGAAGGCTGCTTCCAAGAAGGAAGCGAAGGCTAACGATCCGCATGAGCCCAAGGAAAAGCCCGCCAAAGCGTCTGCCAAACCCGCGGCCAAGAAGACAACCGCCAAGGCCGCGCCCAAGGCCGGTGACCCGCACGAGCCCACAGCAGCAGCCGCCAAAGCCCCAGCAAAAAAGACAACGACGAAGAAGGCTGCCGCCAAATCCACCGACCCGCATGAAGCGGCACCCGCCCCCAAGAAGCCAGCCAAGAAATAATCTATATCATGTTCACATCGGCCGCCCCTGAGGGGCGGCTTTTTGTATCCTGCAAAGGCATAACCGCTTTGTCAACGATGCCAAGGACAAGAGCCCGCCGAATTGGTGGGCTCTCAGACTGTCAAAGAAGTATATTCAGGGAGGTATCCGAGGGCGGAGCCCACTGATTGGAATCCGCCCCAGCGACATGCGCTGTGGGGCGAAAGGCCTGGCAAAGCCAGGGTATCCTTGCCATCCACCGCCCGGGAACGAAGTGAGAGGCGGATGGCCCCTCGTTCCTTCCCGTCAAACAACCAAAGGTTGTTTGACGACCAAAGAGCCCGCCGGTTGGCGGGCTCTTGTGGAATCATGTCTGGAAACTCAATCGTCCTCTTCCTCTTCACGGACAGCGGACTCGATGATCTTCTTGGCCACATCCTGCGGTACTTCCTCATAGCGCTCAAACGCCATGGTGAAGCTGCCGCGCGCTTGGGTGCGGCTGCGCAAATCGGTGGCGTACTTGAACATCTCGCTCATGGGAATCTCGGCCACCACCTGCTGCATGCCGTTCACCTGGTTCATGCCCATGATGCGGCCGCGGCGGGTGCTGACATCGCCCATGATGTCGCCCATGTACTCATCCGGCACCAGCACCTCCACGTGCATGATGGGCTCCAGCAGCACGGGGCTGGCATCGGTACAGCCCTTCTTGTAGGCGATGCGGGCCGCGGTTTTGAACGCCATTTCGGAGGAGTCCACCGCGTGGGAGGAGCCATCGTACAGCTTGGCGCGCAGGCCTACCATGGGGTAGCCCGCCAGCACGCCCTTGACGATGTTCTCACGCAGGCCCTTTTCCACCGAGGGGATGAAGTTGCGCGGCACCGCGCCGCCAACCACCGCGTCCACAAACTCGAAGTCGATGTTGGTGTCGCCGATGGGGGAGAACTCAATCCACACGTCGCCGAACTGGCCATGGCCGCCGGACTGTTTCTTATGGCGTCCCTGGGCGGAGACGGTCTTGCGGATGGTTTCACGGTAGGGCACCTTGGGGTCCTGCAGCACGGCGTTGGCGCCGAACTTGCTGGCCAGCTTGGAGCGGATGACGTCCAGGTGCAAATCGCCTTGGCCGGAGAGCACGGTTTCGGTGGTCTCGGTGTTTTTCTCGGTCTTGATGGACGGGTCTTCCTCCATCAGCTTGTTGATGCCGGAGAACACCTTGTCTTCCTCGCCCTGCTTGGCGGCATACACGGCTTTGGAGAAGCCGGGCACCGGGTACTCCAGCTCGGCATAGCGGATAGGGGCGGACGGGTCGCACAGCGTATCACCGGTGGAGGTGATGGCCAGCTTGCTCAGCGCGCCGATATCGCCCGCGTTGAGCTGCTGAACGGCCGTCTGCTTCTTGCCGCGCAGCATGAACAGGCCGCCGGACTTCTCGTTCTTTTCCTGATTGGCGTTGTACAGCGCGGTATTGGCGTTGAGCACGCCGCTCATCACGCGCACCAGCGACAGCTTGCCCACAAAGGGGTCGGCAATGGTCTTGAACACAAAGGCCGAGAAAGGTGCTTCGTTCTTGCACTCGCGGGTCTCGGGCTCATCGGTCTTGGGGTTGATGCCCTCGGCCACCGTGCCCGACGGCCAGTTGAGGTAGTTCTCCATGACGTCAAGCAGCGGGGCAATGCCAACGCCGGTCACCGCGCTGCAGCACACCACCGGCACGATGCGGCCGGATTTCATGCCCGCCCGGAAGCCCTCCAGGGTTTCCTCGTGGCTCAGCTCGCCCTGCTCAAAATACTTCTCCAGCAGCTCATCAATGGCCTCGGCGGAAGCCTCGGTGATGGCGGCCACGTCTTCCTCCAGCTCGCCCTGCATGTCGGCGGGCACGGGCACTTCCTTGAGCGCCTTGCCGGCGCCATCATAGGCCTTGCCCTCCAGCACGTTGACCACACCCTTGAAGCCGGCGCCGGCGCCAATGGGCACCACCAGCGGCACCACGGATGAGCCGTACTTGTCGCGCAGCTGGGTCAGCACCTTTTGAAAATCGGCGTGCTCGCGGTCCATCTGGTTGACGATGAACATGCGGCTGAGGTTCTGCTTCTCCGCCATGTCCCAGGCCTTTTCGGCGCCGACGGTGATGCCGTTGACAGCGTTGAGCACGATGCCCACCGTCTGCACCACGCGCACCGGGCCCATGACCTCGCCCACAAAATCAAAATAACCGGGAACGTCAATCAGGTTAATCTTGGTGCCCTTCCACTCAACGGGCGCTGCGGCGGCGTTGATGGATATGCCGCGCTTGTTTTCTTCGGCGTCAAAGTCGGTGGTGGTGTTGCCATCCTCTACCCGGCCCTGGCGGTCAATATGTCCCGCAGCGAAAAGCATCGACTCCGTCAGAGTCGTCTTGCCCTCGCTGCCATGTCCCAGCAAGGCGATGTTGCGAATGTCCTTTGGTTGATAGTCAGCCATGTCCAAACCCCCTCAAAATAATAAAAAGCTATTGCGTCTACGTAACGGACATTATTTTACCACAATGCGGGGTTCTTCACAAGTACGCGGACGCCATCTCTCTCGTCTTTCATATATCAAATCATGGGCAGCAGCCACTGCCCTCACTGATCAGCCCCGCCACAGCCATTCGCGTCCATCCGCGCCGTCAACTCCTCCAGCGTTTCCATGGTCCAAATGACCTGCTCGGGCACCACCACGTCGGAGGGCACGCCGCGCGCCACACAATTCACAAAGTGCTCCATCTCGTGCAGAAAGGCGGATGTTGGCGACACGTTGATGCTGGTTTCCAGCGCATCCTTGCGCTCATGCCATACCAGCCTGCGCTCGCCCCCGCCCCGCTCGTACGCCACCAGACGGTCCTCGTTAAAGCACACTACGGCCTCCTCAAAATATACCCGGAAGCCCATTTTAAAGGGCAGCGGCGCGTCATACCAGCTGGCCTCGGCACAGGCAGTCAAGTCCGGGTACTCATAGTTGACCCTCAGGTACTCGTCATACCCCGCCTGCGCCCTTCCCCCATGCTGCACATGGCCGATGCGCGGCTTGCCAAACAGGCTGATGAGGAAATACAGGTCGTGGATGTGCAGGTCAAACGGTATCAGCCCGCTCTTCTCCCGCTCAAACAGCCAGCCGGTGCTGGACCAGGCGGGCCGCTCGCTTAAGCGGTGCAGCTCCATATCCAACACCCGCCCATAGCGGCCGCTGCGCACCAGCTCGGTCAGCGCCATGTACTCCTCCCAAAACAGCAGCAAATGCGCCACATACAGATGCACGCCCTGCTTGCGGGCCAGGTCAAACAACGCCTCGGCCTCCCGCGCGCTCAGGCATAGGGGCTTTTCACAGATGCAGTGCTTGCCCGCAAGCAGTGCCTGGCGCACCTGCTGGGTGTGCAGGTGGGTGGGCGTGCATACGAGCACCATATCCGCCTGCGATTCCCGCAGCATCTTCGCGTAGTCGGCGTAATAGGTAGCCCCCAGCGCCTCAATTTCCGCCTGCGCATCCGCGTTCAGGGTGCA
>ENA-UOOM01001357-UOOM01001357.1-fermentation-metagenome-genome-assembly--contig:-NODE-1357-length-23885-cov-4.544398_pt1 | contig 23885 bp, 23 predicted proteins | sample MGYA00245781_ERZ724031 | MGnify/ENA primary metagenome ERZ724031 (study PRJEB28704, sample SAMN03018317) | fermentation metagenome | biome: anthropogenic terrestrial biome; feature: soil; material... | reverse complement strand
GCGACCACCGAGATCTACACTCTTTCCCTACACGACGCTCTTCCGATCTGATATTTTTAATTTAATCCGTCATGTGCAAGAGACAGTATATGAAAAGTTTGGTATACATTTAGATACTGAAGTAAAGCAATTAGGGGAATTTTAATTTTATAAATGCGCAGAATACTGAAAGTGAAAAGCGGACATTTTAGCCACCAATGGTGGCGTAAGATCCGAAGAGCCACCCCTTTAGATTGAATGGGATGGCTCTGAGGGTCTCTTTTACGTGTGGAAGGCACATTGTTTGACCCTAGCCACTGCTTTGCCATACTTGATGCTTTAGCCGAAGAATCTTTCCTCTTTTATTATCTCGTCAAAAGACGAATTTTTCAGCTTTTTTCTAGCTTGCAACCTTCCCCGTTACCTCAGGATCTTTTTCACACTTGCCAGCGTTGCAAAATATACCTTCTTCGCTCCACTTTTCATAAGGGTTTGGCTGCAGGCATCTATGGTCGCACCTGTGGTATATACATCGTCTATTAAAAGGACTACCTTTTCTTTTATTACTTCCTCATCTATTACCGCAAATGCCTTCTTTACATTGTAGAAGCGCTCATCTTTTTTTAATTCCAATTGATGAGGAGTATCCTTTTCTCGAACGAGGCACTCTAGTTCTAATATCATATTCGGTGGTTTTTGTCGTTCGACAAAAGATTGCATTATTCCCCAGGAAATTTTCTCACTTTGATTATAACCTCTCGTTTTCATTCTGTTTTTATGAAGGGGTACTGGGATAATCCTATCTACTTCATGAATCCACCGACAATGTTGCAAAGACAAACCCAGCTTTTTGCCCATATATACTGCTAAATCTGGACAGTTTGAAAACTTAATATCGTGTATGATCTTTCTAATAGAGCCTTCGTAATTGTATAGGCAATAACCTTTTTCATAATGATATGGATTGCTAATACAATCACTACAATAGTTTTTCTCTTCTTCTATCTCTTTTCCACACTTTTTACATCTGTTGCCCCTCACTACTTCTAACTTCCTGTCACAATCATGACAGACAAAATCATCCGAAAAGAAAATGACTCGTAAACAAATAGGACATCTTCCATTTGGAATAAATATAAGATCTAACAGCTTATGAATCCACATGGTCTATCTCTAAGAAAGGATTGCTTTCTATCCTTTGGCGGAGTCCTGTATTTCTCTTTACGCTATTGGTGTTTTGAATCATAGCAGGTAAATACTGAATATTCCCTACTAGGATTACTAAAGATTTTGCTCTGGTTATAGCCGTATAAAACAAATTTCTATTTAATAGAATTGAAGGACCCTTAAAAATAGGCATGATGACTACGGGGAATTCACTCCCCTGACTTTTGTGAACAGTAATGGCATAAGCGTGCATGATTTCGTCTAATTCCTCAAAGTCGTACACTACTCTTTTATCGTGATCAAAGATAGCCACCAGTTTTTTGTTTTCTAAGTAGATCTTTTCAATAATGCCCATATCTCCATTAAAGATGCCTTTTCCAGATTCTCCTCCTACTATTAAATCCCACTCTTTTTGATAATTGTTTTTTATTTGCATAATCTTGTCCCCTTCCCGGAAGGTGACAGAGCCTATGGTTTTTTCGTTTTTAATCTTGCCTGCAGGGTTTACACTCTCTTGTAAAGCAATATTTAATTCTAATACACCAGTAGGTCCCTTTTTTACAGGAGCAATGACTTGGACGTCTTCCATAAAGTCGTACTGCTTTAATCGATTCGTACATAAATTTACGATTTTAGCTTTTACTTTGTCCCCTGTATATCCTTCGATGAAGAAAAAATCTTTTTCCTTATCATTTAGAACGGGCATCTCTCCATTGTTAATTCTATGAGCATTGACAACAATCATGCTCTCCTGAGCTTGTCTAAAGATTTTCGTTAGTTTCACTACTCTTAATAATTTGCTATCGATTAGATCCTTGAGCACATTTCCAGGACCAACAGATGGTAACTGATTGACGTCCCCTACAAATATGATTCTCGTTCCTACACTTACTGCCTTTAACAAGCTGTTCATGAGAACTGTATCGATCATGGACGCTTCATCAATAATGATTACATCGTATTCTAATGGATTTTCCTCATTTTTCTCAAAGCTTTGACTCGTCTCATCCGAAGAAAAACCATACTCTAGTAAGCGATGTATGGTTGTAGCTTTTTCACCTGTAGATTCGCCCATTCTTTTTGCTGCCCTTCCTGTAGGTGCCGCAAGAGCTACTTCATAGTTTAACCTTTTTAGTATATCTAATATACAATTGATAATGGTGGTCTTTCCTGTCCCTGGACCACCTGTTATAATGACAATACCATTTTGTATGGCAGCCTTTATAGCCTCTACCTGTACAGGATCTAATTCTATTTCATTTTCCTTTTGAAATTTTAAGATGACATTGTCGATATCTATTCTTTCCCGTTCGTATTCATAATTATTTAATCGCACTAAGGTGTTTGCCACATTTTCTTCTGCCTTAAATAAAGGCATAGAATAATATACTCGCTCTTCCTCTATTATCTGCAGCTTAATATCTCCTTTAAGAACTAATTCATCGATTTGGCGCTCTACTAGCTCTCTTTCTACCATTAGGAGAGAAGAGGACTTTTGTATGAGCACATCTTCTGAAAGATACATATGCCCATCTCTATAGCAAGACCCTAAGGCATAGTTGACTCCTGCCATAATGCGAAATGTAGAATCTCTTTCTATACCTACGCTCATAGCAATGGCATCGGCGGTTTTAAAACCCATTCCGACTACATCAGATATAATTTGATAAGGGTTTTCTTTTATAATATTGATGGAATTGTTTTTGTAAACCTTGTAGATTCGCATAGCATAGGTAGAGGATATGCCAAAGTTACTAAGATACACAATAGTCTCCATAACTTCCCTGTTTTCGTTAAAAGATTCGGATATCGTCTCAGCAGTCTTTTCACCTATTCCTGGGATCTCCGTCAACCTCCCAGGATTGTTCCGAATAATATCTACTACATCTTCGCCAAAGTGTTCGATTAATAGTTTGGCTTTTTTCTCGCCGATGCCAGTAATAATACCTGAGCTCAAATACCTTTCAAGACCTTGAGCAGTAGTAGGCGCAGTGATCTCAAAATTTTGCGCCTTAAATTGAGTACCAAAAGTAGGGTGCTCCGTCCACTGTCCACTAATAGACAGGTATTCTCCCCTCTTTAGCGCAGGGAAATTGCCTATTACGGTAACTAAATCACCATTACACTCCATATCCATTACCGTATAGTGATTATTCTCATTATAAAAGACGATATGATCTACATACCCAACAATATTCTCCATACAAATACCTCGCTTTTTCTCTTATCTTATATTTTAGCATATTATTTCTGTTGGCAATAGAAATAATAATATAAGGAGATAACGATAATTTGAGAAGTGTCCCTAAGGGTCTTCCTAAAACTCTAAAATTCTAAAATTGCCCAGTGGATTTTACTACATCCCGCAAATGCCTAGCCTCCTTGTCGAATAATGGCACACTCTTTTGATTGTTTTGTGAAAACGATTATGGTAATATAGACAATAAGTAATAAAATACAGATTTTAGTAGTATATGTAAATGTTTTGTATGTCAATATGAGCTATAAACTTTGAACAAGAGTAAAAAAATATGAAAGATAGGTGATAACAATGAAAAAAATCTCATTATTTATGGTCATGTAGTTAATGCTTGTATCATTAACTACAGTTGCGTTTGCAGAATCAACAAGTAATACAAATCCTAGTTTTTCTACAGAAGAATTAAAAGCAACTTCTCAAAAGGTATTACAGCTGGTCAAGGAGGGAAAAGAAGACGAGGCTGCTAATTTGCCAGAAGTAAAAGCATTAAAAAAAACATTAGAGAGTAATACAGAGCTCGCAAATGAATATTTTTCATCCCTTGAAGCAGCTCAAGCGGTAAAAGAAAATATAAAAATTAGTATTGGTAAAAATGAGAGCAAGATAATAGAATTTGAAGACGGAAGCTTTATACAAGTATCTGCAACTACAACTCAAATTAATCAGCCAACCCGTGATCCTGGCGATATCATTTATAAAGCACGAGATCACTATCAATACACAATTTGGGGAATTTTTCCGGCCGCAACTTGTAACTTGTATACGGATTATAATTATGGTAATTATTATGTAAAGATTACCGATACGAATGCTACTCAAAGAACCAATCTCCCAGCATGGTCAACAGGATGCTCTTCATCTATTGTTTCTAATACCAGGTCAAAAGGTATATTTAATTTTCAAGATCCAGCTGGTTCTTTTGGTATTACGTTAATCACGGATATAATTCCAGGACCATTTACTGTAACGGTGAAGCATTCGCCACTATAAAATAGCTTTCAGAATTAGTATAAAGTGAAAAGCGAGTGTTTGAATATGTTTGTATTAGAAAGAGCTTTGACTCAAATTTTAATGATATTAATGGTAATTGGATTTGGTTTTCACTTATGGCTTAAGGAAAAATAATTTATAAGATAACTATCGAGTAGCTAGAAACAGGATAATTAGTCCTATTTCTTTGCTCTCACAGAACTGGACTTACGTTTGCCGTATCTGGCTTCTGAAACTTCTCACCAAATTAGTAAAATTTAGGGGCGGCAGACTGTGTGAAAATATACCTTTTAGGGTGTGTAAATAAATCTGTGCTTTAGGAAAATACTGGCTCCTTTCTGGTAAGAATCTAAATAATGATTTAGACCAGGAAGGAGCTATTTTTATGAGTAAATTACCAAAAAATGTTAACGGGGACATGTTTCAAGAATTTATTATTTAAATAAACTCTCCCGCTATTTTTATCCCGCATTAACAGGCACTAAGACTCCCACTTCAAGATTTTAAGATGAAACAAGAAAAATAAGTGGGAGATAAGTGCCTGTAAAAGCCCGATTGGTTCAACTACTATTCAGTGGGAGATGAAGAAAACCCCCACTGAATAAAGTTTCACTTTATATTTCATAATTATTACATAAAAAAAAGAGCAGGTTCCCCCACTCTACATTTCTTACCTCATTTTAAGGAGACGAATGGGGACATATTTCAAGAATTAACTATTTATATAAATCTCCCATTACCATATAAAATAATGGGGGAAAATAATAAGTATGGACGCAATCATGATAATCAGGTAAGCACTTAGGATTGTTGTGAATATATGCTGATACTATAAAGTTATACTCATCTACATCAAGTACCTTGCTTTGAAATCTGTTTTGGAATACATGGCCGTGACATTGATATTTACGATTGTAATACTGAGCGTAACAAAGGTTTATGCCGTGCATAAACTTTGAAATGTCTCAGCCCTTTGGATCAAGTTGAATGTGGACATGAGTGTCCATAAGGCAGTAGGCTAAAACTTTACATTCAAATTTTTTACAGTAAAGTCTCATTAGTAAAGAACCTCCTTTGTTTGTATTCATCACTACCATTAAATTAAAGGAGGATTTTTTTATTATATAAAATTTTCTACTGTCAAGCTGTAATTATTTCTTCAATAACACCAGAATGTCACCATGTTTATAAAATATTTTATAAGAAAACAGTCATTCCTCACAATTTATGTTTCACTAATTTAATTATTTCCCTATATTTATCTGATAAATACCATGAATCATCATTAAATTCTTCTGGTATTTCTTCATCCATGGGCTCTTCAAATCCTAAGTGTTCTAAAACATCAAACCATAGATCCCTTTTAGATAAAGGAAGCTTCTTTCCACACCAAGGGCAATATTGAATTTCTACACCAGAAAATCCTCCATCATGTATAATTATACTATACTCATCAAATTTAGGTAAATACATTATAATACAATCTGGGCAATCACACTCAAATTCATGCTCTAAACATTTACAATTAATATTTCTGTCCATATCTTGGCAGCAATATTTCATACAATCTCTCCCACCTATAAACTTTTTAAAGTTTTATTTTTCTACCCTTTACAGCTGGTTTATACATCTTGCGCGTTATCGGGTTCATCGAACCTAAATGTCTACCCTTATTATCGTAAACTTCAATGTCATTATGTGTATGATCCCAATCATAATATTTTTTTCCACTTCCTTTCCCAGTAGTCTTTATCCCATTTTTATAGTTATTAAAACTTTTCCATACTACGCTTTCTTGCTTCGTAATGTTTTTAATTCGACATGTATTATGCACCAACACACCACTATCCGAAACATAATACGTATGCCAATTTTCTACTTCAAAGTTATACACCTTAATTGTTTTATTCAACTGTTCAATAAAGATGCTTTTTATTACTGCTTCTTCTTCTGAATTAAGTAATACCTTATCTCCTACTTGTAGATTTTTAGCTCCCAACCAGCCTTTATCAATCACCCAAAATGGATGCTCTTCTGTCGCTTTGATTTCCTGTCCGTCTACAAATATATGTACAAGTTTATCTGTTTCATTTACGTATACGGTCTTAACTTTCTTTAATCCCTTTTCTCCTGTTTTAGGGTCTTTAGAATATACTTGGTCACCGACTTTTATGTCTTTGATTTGTTTGTCGCCATTTTCTACCTTGACAATGGTATCTCCTGTAAAACAAATTCCGCCTGCTATCGCTCTTTTTATGTTTTTAGCGGTTCTTGCTTTACTCATATACCTAATTTTCCCTGTCAGTTTCTTTACAATAGAAAGTTTCGATATAGCTTTAATGCCCATAGAAGAAACTCCAGGAATTAACAGTAATGCAACATCTATAGCAATTGCCTTTGCATTGGCTTGTGTCGGTCTTTTTATAAATTTAGCTATGCTATAAGCTAAACTTGCTGCATCTAAAGCTGTATCTAACCAATACCCAGAATCATCTTTATGAATAACAGGATTGTTTTGGCAATAGGCAAACATGTTATGAGATAAAAGCTCTCCTTCTTCACCTAGAATCACATCTGCATTAATAAACCTGCCCCACTCAGGATTGTAATATCTACTCTGTAGGTAGTAAAGTCTTGTCTCAGCATCATATCTATATCCTCTATACCTATACGGATTCTTCTCACCTACTGTACTTGCTAAACTTCCTGTAATCGAAGTTAATTTTCCCCAAGTATCATAAGTATAGGTAACCACTTGCGTACCATTACTATCTAGAATGCCAGTAATATCTCCCTGACCATTTCGGATGTAATAATAGTAATCATCATTGAGCTTCATAGCTACAAGAGAATTATTTGCATCATAGCTATAGTAGATGGTGTCTGTTCCATTGGTTTCGTAACTCACCTTATCTCCTACTAGATGATAAGTGGTAGTTACTCCATCTACCGTTTTTTCTGTACGGATTCCTTCATCATTATACTTGTAGGTAGCATTAATTTGATCTCCTACAATCATGGTCAGATTTCTGCCTTCTTCCCATGCATAATGATTGCCGTCATAGCTTAAAAGATTTCCTATACCATCATAGGTGATGACTTTGCCGTCATAGGATGTGAGCTTATCTTTCCAAGTAGCATCTTCGTAGCTGTACGGTATTGTCTTTTGTGGCGTTCCTAGAGTTCCTGTAGTATAGGCGTATTCTGCTTTGGTGGTAATGTTTCCTCCTAGGTCATACGCGTAGATAATAGTCTTATTTAATACTTGATTGTTTTCTCTCGTCAACTGATTAAGTTCATCGTACTCATAGCTAATACTCTTGCCATTATCTGCAATGGAGGTAATGTTTCCATTTACGTCGTACTGATAGCTAATCTTTGCTCCATTGTTGTCTACTTCTTGTAGTTGAGAAGTAGTTTGGCCTGTTTGTCCATCTTTATAGGTATAGGTTGTGTCAAAAGCTTTAGATTGTAGATGAACAGTACGACCTTGTAATCTTCCTAATCCATCGTAAAAATACTCGATTTGCTTTTCAGTATTTCCTTCTATCTTTACACTAGTTTGTCTGTCATCTTTGTCATAAGAATAATTGGTTTGATAGAGCTGCCCGCCTATCCACTCCTTCATAGAGGTCATTTCATCGTTAATGTCAAAGGTAAATTCCGTCTCATTTCCTTTACTATCTTTAATTTTAGTCAATTGGTCTGATAAGTTATAGTGATATCTGGTCTTCATCCCATTTTATGAGGAGCTTTTTATGATATCTTTAATCAGAATAGTCTTATTTTCCCTTGAAGTTCTCACAATTACATCTGTATTGAAGTGCTTAAAAGACGAGGCCTCATATTAAAACCTCGTCTCAAACATTCCATCCATATTCAATATTGGCTATAACTCATTCTTATTTACATTATATTCCTCATAAATAAAATTCATATTATCTTATTTGTCGTCAATATTTATAAGCAATTCAAGAACTTCATAAGTGAGTTCGATTTTATCCTTTAATTCATCTAATTCGTTATGCACATATTGAATTAATTTTAACTGGGTCTGAATAGATATATCGGATTTAATTGAATTTGCTAACAATTCGAAAGAATTTTTCCTTACTTCAAAATTGCCTTTACACACGCACTCTATCAATAACTCGATATACTGTGAACAATCAAAAGGTTGTAATGCATACAAGAGAGTACCTCTATGCCCTATTGTCCTTGAATCTCTTATCATACCTATTATAGCTTCTACCGCTTCCTCTTTTCCTAATATTTTTCTTTGCTCATACTCCTTCCACTTAATAAAAGTAATTTTTTCCAATAATACAATATTTTATATTATACGTCAATAAAATTTTACATTTTTTATATAAGAGTCATAAGGATTATATTTCATTAAATTAGTTGTAATCATTTCTTAATCTATTAAAAAATGATTACAATAGCATTAATTTATAGCTTGATTCTAAATATATAAGCTTTACATAAAATATCTACAATTCTCATATTTCACAATTTCTGCATAAAAAAAAGAGCAGGTCTCCCCACTCTACATTCATTATTTTTCTTTAATATAATTCTATCTCATTTAATGTTTCCATATCCACATCTTCTTCATAATCTACAGTGTCAAAATTAAATCCATTTATTTTCATAAAATCATCAATAAATCCTTTTATATCAGATACTTCATGTAAATTATCATTATCTATTTTATTTAATATTTCCTTGACCTTTTCTTGAAGAACTTCGTCTTGCTCTAGATGATCTGGTCTGTATCTTCCTACCTCATCAATAATAGGATCTTCTCCGTAGATCATGTCTTTAAATAATCTATACTTTTGTTCGATCTCTCCCTCGTGAGTGCCTGCTTCTTTCATGAGCTTATAAAGAATGGCACCATAGACTGGAAAAATTGGAATGTATATACTAGCTTTTGTAACAATAGCCTTACTAGCGGATATAGAAGCCTGACCATCATACTTTTCTTTAAGAGTAGTGTTTAATGCTCTTGCCGTTTCTTCTAAATGATCTTTTGCCTTGCCAATAGTTCCCTCATGGTAAATATCATAAGTAGCAGGAGATCCTAAATAGGTGTAGGATACGGTTTTAAAACCTTCTTCAAGTAAGTCTTCTTTCATTAGAGCATCTATCCAAAGATTCCAGTCTTCTCCGCCCATGACCTTAATGGTATTTTGAATTTCCTCTGCTGTGGCTTCTTCCATCTTTTCATATTTTAGGCACTCTTTGTTAATGTCAATACTATAGCCATCAACTGTTTTGCCTATACTTTTTAAACTAGATATATAAGTTTCTCCTGTAAGTGGATCTGTTCTTCTATTAGATGCTAGTGAGTAAACAAGTAGGTCAATTTTTCCGTATTCTTTTTTAATGTAGTCTATTACTTGCTCCTTCATTTCAAAGGAAAAAGCATCGCCAATAAAATCTTTGTATTGTAAGCCTTCTTCTTTAGCGAACTTTTGAAAAAATATATTATTCCACCAACCTGCAGTGCCCGTTTTGTTTTTTTTGGGTTCTATCTCAAAAGATACATTTATGGTATTGGCATGACATCCAAAACCTAAAGTCACCCTGCTAGCCAAACCGTATCCTGAAGATCCACCTATGATCAAAACATTTTTAGGGCCCTTAAAGCTTCCCTTTTCTTTAACATAATCTATTTGTCTTTTTACATTTTCTTTGCATCCAATAGGATGAACGCGAACGCATATATTATTCTTAATCGCTGGCTTAATAATCATATTTCACTTTGCCTCCAAACGTCGTTTTTTGTAACTAATTATTTGTTGACAACAACAGATATTTGTATTATATTTCAAATATACTTTGATTGTCAAAGGATTTAATGCGATTATACAAGATTGTATAAATGTAGGAGGACTAAAATTTGAATGTAGAAGACATTATAAAGCTTATTGATAAAGTTGATACAACAGGCATCACAGAATTGAAGATTAAAGATGATGACTTTAAATTATACATTTCGAAAAATTCTTCATCCCTAGTATATACTGAAAATAGTGTTCCTATACCTAATGTAGTAAAACAAGATGTGGTAGAGCCTATACTTGAAAAAGTAGAGCCGGAATCTGCAAACGAAAATGACACAGTGGTCAAATCCCCCTTAGTTGGAATTTATTATGAATCTTCTGATCCTGAAGTAGCGCCTTTTGTATCTGTTGGTCAAAAGGTTCAAGAGGGCGATGTGCTCTGTATTATTGAAGCGATGAAGATTTTCAATGAGATTAAAAGCCCTACTAATGGAATAATCAAGAAAATTCTCCCCTCTAATTTAGAAGTAATTGAATACGATCAAGAACTCTTTATCATAGGAGACGAGGAGTAATGGCAAAAATACGTCGAGTGCTTATTGCCAATAGAGGAGAGATTGCCGTTCGAGTTATTCGGGCTTGCAAGGAATTAGGCATTGAGACCATTAGTATCTATTCTACTGCAGATAAAGAGAGCTTACATGTGGCATTAGCAGATTACTCTATTTGCGTAGGACCAGGCCCTGTCCAAGAAAGTTATTTAAATATGGAACGAATCATGAGTGCTGCTGTAGCATTAGCTGTTGATGCAATCCATCCTGGTTATGGCTTTTTATCCGAAAACAGCAAGTTTGCTAAGATGTGTGAGGAGTGCAGCATCCAGTTTATCGGTCCATCGTCTGAGGCCATACGAATGGCTGGAAACAAATCTACAGCTAGAGAGATTATGCAAAGTAATGAAGTTCCCGTTATTCCTGGTTCCAATGGAGTTATTCACTCTTTAGAGGAGGCAAATGATATTGCCGCGTCCATTGGCTTTCCTGTCATCGTAAAGGCTTCTTTAGGTGGCGGCGGAAAAGGTATGAGGATTATTGAGACCCAGCAAGATATGGAAAAGTTTCTGCTTCAAGCCAAAGCTGAGGCAGAAAATGCCTTTGGAGATGCCTCTATTTATATTGAAAAATATATTAAAGCATCTAGGCATATTGAGTTTCAAATACTAGCAGACTCATATGGCAATGTTATTCATCTAAATGATAGGGAATGTTCCATTCAACGAAACAATCAAAAGGTTGTTGAAGAGGCACCTGCTTCTTGTATTGACAATGAACTAAGGCTTCAAATGGGTGAAACAGCTATTCGCGCTGCGAAAGCGATTAACTATGTCAATGCTGGCACTATTGAGTTCTTATTAGACGAAGATTCTAATTTTTATTTTATGGAGATGAATACTAGAATCCAAGTAGAACATCCTATAACTGAAATGGTTACTGGTGTAGACTTAATAAAACAACAAATCAAGATTGCAGAGGGAGCTCCTCTTCCATTTGATCAGGAAGATATTGTGATTAAAGGACATGCTATAGAATGTAGAATTAATGCAGAAGACCCTGATTTTAATTTTACTCCTAGTGCAGGTCTTATTAAAGAATTGCATCTTCCAGGAGGCAAGGGAGTGCGTGTAGATTCTCATATCTATCAAAATTATTTTATTCCCTTATACTATGATTCTATGATTTGTAAGCTCATCACATGGGGAGACGATCGACAAGAAGCCATTGATAAAATGAAAGTAGCCTTGGATGAAGTGATTGTAGCAGGAGTAAAGACCAATATACCCCTACTCAAAAAAATTATAGAACATAAAGATTTTATTGACGGAAACATCACCACTAAATTTTTAGATAAACTTTTAAGATAGAGTTGATACTATGTTTACTTTTTTAAATAAAAACAAAAAATTCAAACCTACTACTTTAGAGCAAAAAAATATACCTGATTATCTTTATGTGAAATGTGAGAGTTGCTCTAGCTTAATTTACCATGAAGATTTGAATAATAGCAATTATATTTGCCCTAAGTGCGGTTTTTATTTTAGATTAAGCGCCATACAAAGAATAGATTTTACCATCGATCGACATACTTTTAGGGAATTTAATCGATCTATGAGATCTAAAAATATTTTAAAATTTCCAAAGTACAGTGAAAAATTATCTCATGTGGCCAAGAATACCAATTTAAAAGAAGCTGTAGTAACAGGCTATGGTGAAATTAAAGGCAAAAAATGCGTCATTGCCGTCATGGACAGTTATTTCTTTATGGGCAGCATGGGCGCAGTCGTCGGTGAAAAGATCACTCAAGCAGTAGAACGATCTATAAAGGCTAAACTACCCTTGATTATTTTTTCAACTTCTGGTGGGGCAAGAATGCAAGAAGGAATGTATTCTCTTATGCAAATGGCGAAAGTCAGCAGCGCCCTAAAAAGACATCATGATCTTGGACTTTTATACATTAGCGTCTTAACTCATCCTACTACAGGTGGAGTAACAGCTAGCTTCGCTATGCTAGGAGATATTATCTTAGCAGAACCAGGCGCCTTAATTGGGTTCGCCGGACCTCGAGTGATTAAACAGACCACTGGACACGAACTCCCCGAAGGATTTCAAAGTGCAGAATTTCTACAAAATCATGGATTTGTTGATTCCGTTGTGCCTAGAATAAAGATGAAAGAAATGTTATATAACATTCTCGATATCCATGAGAGGTGATGAAATGAAAGAATCAAATACTCGATCCATTGATGAAATATGGGAACACGTTTTAAAGTCTAGGAGCGTACATAGGCCTAATGCTCTTGACTATATTAACAAAGTGTTTTCAAACTTTATAGAGTTCCATGGAGACCGAGGTTATGGAGATGACAAATCTATTATAGGTGGAATTGCGCTCTTAGATGATATGCCCGTCACAATTATAGGTCAACAAAAGGGCAGAAATACAGAAGAAAATATCGAAAGAAATTTTGGCATGACTCATCCAGAAGGATATCGAAAAGCTTTGAGACTTATGAAACAGGCTGAAAAATTCCATCGTCCTATTATCTGTCTTGTAGACACTCCTGGTGCAGCTTGTGGTATTGGTGCTGAAGAGAGAGGTCAAGGCCATGCTATTGCCTCAAATTTATTTGAATTATCCAATTTACAAACGCCCATAATTTCTGTCTTTATTGGTGAAGGTGGAAGTGGTGGAGCCCTTGCATTAGCAATTGCAGATGAAATATGGATGATGGAGTATTCCATTTTTTCTATATTATCTCCTGAAGGCTTTGCTTCGATCCTTTGGAAGGATAGTTCAAAGGCAAAAACTGCCGCTGAACTCATGAAGCTAACTTCTTATGATTTATTAGAACTTGGCATTATTGATAAAATTATTCCAGAAGAAGCAGATATCGATAAAAATGCAGAACGAATTATGTACAATTTACAAGCGAGTTTAATACAGTCCCTAAAAGCTCTTAAAGCTACTCCTATAAAAGCTCTTTTAAAGAAGAGATACAACAAATTTAGAAATATAGGTGTTTAGGCTTAGAAGGAGGAAATTTTGAGCAAAATTATTGCTACAGGAAAATATGCTCCCCAACTTGCCGTTTCAAATCTCGATTTAGAAAAGATCATCGATACAAGCGATGATTGGATCTACACAAGAACTGGCATTAGAAAAAGGCGCATTTCTCAAAGTGAAAGTACTTTGGATTTAACATATAAAGCAGCTTTAAATGCAATTGAAAAAAACAATATTGACATTGATACCATTGATCTCATCATCGTGGCAACTGTCACGCCGGATCATTTTATGCCCTCAACAGCTTGCTTACTACAGAGCAAGCTGGGAATTGACCATATGCAGGTAACATCCTTTGATATTAACGCCGCCTGTACTGGTCTGATATATGGAATACAAATAGCGGATAAATTTATCTCTTCACACTCTCATAAAAGAGCCTTGATAGTAGGTGCTGAGACATTCTCAAAAGTATTAGATTGGGAAGACAGAGGTACTTGTGTACTCTTTGGAGATGGTGCAGGAGCGGTAATTTTAGATGGAGAAGAAGATAAAATCTTATCGGATTACACCAATTCATCTGGTGACAAACTCCTCCACCTTAATCTGCCAGCTGTCCCCTTAGAAAATCCTTTTGGGGCAGAGAAAAAAGAGATTTCTCGGTATTTGACTATGAATGGTTCTGAAATCTTTAAGTTTGCAACCTTTGCAATTAAAGATTCGATCGACTTTGTATTGAAGAAATGCAATCTGAATATAGATGATATTGCACACATCGTCCCCCATCAAGCAAATCAAAGAATTATCGCTAAAGTTTCACGAGTCATGAAAATACCGTTGGATAAATTCTATATGAATGTAGAACACTACGGAAATACTTCTGCCGCCAGTATTGGTATAGCCTTAGATGATTTATATGAGACAAAGAATCTAAAATCTGGCGACAAAATCATCTTGGTTGGCTTTGGCGGTGGCTTAACCTGGGGTTCTATATTGTATGAATATTGAGTAAAGCTTGTAATGCTTAAAAAAATATGGCATGATTTATAATAAATTAAAAAATTTTGGAGGTTTTTATAATGGTTAAAGAAAAAGTAATGGAAATATTAGCAGAAGAATTAGGCGTAGAATTAGATCAAATTAATATGAATTCTCATCTTCAAGATGATTTAGGAGCAGATTCTCTTGCTGTTGTAGAAGTAATCATGGCTTTTGAAGATGAATTTGATGTCAAAATACCAGAAGAAGATACAGCACAATTAACAACTGTACAAGATATCATCAATTACATCGAAAGCAAACAAGAATAAGAGGTTATTTGTATGAGTATAGCTTTTTTGTTTCCAGGACAAGGGGCTCAATACAAAGGCATGGGAAAAGAATTATATGACAACTTCAGTGAAGCAAAGGCAATTTTTGAAATGGCCGATGCTTCACTTCCCTTTAGTATAAAGGAAGTTTGTTTTGAAGATTCTAAAAACGTAATTAATGAGACAAAATATACCCAACCAGCCATTCTTACGGCAAGTATTGCAGCTCTAAAAGTTTTAGAAAAAGAAAATATTAAAGCAGCCTTTTGCGCCGGTCTAAGCCTTGGTGAATACTCGGCTCTAGTTGCCAGTGGTGTATTAGATATTGGTGCAGCAGTTCCCCTTGTATACAATAGAGGTACTTTTATGGAAGAAGCTGTACCCACTGGTCAAGGTGCTATGGCTGCTATTATGGGTCTTGATAATAGCGTGGTAGAAGAAGTTTGTGATGCGGCCTCTTCAAAAGGCGTAGTTCAACCTGCTAATTACAATTACAATGGTCAAATCGTCATTGGCGGAGAGACTTTAGCTGTACAATACGCTATGAGTTTAGCAAAAGATAAAGGTGCAAAGCGGGCTATTCCATTAAATGTCAGTGGTCCTTTCCACACATCTTTACTGCAAGATGCCGCTCAAAAATTAGAATCTCATATGATTGATATTTCTTTTCAACCATGGAACACATCTATAGTATCTAATGTTACCGCCCTGCCCTATAATCAACTTTCTTTATTAAAAGAAACCCTCGTAAAGCAAGTAATCTCTCCTGTAAAATGGGAACAAAGTATTCAATACATGATTTCTCAAGGAGTTACTCATTTTGTAGAAATTGGACCTGGAAAGACTTTATGCGGATTTCTTAAGCGAATTGATAAAAGTGTAAAAGCCCTGAATGTAGAAGACATAAAGTCTCTTGAAAATACTATAAAAACAATAGGAGGTCAATAATATGTTAACAGGTAAGACCGCCCTAATTACAGGTGGCTCGAGAGGAATTGGCAGAGCCATTGCAAAAAAACTCAGCAGCTTAGGCTGTAATATTGTCATCAACTACAATTCTAATGCTGCACCAGCTGAAGAACTCATAACAGAATTAAAAGCGGAGGGCAAAGAAGGATTGGTTATTCAAGGGGATGTAAGCAATTTTGAGGATGCAAAAAATATTGTGGACACTACAGTAAAAACATATGGAAGCATCGATATTTTAATCAATAATGCAGGCATCACTAGAGATAATCTACTTTTAAAAATGAGTGAAGAAGATTTTGACCATGTGATCAATACAAACTTAAAAGGTGCTTTTAATTGTACAAAACACGCTTCTAGGCATATGTTAAAGAAAAAGAAAGGTAGAATCATTAGTATCGCCTCTGTTATAGGTTTAGTTGGCAATACAGGACAGGCTAATTACGCAGCTTCAAAAGCAGGCATTATCGGTCTTACAAAATCCGTAGCCAAAGAATTAGCAACAAGAAACATTACTGTCAATGCAATAGCTCCAGGTTTTATCGTGTCAGATATGACAGATCAATTAAGCGACGAACAAAAATCTGCAATCAAATCAAATATTCCTATGAATTCATTTGGTACTGCAGAAGATATCGCAAATTTAGTGGGTTTCCTAGCCTCTGATGAATCTGGCTACATAACAGGACAGGTCATCAATGTAGACGGCGGAATGGCCATGTAGGAGGAATTACTATGAATAGAGTAGTTATAACAGGAATGGGTACCATTAATCCATTAGGCAGTAGCATATCTGAGTTTTGGGATAATATCGTTGCCGGTAAATGTGGAATCAATGAAATTACTCATTTTAACACGGATGCATTTGAAGTAAAATGCGCTGGAGAAGTGAAAGAATTTAATTCAGAAAAATATATCCATAAGAGAGAATTAAAGAGATTAGATAAATACAGTCAGTTTGCCTTATACGCTGCTCATGAAGCCTATAATGATGCCAAACTAGGAGATTATGAAATTGACAGGGAACGCATTGGCGTCTTTGTAAGTAGTGGTATTGGTGGAATTGACACGATACAAGATCAGACCAAAAAAATGTTTGACAAGGGTGTAGATCGAGTCTCTCCTTATTTTGTTCCCATGATGATTTCTAATATGGCAGCAGGTAATGTAGCTATTGCCTTAGAAGCAAAAGGTCCATGTTTAAATGTGGTTACAGCCTGTGCATCTGCTACTAATGCTATAGGAGAAGCCTTTAGAAAAATTCAATACGGTGAGATAGATATTGCTATTGCAGGTGGTACAGAAGCATCTATTAATGAATTAGGGATTTCTGGTTTTATGGCAATGAAAGCTTTAAGTAGAGCAACTGATTGTAAGAGAGCTTCTATTCCCTTTGATAAAGACCGTGAAGGTTTCGTCATGGGTGAAGGAGCAGGAATACTCATATTAGAATCTTTAGAGAATGCTCAAAAGAGAGGGGCAACAATATATGCTGAATTAATTGGCTATGGTCTCACTTGTGATGCTCACCATATTACCTCCCCTGCTCCAGAAGGCGAAGGAGCTATGCGCTCTATGAAAAACGCCTTAAAAGATGCTCATCTAAATACATCAGATGTATCCTATATTAACGCTCATGGCACAAGTACTTATTACAATGATTTAAATGAATCATTGGCTATTAAAGCCTTATTTGGTGATGACGGTATCACTCCACCAGTAAGCTCTACAAAATCCATGATCGGTCATTTGTTAGGAGCCTCAGGAAGCGTAGAAGCCATCGCATGTATCAAAGCAATACAAGATGATATCTTACCACCAACTATAGGCTACAAAACCCCTGATCCGGAATGCGATTTAGACTATGTTCCAAACGAATCTAGAAAAGCAAAAGTAAATGTGGTTCTATCTAACTCATTAGGCTTTGGTGGACATAATGCGACCATAGTGTTTAAGAAGTACAACCATAACACTGGAGGTTTATAATGTTACTAAACAGCAATCAAATACAAGAGATTATCCCTCACCGTTTTCCCATGCTCTTAGTAGATCAGATTCTTGAACTAGAGCCTGGAGTAAATGCTACAGGATTAAAAAATGTTACGGCTAACGAACCCTTCTTTCAGGGACATTTCCCTCAAGAACACGTTATGCCAGGTGTACTCATCATTGAAGCCCTCGCACAAGTAGGTGCTGTAGCTCTTCTTAGCCTAGAAGAAAACAAGGGTAAAATTGCTTATTTTGGCGGCATTAAAAACGCCAAATTTAAGAGAAAAGTCATCCCTGGAGATACTCTTACCTTAAAAACTGAAATCATCAAAAGCAGAGGTAGCGTAGGCGTAGGATCAGCCACAGCCTATGTAGGAGACGAAATCGCTGCAACAGCAGAACTAACCTTTGCGATTGCGCCTTCGGCGCTCTAACAATCAGGCATCAGTATATGGTATTCCTTTTGAGTCCTTTGGCTACCAGAGGTAGCATTACCCACTTCTGATAGTAGATTTTAATTTTTGTGATAATTCAAATTATAAGATAATAAAATTGCAGAAGAAAAACTTTTGTAACAGTAAAACAGCTAGATTTTAGGTCTAGCTGTTTTTATTTTAAATTCTATGTTTTAAGTTGTAGGTCTTGGGATATTCCTTTCAAACCCAAAGATGATGGGGCAGGTGTATGGCTCGTTTCGCAGGTTCTTTAGCGTTTAAGGCAAGTTTTTTGACCCAAAGGGAATACTCAAAACCCTGATGGCTAATCGCAGATAGATTTTTACCATCCAACCAATTTTACAGGGCTGATTTTAATACTTCAATCTTGTCCATTCTTTCCCATGGAAAATTTTGATCTGTTCTTCCGAAGTGACCATAAGCTGCTGTTTTTCTATAGATTGGCTTTCTAAGGTCTAAATCTCTGATAATTGCTGCCGGTCTTAAATCGAAGTTTGCGTTGATTAATTCTGAAATCTTCTCCTCACTGATTTTGCCTGTCCCAAATGTATCTACATAGACGGATACTGGTTTTGCAACGCCAATTGCGTAGGCTAGCTCTACTTCACATTTTTCAGCAAGTCCAGCTGCTACAATGTTCTTTGCTACATACCTTGCTGCATAGGCAGCAGAACGGTCTACTTTTGTAGGATCTTTGCCTGAAAAGGCCCCCCCGCCATGACGGCCAGTTCCACCATAGGTGTCTACGATAATCTTTCTACCTGTTAAGCCAGAGTCTCCTTGAGGTCCTCCTACTACAAATCTTCCTGTAGGATTAATATAGATCTTTGTCTTCTCATCTAAAAGATTTTTATCTATTACAGGCTCGATTACATTTTTAATCAAATCTTCTCTTATCGTCTCTAATTCTACTTCTGGACCATGTTGTGTAGATATAACTACAGTATCTACTCTCACTGGTTTTTCGTCTTCGTATTCTACTGTAACTTGAGTTTTTCCATCAGGTCGTAGATATTCTAAGGTTTTATTTTTTCTCACTTCAGATAATTTTTTAGCCAATCTATGAGCTAATGATATTGGTAGCGGCATAAGTTCTGGCGTTTCATTGCAAGCAAAACCAAACATCATTCCTTGGTCTCCTGCTCCCGTACTTACATCTGTCTCTATTTCACCACTTCTAGCCTCCAAAGCTGTATTAACACCTTGTGCTATATCCGGAGATTGCTCATCAATTGAAGTTATGACGGCACAAGTCTCAGAATCAAATCCATATTTTGCTCTTGTATAGCCAATCTCTTTGATGGTTTCTCTTACTACCTTTGGAATGTCCACGTAACAATTGGTAGTGATTTCTCCCATTACAAGAACCATTCCTGTTGTTATCGCTGTCTCACAAGCCACTCTAGCAGCAGGATCTTGCTTTAATATTGCATCTAATACTGCATCTGATATTTGATCACAGATTTTATCTGGATGTCCCTCTGTAACAGATTCCGAAGTAAATAATTTTTTTGTCATCTATATCCCTCCATATTTTTAGTTGAACGATAGTTAAACGGTAGTATAGCTGTTGTTCAAAAATTGTTTTAAAAATAGAGTAGAACTTTTCTACTAAAGTACAAAAAACTATAGCAATCAGCTGTCAGTGCTAGGGTCAAGTCTCACATGTTAAAATGTAACTACATATAAAGATGGCTTATATAGTCGTTACATTTAAGAGTAGAACTTTCCTAATACACAACGAAAAGCCTCGTCAAATGACGAGGCTTTTAAAAATAAACCCCTCATCATTCAGTATATTCTGTAGGTATTAGCACCAATGCATTTATGCTGGTTGCCGGGTTTCTCAGGGCCTATTCCCTCCACCACTCTGGATAAGGTAAACTACTATTCAATTTATTAAAATGTTACCATAGGTATCTTTTAAAGTCAAGGATAAGAATGTTAGGCTTGTGTATCCTAAATATATGCCTAGAGATATTTTGATTTATTAAAAGGAGTGTATAAATAAATAAAAACCGTAGATACTAATCCTTTAGGCATTATAATCTAATAGCTTATTGATTAGTGCCTATGCGCATTCGTTCTACGCTCTAAGTAAAGCCGTTTAGATCACCAGCAATGACCGTTACTTTTAATTATCTATATAGGAATAAGAACTCTTTTAAAAGCAAATACCTTCCTAGTATATAAAAGTTCCAATATTTTCTTTACTTAAACGAATATCAACAAATTATTTTTGCTTTTCATTATAAAATAGAGATATATTTTTGTAATTTTAGCCTAGCTTCTCCTATATACATAATATAGAGGTGATATGATGTTGGGGATTAATCGAGATATTTTTGAATCGCTCAAGTTCCATATAAAAGATGTCAATGCGAGCACTTTGCTCAGCATCCCATTAAAAAGAATATGTAATTCTCCTTTTGTGGTCGTATGTATAGGAACAGATCGATGTATTGGCGATAGTTTAGGACCATTAGTAGGATACAATTTAAAAAATTTAGACATTAGATATCCTGTATTTGGCACTATAAACGAACCTATTCATGCTATGAATTTAGAAGAAAAACTTGAATTGCTAAAGGCAAATTACCCTGATCATAGTATCATTGCAGTCGATGCTTCTCTTGGAAACAAAAAATCTGTAGGCACTATTCAATTTAGAGAAGGTCCTATATATCCTGGAAAAGGTGTAGGAAAAAAGCTACCACCTATTGGAGACTACTCTTTGATAGGAGTTGTAGACACTATGGATAAATTTAACAACTCCAATATTCATCAAGTCCGATTGAGTTTTATTATGGAAATGGCAGATGTTATGACGGATTGCCTGTATAAAGCGACACATAGCGCTTTGTATGCAAGAAATTAATGTAGTGCAGAAAAGTCGACCCGTTAGAAATCTGGAAACTTGAGAGGTTTCTCCATACTTTAGCATTCAGTCGCCAGCGACTAGCGACCAGTATTTTAGCTACATTCAGCAGTTGCAAAGTATACTTATATAGTCCATATATAGTCCATAATACATTCCCAGCAAATCTTTAAGCCACCCACGGTGGCAAAATACTAAACGCTGATATAGAAGAAGGTGCCAAAAAGGCACTTTCTTCTATATTCTCCAGTTTTCTATAAAGGTTTTTAGTTCTGGCGTTTTAGGTGAATATATAACATCTTTTGATGTTCCTGCTTCTACTATTTTACCACTCGCCATAAATACGCATTCATCTGCTACTTTGCTAGCTAGTGCAGGATTATGAGTGACAAATATAATGGTGCTACGCTCAAGTTTATTCACTCTTCTCATATAATCTGCAAGAAGCTTATTTCCTGTAATATCTGTAGATGAAGATGGCTCGTCCATGAGAATTAACTCCCTCTTTCTTACTAATAATCTTGCGATAGCCACTCTTTGCGATTCTCCACCAGATAGTTGTAATGCATTTTTATTTGAAAATTCATTCATACCTACATACTCTAAAGCTTCCTGTATTCTCTGAGAACTTTGTTTTCCTTTATCTATTCCTAAAGATACATTTTTTAAGACTGTCGTATCAAACAAATAGATTTGTTGAGGCATATAAGAGACCTTCTCATGATCGATATGAGGTTGTCCATTGTAGTAAATGGTTCCTTTAGTCGGTTGTTCAACTCCTGCAATCATTCGCAGTAAAGTTGTCTTTCCTGCTCCATTTCCGCCTATAATCGCATAGATTTTTCCTTCACTAAACTGGTAATGGTCCACGTGTACAACTTCTTTTTCATTATAGATTTTTCTTATACTTTCTATCTTTACTTTCATTAGCGATTCTCCTGAATGCGATGGGCAATATAGTTTATAACAAAAGAAATACTTAATAATATGATACCTAAAGCGAGAGCAATATCAAAATTTCCCTTTCCAGTCTCAAGGACAATAGCTGTAGTCATTACTCTAGTTCTAAATTGAATATTTCCTCCTACAAGAGTAATTGCACCTACTTCGGAAATAGCCCTCCCATAGCCAGCTATAATGGCTGAAATAATCGGATATCTGCACTCGTGAAATAGCAATCTTAATATTTTTCCATCCCCTAAACCAATGCCTTTTCCAGTCTCCCAAATGATCTTTACTTTTGATTTTACAGCTGAAATAATAAGTCCCGTGACAATAGGAAAGATGATTAAAACTTGTGCAATAATCATAGCAGCAGGTGTAAATAAGATATCAAGAAATCCTAAGGGGCCTTTTCTCGATAAAATCATGTAGACCACTAGACCGGCAACCACTGGCGGAATGCCCATAAAAGTATTAATCAATCGCACAAGGATCTTCTTCCCTCTAAACTCCTTGCTTCCAATAAAAACCCCTGTTGGAATGGCACCAAGAGCTGCAATGGTCGTGCTAGAGATGGACACGATTAAAGACAGAAGAATAATCATGTATACTTCTCTGTCTAAAGATGTAATTAATTTTAATGCTTCGATTAAACTCGTCAGTATCTGATTCATCGTTCCTCCCTATCTAAGATGCTCTCTTATTATACAAAAGGTCGCTGTGGGCAGCGACCTTTTTTCACCATAACAAATCAAGATTCATAAGCTGGCGCTTACGCCGACTTGGATTATTATAAAAGCTCCTTATTACTCTGTTTCTTGACTTATTATGACATTATTTATTTCCCTTGATAATTTATAGAGAATAATGCTTCACCGTATTCTTCTTTACCAAATTCACCAATTTTAGCTAAGACTTCCTTTGAGGTAATCCACTCTAAATAAGCATCTGCGCCTTCTTTATTGATACCTTCTAATTTATCAGGATTTACTTCAATTACTGTATATTGGTTCATTAAATCATCTGATTCGCCTACGATAATATCAAGCTCAAGTTTATCTTTCATAGAAAGATAAGTAGCTTTATCTGTTATCGTATATGCACCTTCTTCACTAGCCATTTGAAGAACATCTCCCATGCCCTTTCCTGCCGACATGTACCAATCTCCCTCTGGTGTTATAGAATTAGCTCCCCAGATTTTTAATTCTTTTTTATGAGTACCAGACTCATCTCCTCTAGAAACAAATGTAGACTTTGTGTCTGCAATTTTCTTAAAGGCATCTGCTGCAGTATCTCCTTTAACAATTTTAGCTGGATTATCACTAGGTCCAACAATTACAAAGTAATTGTACATGATTTCAACTCTTTCTAATCCATAGCCTTCTTCTACAAACTTCTCTTCGTCTGCTTTAGCATGAATCAATAAGATATCCGCATTGCCGTCTCTACCTGTTTGAAGAGCTTGTCCTGTTCCTTGAGAAACTACGTCAAGAGTGTATCCAGTCTCTTTTTCAAACATTGGTGTTAAATAGTCCATTAATCCTGAATCATTATACGAACACATCATTTACCGATTCACTGTCCCCATCCCGCTTT
>ENA-UOOM01001355-UOOM01001355.1-fermentation-metagenome-genome-assembly--contig:-NODE-1355-length-23895-cov-5.907089_pt1 | contig 23895 bp, 19 predicted proteins | sample MGYA00245781_ERZ724031 | MGnify/ENA primary metagenome ERZ724031 (study PRJEB28704, sample SAMN03018317) | fermentation metagenome | biome: anthropogenic terrestrial biome; feature: soil; material... | reverse complement strand
GAAGCTGAAGCTTGCTGTTTCCCCCGGCATAGCCGGGGGTTTATTTGTTGTCAATTAAAGCAGTTGAGATTAAATCAACTGCTTTTTAGTTGTTTCGTTTCTGTTTGATAATTTTTGTTATTTGTTCACTTGGTGCTTTATCTTTTTTTACTTTTATCTGTTAACTACATCAACCTTCGAGCTTACAAAAATGCCTGTTCTCGAGACATCTTGCTGATTATTTTGCGGATACTGTCCTCAGACAGATGATAACGTGTAACCAAGTCTTCCACTTGCAAACCTTTTCTATAAAGGCGATGGATTTCCTGATTTCTCTTTTTAATCAACTTCCTGGTGCCATTGTTTTCTCCCCATTTGGCTCGAGTATTTTCTTCTTTGGGGATATAAATCAATTCCCCCTGTATATATTTCTGTAATTCTTGAAGTAAGTCACAGGGAAGTACATCCTTTCCATTCTTGTAACCCAATGATCGCAACCTCCTTATAGCTTGATCTTGATGAGTTGTGTTCAAATATTATTATAATCACTTGGGTTTCACCTCCATTCACTTGTACTTTGTTTGGCTAAAAAGTGCCAAAAAGCCCCGTAGAATCATCTACGGGGCTTGAAAACAAAAAACACGATAATCTTACCATTCGTGTCTCAATAAACTATAAAATCCGCATAAATTAGATGATGGTAACAGACAGATGACCATAAGGCATTAAAAGCTTACGATAAATAATGCTAAAAACAGCCCTTTGGTCCAATATTCAGTTAGAGACTGGCACCTCTCTGGATTCTGGTTTTATTATTCATTCTGTTGTTCATTAACATCTGCACTCCTTTCATCTAATTTTTACAGGTTTATCCTGTATTACAACTATATTACACAATATTGTTCTTTGTCAACACAAAGATACAAAAAGATAGGGGAGGAAACCTCCCCTATCCTGGTCTGCTAGAGGGCAGACCACCTTCCCAACATAATCAAATCGATCATCTCCTTCCTGTTGGCTGATAGACCGGTCACTTTTATTTTAGCTGAAGGCTATTGAAAATACAAAGGAAAAAATCATTATAGATATTCTTTCCTATTACTATCTTGTATAGACTATATTAGATATCCTAAACCTAGCGCCTATCGCCTATTGCCTATCGCCATTCTACCCGCATCACATATCCCACATCACGTATCTCGTATCAAACAAATGCACAACAAATGCAAGAAAGAATTGCTTTCCCTTCAAGCTTTGTATATAATTGCTGCATACCCGATCTATCAATAAGGAGGTTGAATGCATGTCCAACATAAAAAAGTCAAGCAAGCTGGACAATGTCCTATATGATATAAGAGGTCCCGTTATGGACGAAGCCAATCGTATGGAAGAAGAAGGCTATAATATCATTAAGCTTAATATTGGAAATCCAGCGACCTTTGGTCTGGAAGCACCGGATGAAATCATACATGATGTAATATTCAATGTTCGCAATGCGCAGGGTTATACGGATTCCAAAGGAATTTTCCCCGCCAGAAAAGCCATAATGCAGTACTGTCAGCATAAATGTATAGAAGGGGTCACCGTTAACGATGTATATGTTGGAAATGGTGTCAGTGAATTAATCATGATGTCCATGCAGGCATTACTGGATCATGGTGATGAAGTTATGGTGCCCGCACCGGATTATCCCCTTTGGACTGCCTCAATTAATCTGGCAGGAGGAAAGGCTGTACATTATCTTTGTGATGAACAGTCAGAATGGTACCCTGATATTGATGACATAAGTAAAAAAATCACCCCCAACACCAAAGGCATCGTTGTCATCAACCCCAATAATCCGACTGGTGCAGTATATCCCAAGGAAGTTCTGCTAGAGATTGTCAAGCTGGCTGAAAAACACGATTTGATATTGTTTTCCGATGAGATATATGATCGTATTATCTATGATGAAGAAGACATGCATCATTCTCTGGCTTCGCTGACTCAGGATGTGCTTTGCGTTACCTTTAACGGACTGTCAAAATCCCATCGAATTGCCGGATTCCGTGCCGGTTGGATGGTACTGAGCGGAAACAAGGCTCGGGCGGCTGACTATATTGAAGGCCTGACTATGCTGGCGTCCATGCGGCTTTGCAGCAATGCCCTGGCTCAATATACCATTCAGACCGCATTAGGCGGCTATCAGAGCATCAATGAATACCTGGTTCCTGGCGGGCGCTTGAGAGAACAACGGGATTTAACCTATGAAATGATCAACGATATACCCGGACTGTCCTGTGTCAAGCCCAGAGGTGCTTTTTATATTTTCCCCAAAGTTGATGTAAAAAGGTTTAACATAAAGGACGACATGCAGTTTATAAAGGATCTGCTGGTGGATAAGAAGGTGCTGCTAGTACAGGGCACAGGTTTCAACTGGCCCGAACCCGACCATTTCCGCATCGTATTTTTGCCTGTTAAGGAAGAATTGAGTAAGGCAATCAATCTAATAGGTTCTTTTTTGTCAGACTACCGTCAACATGATTAAGATTCTTCGCTACGCTCTGAATGACGTAAACCGAGATTCTTCACTGCGTTCTGAATGACATAAACCAAGATTCTTCACTACGTTCAGAATGACAAGTGCTGTCATCCTGAATGCAATGAAGGATCTAAATGGATATAGCAGCTTATTAACATTCCATATCCCTTTTGTTATTGCATTATGCCATTCGGAACTATCAGAAGCACTGGGTTATTAACCTTCTATATCTCTTTTGTTGTACCCAATAAACCCTTCAACAACCAATACCACAGCTACCAGGACAAGCACTGCCAATTTTGCAGTATTTATTTCTTCCATTGGTATTTGGGGAACATGTCCAAAAGGCGATAGGTCACTCATCCAGCCAGGCAATTTCAGCATATCGCCTAAATATACAACAAAAAATGAATAGCCAAGATAAGCCCAAGTTAAGCCTGTGAGCCTTGGCAGATATCCGATTAATAGCATAGCTAAACCTACCATAATCCACATGGCAGGAACTTGGACTAAACCAGCTTTTAAGAAGGTCGAAAACGGCATTACCTCGTCCATTACAACTTCAGCGGCAGACCATAAACCCAGTATTGACATAAGCTGAATTAAAGGAGCAGTTACAACTCCGATGAATGTATAGCCTCCAATTATTCTGTTTCTAGATACTGCTTTAGCAAGTAATTGTTCTGTCCTATTTCTTTTTTCTTCACCATAAAGTTTTAGGACAAACAAAAGTGTTGGTACTGTTCCTATTATACTTAGAATTGTCATGAGCATCGATACAAATCGTTCAGTCAAGCTCATGCCTTCTGCAGTTGGAAGCATTTGCCCTAAAATATCGTTGCTGCTTAAAAAGCCTTCTAAATCCCCTAAAATCGAACCATAGGAAATACCTAAAACAAACATACCAACAAGCCAGGCAATAATGCTTGTTCGTTGTATTCTTAATGCCAGCCCAAGTGGGGAATTAAGAAAAATAGAAGCCTTTCTTCTGCCAGGTTTAGTGGGTATGAAACCAGCTCCTATATCTCGAATGGAGTTTAAATAGAGAGAAATACCAAAGATTATTATGGATACTCCCAAGCTTACAAATATAGGCCACCAATAGTTGTTTACATAAACCTCAGTGCGTAATATTAAGCCCAAAGGTGTAATGAGTGATAGTGTTTCGTTTCCTACATCACCTATACCCCTGACTATATAAGCAAGTATAAGGAAAGCAAAAGAATAGCCTGTTGTTGCCCTTGTATCTGAAGTAAGCTGAGCGAATAAACCAGTTAATACTGCGAAGAAAATTCCTATTGTTCCTAAAGAAGCCCCATATAATAGAGAGCCATTTAAGTCCATACTCTCAAAGCCCAGGGCAAATAGTCCAAATCCTGATGCCAATGATAAGACTATGTTTGATAAAATGGCGATTAATATCGTTGCAGTTAAGGCTGATAAACGTCCTACAGGAAGAGAACGGATCATCTCAATACGGCCTTCTTCCTCATCTTCCCTGGTATGCCTGGTAGTTAATAATATGCTCATTATTGCCACTGCCAGATGTGTAAAAACCAGCATAAAATGAGCCATCATTGCACCATCGGTATAATTGTCCAGGCCGTAGCCAGGGCCCAACATAGCAGTAATGGCAGGATTTCTCATAGTTTTAGCCATAATCAGTCTATCTGTATTAGTTGGATATAAACCTGGGATTACAGCTCCATAAACTATAGTTGAAACTGCAATAGAAATAACCCATACAGGCAGCCTTATGCGGTCTTTGCGCAATATAAAACGCACCAGCCTCCATACATTGATATACAGATGTTTAGACATCACGCCTCACCTCCATCTCCTTTGTAATGCTTCATGAATAAATCCTCAAGCGTAGGCGGAGCGCTTTCCAGTTTTACAATGTCAAACTGACTTACATGTCTCATCACGTTAGCTAATTCCTCTGTATCTACTTGGAAGTATATTGTCTTGTCATTCTTTTCAAGATCATGAACACCCTTTACTTTGTTTAAGCTGTCAACAGAATCCTTGGTTTCAAGCTCTATACGCGTTCTGGTCAAGTGGCGCAGTTCTTCCAAGCTGCCAGATTCGATTATTTTACCTTGGCGGATAATACTTACTTTGTCACATAATTTCTCTACTTCAGACAATATATGACTGGAGAGTAAAATACTCTTTCCTTGCTCTTTTGCCTCCATTACATACTCCTGAAAAACTTTTTCCATCAGGGGGTCAAGTCCGGACGTAGGTTCATCTAATAAATAAAGGTCTGCATCGGATGCAAAGGCAGCAATTAAGGAAACTTTTTGCCGGTTACCCTTTGAATAGGTTCTGCATTTTTTGGAAGGATCCAAATCAAACCTTTCAATAAGTTCTTCACGCCTGCTTACATTGTTAGAGCCGCGAAGTTTAACAAATAAATCAATTACTTCGCCTCCAGTAAGATTAGGCCATAAATTTACTTCACCAGGTACATATGCAAGGTTCTTGTGAATTTCAACTGCATCCTTCCAGGCATCTTTCCCAAAGACTGTTGCTTTACCTTGCGTGGCCTTTAGAATACCAAGAATGACTCGAATTGTAGTGGTTTTTCCTGCTCCATTCGGTCCGATAAATCCATATACTTCTCCCTTGTTGACTTCAAGATCAATCCCATCTAAAGCTGTAAATTTACCAAACTTTTTAGTTAAGTTGCTTACATTTAAAATTGACATGCCAAAGCCCCCTCTATACTAAAAATTACATTGAGTTCTATAATCTTCTCTTACTGAGTAAATATTCTATATAAATGTGCTTATTCCTTTAATGAATATAGTGTTACAGTTGAAACATGTTTTCTTTATGGTCATGTTTCGATGTTTGCTTTTTTAGCATAAGAGTAGTAAAATGAGATTAACATATATGGTAAATCAGAGGATGATAACAATGGGCAAGAAAATGCTGTTCATTATTAATCCCAAGGCCGGAAAGGCGCAAATTAAAAATTCATTATTACAGATACTGAATATATTTACTAAGGAAAACTATGAAATCGTTGCTTATCCCACACAGTCTCATGAAGATGCAAGAAGAATCACCAGAGAGAGGGCGAAAGAATTTGATTTAGTGGTTTGCAGCGGTGGGGATGGAACTTTAAATGAAGTGGTTTCAGGCATGATGGAAAGTAAAAAAATTATTCCTATTGGGTATATCCCAGCCGGCACTACGAATGACTTCGCAAACAGCCTCCATATCCCTAAAAATTCGATAGATGCTGCTAATGCAATAATTGATGGAGAAATTTGTCTTTACGATGTAGGAGCCTTCAATGGAGATTATTTTATTTATGTGGCTGCATTTGGGCTTTTCACTGATGTCCCCTACCAGACGAAGCAGGAAGTAAAAAATGTATTAGGTTACCTGGCTTATGTCCTGGAAGGTATGAAAAGGTTGAACAAAATCAAGTCTCATCGGGTAAAGCTCGAATATAACGACCAGATGCTGGTAGATGATTTCTTGTTTGGAATGATTACCAACTCCAATTCCATCGGGGGTTTTAAAAACATTACTGACCTTGATGCTTTACTGAATGATGGATTGTTTGAGGTCACTATGATTAAAAATCCAACAAGTGCTTTAGAGTTACAAGAAATTATTTCTTCGCTGCTTCAAGAATACCCTTCAGAATATGTCCTTACCTTCAAAACATCTCATCTTGCAGTCAGCGGAGAAGAAAAAATCTCATGGACTCTTGATGGCGAATTTGGTGGCGCACATGATAGAGTTGAAATAAATAATATGAAAGAAGCAATATCCATAATAACACCCAAATCGGTTTAAGAAGACACACAAGTCCTATCATTTAGAAAGTATTCTAGCAAAAGTCTTTACTTCCTAAAAGATACCAGGTATCCAGATCGCTAATACAAGTCCTAATGCAAAAGAAGCGAAGTTAGCCACTAAGGCATATACACCTGGTTTCCATTTGGGGATCTTGTTCTGGCTGAATCTATGTAGATATCCAGTATAGATTACTGATTCTACAATAACAATCAAAATCTCTAGCAAGACGAAGAATATGATAAATGCCATTTCTCCAGAACGGTAGTTTATTATGTTAAGTGCAATGTTTAATGATACCTGTGTTATGATATTAACTAGGGCGATAAAGCCAAATTGCCTTTTTTCTCGAAAGCCGAACAAAAAAGCAATGGCAAGTTCAATAACGATGGTAAGAATAATACGGGCTGTAAGCGATAGTATTTCGTTAGTTGCATCATAGGATTTCTCTGCAGTTAGACTCGAGTTGGATACTACGGCAGAGTAATAGCTGTCGAAGGCATAACGCTCATAGGTACTGTCACTAACTATGAAGTTATCAGTATCGGGGAAGTATAGAAGTATTTTATATAAGCTTGGTGGATAATATGTCCAGCTGAATTGATGGGTCTGTGAACAATCTTGAAAATATTGCAGAAAGTGGTAGCCATCGCCATCGGTATAGTCAGCAAATTTCAAGAAAATCTCATAATTCTCGTCGCCTTCTTCATAGTGAGCATATTTTTTGTTACTGTCATTTAGTGCTGAATATGGACCGGTGGATTTCACACTGGAAAGCAGTGTTGCATAGTAAGTTTCACCTTCTAATCCTTCAAAGTCAATAATGACAGAGGGTTTTGGACCTATATCAGCAATGGCAGTTCCGGGAAACAAAATAGATATAGTAATTATGCATAGTAGAATGCAGACGATCCTCTTGAGGACAGCTTGATTACTAATAGAACCTCTTTCGATAATGTTTTCCATACAGTACATACCTCCCTCTTTCTGCTTGCTATTAGCGTCATTTATAAGCAATGCGTCTTTAATGCCTTATCTCAATAAACATACTTCTCATAACTGCATACTTTTCTTAAATCCTTTGGAATATCCTATTAATGAGAAAATAATTAAACAAACGTCCTTGATAGCTAATGCTATAAAATAATACAGCCTTGGGATATCCCTAACAATAAATACTTCGATAGCTTGTCTTTAGCTAAACTATCAAGCTTGTCACAAACCTTTTTAAATTTATTGTGTCCATATACCATACCTTCATAATCAAAGGAATCTTCTAAATCATATTTTGCATTAAAAACCAATGCAGTGTCATATTCTAAGCTTTTTTCCTTACATTCATCAAGCGTACCGACAGCAGGCGGACAAGCCCGTGTAGCATCGTACAAACATTGCCTTCGCATAATCTACGGACTTCATCTGAAAAAATAATTTCTTTTGTATCAATTAACCCGTATTGATAAATACCAGTTTCCTGTAATAAAGAATCTTTAATTATCATATTTACCTCACAAAATTTTTAGTAAATTTGCTATTTATGTCTTATAGCTCCTGCTTTGTAAGCTTTGGTCATTTTATTGTCATTCCAAACCAGCCTGCCATCTATGAAAGCCATGTCCAATCCTTCGGACAGCTGCTTTGGTTTGCTGAAATCCGCCATGCTCCTCAGCCTTTGCGGATCGAAAATGTTGATATCGGCATAATTGCCAACAGCCAGGGTTCCCCGTCCATCAATATGAAAGCGTTCTGCTGTCATTTGTGTCATCTTATGAATAGCAGTTTCAAGGCTGAGGATTTTTCGTTTCAACACCAATTCTTGAATAATCCTGGGGAAGGAACCGTACAATCTGGGGTGAGGAGAGTCAGTATTTCCATACAGGGAATCGGATATTACCATGGAATACGGCAGTCGTGCTATGATATCAACATCCCGCTGATCCATACTCATAGTGATAATACCTGCTTTTCCTTCCTCGTCGATCAGCAATTCACGGAAAAAATCTACCGGATCCTCACAGCTATTTTTTTCAGCCAAATCTCCTATGCTGTTTCCTGTAAAATCTTTATTTGCCGGCTTTGTAACATAACTTATGAACACCCTGTCCCAACCTATATCCAACGAAGTATTATCCCAGCTGTCATGTTTCCGATAGATCTCCTTTTTCAACAGAGCTGCGCCTTCAGCTGTGGATAATTTCCTTAAGGTATCCTTCATATCAGGTTCCTGTACACTGGGGGGAAGTAATGACAATATAGTTGTAGACCCGCCGGTATAAGGATAAAAGTCCACGCTTACATCCTGACCAGCAGCTCTGACTTCCTCAATCTTTTCTATGGCTTGAAAAACGGCTTTCTGCCAATTATGTATCCCAACGGATTTGAAGTGGCTGATGTTAACAGCTATCTGTGCATCCCGACCGATTTTCAGAACTTCCTCTACAGATGACACCAGGCTGTCACCCTCACCTCTGACATGGCAGCTAAGGGTGCGATTGTATTTAGAAGCCTCTCTGACCAATTCTGTTAATTCTGCTGTAGTAGAGTAGCATTCCGGTACATACATGATTCCCGTGGAAATACCAAAAGCTCCAGCTTCCATTGCTTCACGAATATATCCCTTTGCCTTGTCCATTTCAGATTGGGTGAAGGGAGCTTTTCCGAAACCTTTCACTGCTACTTTCACAGCACTGGTACCAATCATTTGTCCTGCATTAATATATGGATTAGCAGCTTCCAAAGCAGCCATATATTCTGGGAAACCCGAAAATTTCATCCACTCCGGTGCCTTCCCCAAAACAGGCTCTATAAAATCCAGCAACTGCTGCCCTGTATCCTCCGTATATGGAAATGGTGTCAAGCCGCAATTACCGCCAAGAACCGTGGTTATACCCTGTGCCAATTCAATTTCTCCAAAGTTTGGATCTGCCGCGGCAGCTATGTCACAGTGCCTATGTGAATCGATGAATCCGGGCGTAACTGTTTTATGATCGGCATAAAAGACCAAGTCGGGATTCCAGTCCGCTCTACAGGAACTCGATTCCGATTCATCATTGGAAGTATATCCATCAATATAAGGTTTGTCTTTACTGCTATCAGCGGAATCACATGGACGAATCGCTGCAATACGATCATTTGCAATTAAAATATCGCCTTTATATGGTTTACCGCCAGTACCATCATATATCATTCCATTTTTAATAAGTGTTTTCATAAGCTTCAATCCTATCTTTATTCAGTACATGGCATAGGATGGATAATAATAAGGTGCAGCATTCAGTTGAACTTTTAACAGTTAAGTTTTTACTGCGCTGACAAAAGCTTCAGCAGCCTTTATAAGCTTATCGAAGTCTCCCTTGCTTGTCCACTCAGGATTTACAAGGGCTGTACCAATACCTAATGCATAGGCCCCATTTTTTATAAAGTCTGATGCATTTTCCAGCGATACTCCGCCTACAGGCATTATTTCCACTTGCGGAAGCGGTCCTTTTATATCTTTGATATATTTTGGCCCAAACACTCTTGCTGGGTATACCTTAACCAGCTGTGCTCCTGCCTCCCAGGCTGTTAAGATCTCCGTAGGTGTTAACACACCTGGGACTGCCAGTTTACTGTATCGATTACAAGTCTCAATGACCTTAAGAGACAGAGTAGGCGAAAGAATGAAATCTGCTCCTGCTGTAATGGCATTGGCAGCATTTTCACTGTCCAATACAGTACCCGCTCCTATCATCATTTTATCTTCAAAGGAATCCTTAACCTTTTCTATCATTCGAAGCGCACCGGTAGTATTCATGGTAATCTCAATTGCACGAATCCCACCTTGGTACAAGGCATCTGCTGTTGCTAGTGCGTCTTTTTCCTCTACCCCGCGAACTATGGAAACCAGTTTGCAATCTCCCAATGTCTTAAGAATATCCGCTACCATTCCGATACAACTCCATCCTCAGCTATCCAAACCGGGTTTCTCCACCTATGACCCAACTCAGCCATTTCTTTTACTTTTTCTTCATTGACCTCTATTCCCAAACCTGGTGCATTTAGTTTCTTGACATAACCATTTTCGTATTCGAAAACATTAGGATCGACCAGATAGTCCAGTACGTCAGACCCCTGATTGTAATGAATACCCAGGCTTTGTTCCTGTATAAATGCATTTGGTGTGCAAAAATCCAACTGGAAGCATGCAGACAGTGCAATGGGACCTAACGGACAATGAGGTGCCACTGCAACGTCATAAGCTTCTGCCATAGCAGCAATTTTTCTAGTTTCCCATATACCACCAGCATGGCTTACATCAGGCTGGATAATGTCAACTGCTCCATCTTGAAGGATGCCTTTGAAGTCCCAACGGGTGAACAACCGCTCCCCTGTAGCAATTGGAATAATCGTATGAGCCCGCAGTTCCTTCAGTGCTTCATTGTTTTCAGAAAGCACCGGTTCTTCAACAAATAACGGCTTATAGGGTTCCAATTCCTTGATGAGAATTCTCGCCATGGTCTTATGGACCCGCCCATGAAAATCAATCCCCACGTCAATACCATAGCCAATTTCTTCACGAACGGCTGCCAAGCGTGCTACAGCAGCATCGATTTTAGCATAAGAATCGATCCAGTTCATTTCATCTGTTGCATTCATCTTTAACGCTGTATAACCTGCTGCCATCTTCTCTCGGGCTTCAGTTACTACATTGGAGGGTTTGTCCCCGCCAATCCAGCAGTAAACCTGAAGCTTGTCACGGACTGCTCCGCCAAGCAATTCATAGATGGAAACTCCCAGCTTCTTGCCTTTAATATCCCAAAGGGCTTGCTCTATGCCTGAGATGGCACTTGTTAAAATAGGTCCGCCGCGGTAGAAGCCGCCGCGATACAGCACCTGCCATATATCTTCAATATTACCTGCTTCTTTCCCTATCAGGTAATCGCTCATCTCTTCCACAGCTGTTCGAACGGTATCGGCTCTTCCTTCAACAATGGGTTCGCCCCATCCTGCGATGCCATCATCCGTTGTCACCTTGAGGAAAAGCCAGCGAGGCGGTACCTGATATAATTTCATTTCCTTAATCTTCACTTGAAGTCCCCTCCTTGATACTAAATGCTTTCATCACACTCCAAGACAATTACGTTTAAGTTCTTTATTTGGCACACTTTGTAATTATATCAGATTATGCCTTACCAATGTGTAAGTTTTTATAGATACATAAGTTTTATAGATAACCCTTTCCTCAACAAGAACATCAGAAAAAAGCCTTAAACTCCATACTACTGTGAGTATACTGGATATCGAGCTGTAATCGAAATAGTGTAACAGAACGATACATGCAATACCACAAAGTGGAATTAAAATTGTGTTGGTGAGTATGTCACCTACGGTATGCCCTTAAATTTCCGCCTCGATATCTGCTGTTAATTGTTGGTGATCTGTTGGGAACCATGTGTATCCTGCCAAACTGATATTCTCTCCCGCTTCCACCAGGAGATTTCTTCCTGCGTCCTCTTAACAGTCTGGTAAATGCCACAAAAAAAATAGCCGAAGGTGATTTTGATATACAGGTAGAAACCAAAGGCTCCAGAGAAATTAACCGTTTGGCTGAAAGTTTTAATGATATGGCCGTATATTTAGGAAAGCAAAGTAAACGTTAAAAGGATTAAATCTGACTCTCCCGTACTTCCTTTAGTGTAATTGACTCTCTGTGTTCAATCTGTTTCCATTCTACGTTTTTAAACAATGCAACTAAAGTGATAGGGATATAGGTGAATATAAAGAGCGGGAATGTAAAGGTATATATTAGCTTTTTGAATGTAGGACAATAAATCTTTTTCCACTCGGTAATAGTAGTTAAGAATCCTAACACTCTCCATATCGTTTAAAACCCCATAGTAATTTCCTGGTGTCAATATGATGATTCAAATCACCATTTGCTATTTCTTGACTGCCAACCACTAGTTTTTGAAGACTGATTATTATATACAGGATGATTGGAACAAATATCAATTTTCCGACAATCCAGAATAAAGGCAATATACCCATATTGTAAGGGTATGCCAAAGCTAAGATTAAAACTTCAAACATGGATAGGGTAATCAAAGCGAAAATTGCTTTCCACAATAGGGATACGTGTTCTAATAAGTATTTTGCACCAAAGACAAGCCTACGGAGTATTTTGTAAATGAAGTATAAAATACGATATGTAATTGTATTTCTCCACCATCCACCCAGCTTATATCTGGCAGCGAAACTCATGCAAGCTAACAGAAACAAGGGAACAATCAGAATATATAAAGCTCCTATGATCAGTATGTATCCTATGGCATTGATGTCGAGTATAGAAATAGTGATGAATAAAATGGCAATAATCCCGGCTGCAAGGAAATCAAAAGGTATTTTATCGACTCCATTGAGAATAACTTTTTCTTCTCCTTTTCTATGACCGGCAGAACATATAAGAAAAATAAAGAGTATTATGGAGATTAGAAAGGACAATACTGTAAAAATAATTAAATTATGGCGCATGGAATAAGCAGTCTGAATCCATCGTTCTGCTGTAAAATAGCGATCTTCTGCTGTTAATGTGTTTTTTACATAACAATCCATAGTATAGGTTTCGCCTTTTACATATTCAGAGGAAACACTTGGCACATCATCATACCAATAGTCACCCTCTTTGTAAATGTAAGTCAGACTCAACTGAACCTCTTGATTGTTATAATTGTTAAGGATAGTATCTCCTTTTTCATTTTTCAAAACATAAAGAAAGTTTGTATTATCGGTTGAAAAAACTCTTTCAATAGTGTTCAGATATGTGGAATCTTGCTTGTAAATAATAAAATAATTATAAAACAATCCATTAGCATATTCTCTAGTGATTTTTACAAATATATCTTCCTTTACCTCTGCAAGTGGTTTATCATAAAAATTATGTTCAACCAAATAGTTAGTCCCTACTATCCCAGCAATAAACCCCAGTGTAAAAATAGCAAAGAGAAATATTGCCGTAATCTTAGCAACCAGGCTATGTGTTAATTTATACACTCTACATCACCTCTTTCCATTTTGTAGCCCTGTCCCCAAACCACCTTAAGGTATCGAGGTTCTGCAGGGTTGATCTCCAGCTTTTCCCGCAAGTGTCGTATATGCACAGCCACAGTGCTTTCAGAACCAAAAGAATCCTCTTGCCATACTCGATTGTAGATAACCTTGGGTGGAAATACCTCACCGGGGTTTTCCATCAATAATTTTAGGATGTCGTATTCCGTAGGTGTTATATTAACTGCTTCTCCATCTAGGGTTACAGTTTTCGCCTTGTCATCCAGCTCGATTCCACCTATGCGCAAATTCGATGGCTTAACAGTCCCTCCTCCAAGGTGCATATAACGCCGCAATTGAGATTTCACTCTTGCGGTAACTTCTACAGGATTAAATGGTTTGGTAATATAGTCATCTGCCCCAATGTTTAACCCCAGTACCTTTTCAGTATCTTCACCTTTGGCTGTAAGTAAAATAATCGGGATATTATTGATTTCCCGTACTTTTACCATAGCGGTAATACCATCCATTTCAGGCATCATAATATCCATTAATATCAGGTGTATATCATTGTTCTTTATAATCCGCAGCGCTTCTTTTCCGTTATACGCCTCATATGTATTGTAATTCTCTGATGATAAGTAAATCTTTAATGCGGACACTATATCCTTTTCGTCATCACAAATTAGAATATTATACATATACCTACCCCCATACACAGTCTGCTTTTATCTACTATGTCTATTATGCATTTTTTTGTTTTAAAAACCAATGGGTAAACTCCTTAAGAATTTCTTAAGATTTCCAAAATACTAATTCTGGCAAACAAAAAAACACTAATGCCAGTGTTTTTATAAGTAATCTTCGGGGTCTAACCAATATATTTACTGCAGCATCATATTTGTCTTTGTTTTGGTGTTTGGATGGACAGAGTCGTCCACCCCTACATAAAGTCTTTCCCTGAAGGGCTTTGGAAAATTTGAAGGTCAAACTGGGGAACAACAGCCAGAATATGATCAAAAATGTCGCCTTGAACTGATTCATGTTCCACCCAGACAGTGCTTGCACTAAAGCAATAAATTTCAATTGGCAGTCCATGTTCTGTGGGAGCCAGCTGCCGAACCACTGTTATCATATCCTGATTAAGAGTGGGCAGATTTCCAAGGTATTCCTGTACATACGCACGGAAGGTGCCTATGTTGGTCATTCTTCTCCCATTCACCAACTGGTTTGGGTCACCTTTTATCTCTGCATTATAAGCCTTTATTTCCTGCCGTTTTTCTTGAATGTATTCAGTGAGATAATTAAACTTTTCATATCGTTCAAGCATCTCCTCTGTACAAAATTGGATGCTGTTCATGTCGATAAAAATAGATCTTTTAATTCTGCGCCCTCCAGATTCCCTCATTCCCCTCCAATTTTTAAAAGAATCGGAAACCATAGTATGAGTGGGGATCATGGTAATAGTTTTGTCCCAATTTTGAACCTTTACTGTATGCAAGGTAATATCGATGACATCCCCGTCTGCATTGTACTTGGGCATTTCGATCCAGTCCCCTACCTGCACCATATTATTTTCTGATAATTGGATTCCAGCCACAAAGCCCAGTATGGAGTTCTGGAAAATTAGCAATAAAACTGCAGAAAATACACCGATACCGCTTAGAAGAACTAAGGGTGATTTGTCCAGTAATACAGAAATAATGAGGATAATTCCGACAATTGAAAGTATAATCTTCATTACCTGCAGCATGCCTTTTATAGGTTTTTCTTTGGAAACATCCAAGGTTCGATACATAGATTCAAAGCCATCCATAAGAGAATAGAGAATCAGAATTGCGGCTAATATTATGTAAGAAAAAGCCAAGCGCTGTATCCATACCTGTAAAACTGGGAAAGCAGACGCAGAAACATGGATAATAATTGCTGGAGTCATATTTGCTACCCTTGAAAAAAGCTTTTGCTCCAACAATATATCATCCCACTTGCTTTTGCTGTGTTTGACATAGACACCTATGACATTGGTAAGCAATAACTTGACAATCTTCCGAGCCAGGAAACATGCCAAAAGTATAAGTAAAGCAATAGCTAAATTGGATACAATCGAAGCCCAGCTTTCAGAAAAGCCATAATCCAACAGGACTTTCTGTATAAAATCAACAACAGTCATTATTTGACCTCAAATATAGCTTCAATTTCTACCGGTACATTACCTGGTAAAGCATTCACGCCGATGGCAGAACGAGTAGGAGCACCTGCTTCCTCACCGAAGATGTCGACCAAAAGCTGACTTCCACCGTTCGCTACCTGGGGATGTTTATAAAATTCATCGGTACCAGCAACAAATACGAGAATTTTTACTACATTCCTTATCTTATTCAGATCACCAATATAATTTTCCAATACAGCTAATACATTCAGCATGGCATTTTTTGCACATTCCTGCCCCTGTTCAATAGTAATTTCTGCACCTAGCTTTCCCAGAGGCGATTTTCCGTCAATAGCAGGCACGCATCCGGATATATAAATAAGATCCTTACCAAACTCCTTTGCTTGCGCATATACGCCTCCTTTTGCCGGCGTTTTCGGGAGTTCAATCCCCATTTCTTTCATTTTTCCATAAACATCCATAGTAAATCTCCTTTGTTTAAGTGTTTCTTAAATTCCAGTTACAAATCCTGGATCTAAGATCCTTCATTGCATTCTGGATGACATTCATAGTTCGCGTCCAGTTAATATAACGAGGGTAATCTTATAATGTAATCATTTTGCCTGTTCTTGAAGATTCATAAACAGCTGTAATGATTTCTACCGGTTTTTTACCTTCATGCTGGTCAACAAGCGGCTTTCTATCCTCCCAGATAGCATGTGCCATATCTTCAATTTGTTTTTTATGTCCATCTATGCCAAAGGCAGTAGGATTACTTGATGAGTCATTTGTTCTATCACCAAGAACAATCCCTTCAGGAATATTCTGACCTTCTATAACCCATTTTAGTATACTATCTTCTTCCAGAGCAATAGTTCCTTTTGAACCATTGATCTCCAGCATCCTTGGATAACCAGGATAAATAGATGTGGTTCCTTCAATGGTACCCAAGGCTCCATTTTCAAATTCCAATATGGCAACAGCTGTATCTTCTGTTTCTATGTTTCTTACCATGGTTCGTGTATGGGCAAATACAGATTTTACATTCCCCATCATATACTGGAACAAATCGATTCCGTGTATCCCTTGATTCATCAACGCTCCGCCGCCGTCCATTTTCCAGGTGCCCCTCCATGAGCTCTGATCATAATATTCCTGCGAACGATAATATTTCATACTTAGTGTACCAACCAGGAGCTTTCCAAGCAAGCCCTCATCCAAGGCTCCCTTTAACCTGGTAGTTGCATCTGAAAACCTAAGCTGCGAAATTACGGCGAGCTTCACATTGTTTTGTTCACAAGCTTCAATCATTGTGTCTGCTTCTTTTACATTCAGCGCCATTGGTTTTTCTACAATGATATGCTTACCTGCCTTTGCAGCCTGAATGGCTAAAGGGGCATGTAAACCGCTCGGGGTGCAAATGCTTACTACATCGATGTCATTCTGCTGAAGCATATGTTCGTAATTATCATAAGAACGGACACCATACTTCTTTGCAAATTGATCTCTTGTATTTTTATTAACATCAGTTACTCCTGCCAGATAAGTACCTTCAATAGCCTTAACAGACTGAGCATGCCAAGTTGATACCGTACCACAGCCAACAATTCCAAATCCTAGTTTTTTCACTTCCTATCAGCCTCCTCATCTCCTTAAAAAAATAACCTCATTTTATATAAATCCAAAATTGGTTTTATGCCCTGAAGTAACAAATCCAGGGCATTTTTTTGTGAGCATCTATTACTTTACCCATTGTACAACAATCTCAACAGGTTTAGTTACACTATCTTCATAGCTTTTTGTACTCTCTACAGTATTATTTTAACATATATTCCGCAGCTTTACGAATTTTTTATCACTTTCCTTTAATAACTACTTATACAGTCTCTACTCTTTAACCGAACCCACGAGTATGCCCTTTACGAAGTATTTCTGTACAAATGGGTATACACAAACAATTGGAAGCGCTACCAATATGATTGCAGCATTTTGATAGTTTTCGGGTCTGACATCCACTGTACCCAATTCTGCCATCTTCAGGGCTGCTTCGCTCATGCCTGTGGTAATGGTTTTTTCTATTACAATTTTCCTCAAATAATACTGAAGTGTCCATTTTTTATTATCATCTATATATATCATCACATTAAACCAGCTGTTCCACACGCCAAGGGCAATAAACATGCCTATTGCCGCAAGAGTAGGCACAATAGTAGGCATAACAATGAGGAAAAGCGTCTGCGCTTCTGTAGCCCCATCAATCCTGGCTGCTTCAGTCAGGCTCTTGGGTATAGTTTCTATCTGGCTTCGGATAACAATAATATAATAAACACTAACTAGTGCAGGAAGTATGAGAGCTAAATAGGAGTCTTTTAACTTCAAGTATCTGGTCATCCATAAATATGTGGGAATCAGTCCACCGGAAAAGTACATAGTTAAGATAAAGTAATAATTAAAAACTTTTTTGCCGAAAAATTCCTTTGAAAAGCAATACGCAGCCATCACATTTACTAACAGCCCAGCAAGTGTTACTGCAGCAGTTATGGCAACTGAGTTAACAAAGGACGAGATAAATAACTGATCTCCCAGTATGGTTCTGTAAGCTCTGGTATCAAAACCTTTTGGCCAAAAACTAACACTCAATGCCACAACAGCACGCTCTTCACTTAAAGATATGGCTATTATATGCGCGAATGGCAATATTATTGTTAAAGCAAACAATATCAATATTGTATAATTTATAATATCAAATGCTATTCTTCCAGTTGATTTTTTCATATTTTTCCCTCTTCAAAATATACTCACCCAAGTTATCGTCTCACCACATAGACCATCCCGCGACTTTTCTGGCAGTTCTGTTTGCTGTAAAAAGTAAGATGAAATTAACAATAGACTGCGTTATACCAATAGCTGTAGTTGCACTGAACTGTGCTTGTTCAAGACCCAGCCTATATGTATAAGTGCTTATTACATCAGCAACATCATACACCATAGGATTATATAGTAGAAAAACCTGCTCAAATCCTATAGTTAAAAGACTCCCAATTTGTAACAGCAAGAGCACTGTTATTATTGTGGACAGCCCCGGAATAGTAATATGCCAAGTCTGTCTCAGCCTGCCGGCTCCATCAATAGTAGCAGCTTCATACAGCGTTGGATCTATTGATGTTATAGCTGCCAGATAATATACTGAAGACATGCCTATGCCTTTCCAGATGCCTGAAGATATAAGTATGGTTCTAAAATATTTACTTTTTGTCATAAAATACACAGTATCCTTTCCAAAAAACCTGCTAAGTACTAAATTAATAATACCGGTTGTAGGGGAAAGGATTGACATTACAAGAGATGCAACAACAACCCAGGAAATAAAATATGGTAGATAGCTTACTGTCTGAACAACCCTTTTAAATTTCATATTGCCTACTTCATTAAGTAACAATGCCAATAATATAGGTGCAGGAAAAGAAAAAATAAGCGAATATACATTAATAATTACAGTATTCTTCATTACATTCCAGTAAGTAGAATCAGTTAGAAAAGCTATAAAATGCTTGAACCCCACCCATTTACTTTCAAATACACCTTTAAACGGGCTGTAATCTTTAAAGCCGATTACGATGCCATATATCGGTACATAATGGAAAATAAAAAGCAATATTACTGCAGGAGCTATAATTAAATATATTGGTATGTCTCTACTTGGCCTGAACCTTAATTTCGGTGTCAAGCTATTCAAATTAGATGTCATTTTAGTTGCCGTTTTAGATGCCATTTAGTTTCATATTCCTCCGATTTTTTATTTAAGTTGGCCGGATATAAGGTTGCTTATATCCGGCCGGCAACTACTATTATTAACCGCGTTCCTGTATAACTTTCTGCAATTCTTCAGTATATGCATCAGTAATATATTTATATTTCTCCAACCATTCGCTAACCAGTTCATCATATTCTTCCATTGAAATTTCATCCATTATAGCTCTGTACATAATATTTAATGATTCTGCTCTTGCTTCTGCAGATTTTGGGGCAAGGTCTGCAATAGTTGGAACAAATGATGCATAGGTAACTTCAGGTATCGAAGAATTTTCTTCAGTCACTGTTTGTATACCAGTCTGCCACAATTCAGAAAATTTAGAAGCCTGATTCCCATCCATTCTCGGAAGCACTCCAGCCATTCTTACATCCATGCTGTCAGCATACCAGTATGCTCTCATGAACAGATAAGCGTTTCTATAATATGTCTGGGCATTTATTTCTACATCCAGAACCCTTGATCCGTCCTGGCGCACAAAATACTCAATACCTTCGCGTCCCCACGAAATTTCATTCGTAATATCTTCATCAAGGAATGCTTCAAAAACTCTTAAAGCTGCTTCCTTGTTAGGCGAAGCTTCCGAAATTGAAACAATATGCCAGCCAAGGGGAGAAAAACTCCAATATGCGAGTCTGGGTTCGACTCCGGGGGCTATGGGATTATTGGTAAAGCCTACCAACGCTGTGGTATTCCCTGCTTTTGCAAACTCCTGCTGTCTGTTCAGTACTGCTGCAGAGTCGCCGCGCCATACCATCATGTTTTTTTCCATGATCCTGTTTTCCAATTCAGTAGTTGTATTGGTTACAAAAGTTTCGTCCAGAAGATTGCTTTCATATAGTTTTTTGTGATATTCGACAGCGTCTCTGGTGCCGGGATATTCAAAGGCCCAGATATATTTGTTATCGTCGGTAACCTGCATTTTAACACCGTTTCCGTCAACCTGGGAGCCAAATGCCTTGAAGAACATATCAGCCATCATAAAGCCGCCTCTGGTTGAAAAGGGAACAGAGTCGGGATATGCCTCTTTTACAAGGGACATAACTTCAAACCAATCATCGGGGGTTTTAGGTACTTTATCTCCCCATACTTCACGTATTAAATCCATTCTTGCATATGTTCCTGATGGGGATCTGGCGCTTTGTACATAAAGTCCGTATACATTGCCGTCATCTGTTCTCATCATATCAAGCAAGTCTTTTGTATAGATTTCGGAAAGGATAGGAGATTGAGGTAATAGATCTTCCCAATTGGCGAAAGCACCTTCTGCTCCATATTTGTTGATATCCGCATGGAACCAACAGTGGACTATATCGGGCAGCTCGCCTGAACCCATCAATAAATTAAATCTTGTCTGAAAATCCGCATAACTGGGCTGGATCATTTCGAGATCAACATTGGCAGCTTCTTCTATTATATTTAAAAATGGGTTATCACTTACGTCTACGTCGCTTGGAAACGCTATTCCCGCATCCCCAAAAAACATTGTAAGCTTAGTAGGAGGTTCCTCAGTAGGCTCTGGTTCTTTTGTAGGAGCAGCAGTTTTCTTCGGTTCTGGTGTCTTCTCTGGTGTTTGATCTGTTGATGCAGGTGTGCAAGCAGTTGCTGTAATTATTATACACAGCAATACAGCTATTACCAGTGCAATTTGTTTTCTTAACTTTTTTTGCATTGAATAAGCCCCCTTATTTATTTTGTTCTTTGTTCATTCCCCCAGCTGAAATTGGAATTAAATTGGTTATAACCTTTGTGACCTTATTATAGCTGTGATATATAAGAGCTGCAATATAACTAACTTGCAATAATGCTAACTTTTATGCATTAATGACAATAAATTGTTTGTTATAATGTTAAATTAATTGACATATCCTTAAGTATCAGCAATGTTTGTACGTTTGGAAGGTGCTAATTAATTTTTCATTATGTTTGTTATATGTTATTATGTTTGTACCGCTGTATTAGTAATATATTTTAACCAACACTGCTCTACCTGCATGGTTACCTGTATAAACAACTTTTTGCAATATTGGTTTGATGCACTCACATCACATATTCTATATATATTTTCCTCGTATAAAATATTTTAGATATATGCTTGAGGAGGACACACGATGTATCGCAATAAAAATATCAAAATAACCTTGGAATTAAGCTATGTATATAGACTTTTTATATCATATCTCCTTATTATTGCTGCTTGTGTAGGGATTATGGCTGTTTTCTCTTACAACATTGAAAGCAGTAACATTCAGAAATTGGCAATAGAGTCCAGCAGTGATCTGCTTCACCATTACAAGGGTACTATAGATACTCTGATTCTAGACAATATAGATAAAATATACTTACTCGTCTTACAAAATGCAATAAGCAATTATGATATTGCATACTATTTCACCAACCCCGTTGATGGCAACTATTCAGGATTGTTAAAGGTTACTGGTTTTTTGAATAATGTCAAGATGTCCAATCCGCTGATTAACTCAATTACAATATATTACAAAAATAATAATCTGCTGGTTTCAACTGATGGGATAAAATACAGCCCGGAAGATGATTTCATCTTAGCTGACAAGGGATACATATACGAATTGTTTGATAATGATGTTAAGGTATATTGGGGGCTTCAGAGAGAGCGTATAGAAAATACGTCATATTCTTATTCTGCAACAGAGTTGAAATCAGAATTTGACCTGATAACATACGTTCGCAAATTTACTTCTCCCTCTACTCTTCCGAGTGCAGGGGGAGGAAGCATTGCCATATCTGTAGATGAAGTAGTTTTATACTCATTAATTATGGATTCAGCCCCTTCAAATTGCGGAGAAATCCTGGTTATTGGTGAAAGCGGGGATATAGTATCTCACAGCAAAAAGGATTATCTTTATAAGAATATTGACACTTACCCCTTTGGAAACAGAATAAAGGATTTGATATTTCAAAATCCATCCGGTCATTTCTTAAGTAAGGTAAACGAAATAGATTATGTTGTTTCATATGTGTCTTCTGATTACAATAAGTGGACTTATATCACGCTGCAACCTATTACAGACCTGACAGAAACAAGATTCAAATACCTGGTTCATTCAATAACACTTCTTGCTTTTATTATACTAATGTTTGGGGTTGTTATTTCCTTGTTATTAACAAAAAAAATTTATTCTCCATTAAAGCAATTATCTGATCTTTCTAAAAGCATACTAAAGCCCCGTATTCATCAGAACAAAAAGGATGAATATTCGATCATAGGTTCTACATTGGATTTGCTCTCAGAAACTGTTAAGGAACAAGAAAAAAGATTAGAGCAAAGCATCCCGGTAATGAAACATCATTTTGTAAATAATATGCTTCACACAGATACACTTAACGAAGAGATAGTATATGACAAAATGGAGTTTCTTAACATAAATTTTCACTACAGCTTTTATGCCGTGTTAATTCTGAAAATAAGGGATATTACAAATATTGGCTTTGAAGCTTTAACACTGATAAAACTAAATGTACTTGAAAAAATTGATTCCTGCTTAACAGATCAAAACATGCGGAGCATTTGCAGCGAAGCCATTGAATCCAATGATTCCATTAACATTATACTTAACCTGAAGTCCGAGAATTATAGTATTGCAGATAATGTAACAAGTTTAATTAAAATTATCGAGAGTGAGCATGAGGTACATATAAACATTGGTATTGGTAAAATTTATAACGAATTAAAACATATTCCATCATCATATAAGGACGCTGTAAACAGCTTGAATTATAGTTATATTTTCCCTGAAGCCAAAGTATTTACTATGAAGGAAGTATCAGCATGGAATGAGAATACAGGGAATAAGCTAAGACAATTATATGATGAATTTTGCTCTTCAATGAAAGCAAGTGACAAAAAAACATCAATAGTAAATATTTTGACAATAGTCAATACAATAAGAAGCAAGCATATAAGATATAATCACGCACTAAAAATTCTAACAAAATGTGTTGTCTTTATTGAAGATACTATTTCTGAGCTGAAAATAAATCCGAATAATATTACCAAGAGTGACATTTATTCCGACTTTGATAATATAGATGATATTATTAAGCTGAAAAACTGGTTTATAATTGTTATTAATCAAGTTTTTTCAGAGATAGATGAAATGAAAATGGAGAAAAAATCAGATTTCATCTCACAGGTAAAAGAATTTATATCACTTAACATATTGGAGCTGTCAATTTCATTAAACTATGTATCAGAGGCAATGCATATCAGCCCGTCTTATTTAAGCAGAATCTTCAAACAGGAAACCGGTATTAATTTTGTAGAATATTTAATGGATTGCAAGCTTAATACTGCCAGGGATCTCTTGCTGGATAATGCAGATATGAAAATAGAAGAACTCTGCAATATAATAGGTTACTCAAGCCCCCAATACTTTATTAGAAAATTTAAAAATAAATTTGGCACTACACCGAATGAATATCGTTTAGAGCATATTAGAAAATTTAATCTCGCATGAGTTACAGAGTACGGGTTACGGGATACGGGATACGGGATACGGGATACGGGATACGGGATACGGGGTACGGGGTACGGGTTATCCGAACAGAATGTCT
>ENA-UOOM01001352-UOOM01001352.1-fermentation-metagenome-genome-assembly--contig:-NODE-1352-length-23925-cov-58.851194_pt1 | contig 23925 bp, 24 predicted proteins | sample MGYA00245781_ERZ724031 | MGnify/ENA primary metagenome ERZ724031 (study PRJEB28704, sample SAMN03018317) | fermentation metagenome | biome: anthropogenic terrestrial biome; feature: soil... | reverse complement strand
ATAAAAAACACAGGTAGTTTAACCGTGTTTCAAAATTACATCCTCCGGAGTTATTATCTTATGATACTGAAACAACTCTGCTTCGATTATTTCCGTACCCGTTGAAACAGGTTCCTGTATAATTGCAGATTTTAATTTCTTTCCTAAAATTCCGGTTGGTTTATCAGGTCTAATTATAAATCCAATGCTGCCATTTCCATGATGAACAGGCTTTGATTCAAGAAATTCTTTTGTATGAAATTCAAGTGATATATCTTCTTCACTTTCATATTCAACAACAGGATAGTACATCCCCTTAGGGCAAACTTCTATAAAACTTTTTTCAATATTCCTTTTTGCCTCTTCAATCTGCTCTTTAGTCATATGTTCCAATAGTTTAGGATCTGAGAAGTTCTTTTCCATATCACCCCATATATCCATGAGATAAACCCTGTTTATTTGAGCCCAATGCTCTTTACTGTCTTCCTTGTTTTTAAACCACAATTTTTCAGGATATTCTTCATTTACTTTAAGTGTAACAGGCTGTTCAATCAAATATGAAACACTGTCCTTATTCATAGTAAAATGCAGCTTAGCATCATCATTAAATTCCGGTATTTCATTAAAATCACCGGCAAATTCAATGCTGGTCAAAAACAACATATCAATATTTTGATAATCAACTCCCCCTGGAATCCAGCCATTTCTCAATAATTCAGACAGAAATAACACACTCTCCCCATCTTTAAAATTTAAAAGGCGATTCTCTGTAACATCTATTTCAAATTCCATTTCATCAATAAATACATTTTTTATAGTTCTAAATGGTTGAGTAGCTTCTATTCTATTCCTGCCCTTTAGTATTGACCTGTTTGTCTCTTGTTGTCTTATCTCACAAGGCTCTGATAGTTCCATCTCTTCAATTTTCAGGCGATATATATCATCATATTCTAAAATGATAAGGCGTAACTTCTTTCCATATCGCACTATCCCTGCAATATTACAGACAATTCCATCAATCTCTACAGTCTTGCCAATTATTTTTATTTCATCTATTCGTGATAAAAGCTTTTGTATATATTTAATATTCAATTATACATCCCCTTCATACTTTACTAATTTCTGTCATTTGTAACATTGCCGTCACCGCTTACAGGTATAACTTCCCCTAAAATTGTTGCCGGCGGTTTAATAATGCATTTAACAAAATCCTTTGTTCTTGCTATAATCTCTCTTGCTTCCCTGAGCTTCTGACCTGCATATATTGTCGGGGCAGCAGAAACTCCGTATGCTTCAACACCAAGAGAATCTGAAATGTATAATGCCCGATATAGATGATACTCTTGAGTAACAATAATTAACTTTTCAGCTTGAAAAATTTCCTTTGCCCGATATATACTGTCATAAGTTGATATGCCGGCATGGTCCATAAAATATACTCTGACGCAATTCCCTTGTCAATGGCATACTGCTTCATTGTATTTACTTCATCATAACCCTTTTTGGTATTATCCCCGCTCATTAACAATCTATCAGAAACACCCATGTTATACAGTGCTATTCCCTGCAAAAGCCTGTCTTGAAGCATAGGACTTGGTGTCCCATCAGCTCTGACACCTGCTCCAAGCACAATAATACAATCTGCATTTAAACTTACAGCTTCCTCCGCAGATATAATTCTATCCTTAACTAAATTCTTAACATATGCATTAATTACGAAAATAGTAATAAATAGTATTAATAATATTAAAAACGAATATCTAATTATTGTTTTTAAACTTTTCATATACTTTTTCATTCTTGTCTTATTTATCCTTATATGTATTTACTTCCTTCTTTTACGCTTAACTTTGACAAGTTGTTATTGTCTATTGGCATCCCCTTAGGGCAAACTTCTAACCATCTACTCCTAAACAATCCTTACTTAAATTCATTTCCCATTCTTCTTGCCATTTCTAGTTTTAATACGCCCAATAAGCATCATATGTTCTATTGATATAATCCATTTCAACTTCGACATAAGGATAGAATACAAACCAGAAATCATCATGGTAACTTACTGTATTTGGATATAAGTTGTTGGATTCAAACGCAGATGGATAAAATGGATATGGTCTTGAATATATTACAGAAACCGTGGTATCAATTCCATAATAGTCCATAACCACAGTGCCTAAATCAGCAATGGTCTGAGTCAATTCACTTCTATTATCATTAAAAGGAACTAAAAAATCATTTAACCCGGCACTTAAAAATATAGAAATAAATATTGTATCATTATTATCTGATATATCAACATCTATATTATCAATCAAGATAGACTTATCATCAACATACAAGTTACTATTATTGGAAATTAAATAATCACCCATTTCTTCCAATGTCATTAATGAACCCTGTGAAGAAAGTGTTATATTAGCAGTTTCCGCAAATTCTGATTCACCGTTACCTCTTACCGCTGTAACACTAATATATACTGTTTCATTTTCATCAAATCCACCATATTCGAGACAAGAATCAGGGTACCAGTGCCACTTATTGCTGCCATTTTCATCTACTATTATATAATATTTATCTATAGAATTATCGTATACAAATACCCTATAATAATCTGCCTCCGGAATACTATCCCAGTATATTGAAATGCTGTTTGCACCAGTTTGTGTTAAAGTTACATTTGTAGGTTTTTCAATATAAGTTACATTATTATATAAATCATCTAAACTATAAGATAAATCCTTAGGCATTGATTTAAATATATTAATAGGAACTGCAAACCCAATGTTTTCGCCTTCTGTATATCCGCTTAAAATCACTCCTACTACCTTGCCATAATCATTAATTAAGGCACCGCCTCTGCTTCCGCGACTTATGGGAGCTGATATTTGTATTAAATCCTTTCTGTTTGAGCTGATTATACCATTTGACAATGTATTGCTCAAACCAAGAGCACTGCCTATTGTATATATTTCCTCTCCTAATTTAATATTGTCAGAATCACCGATTTCCAAGAAAAACTCATTTTTTTTATCTATTCTAATCAATGCAAGATCATTTATGTCATCATATCCTTGCACTGTTACCTTTCCATTATAAATGCTGCCATCATCATCCATTACTTCTATACTTTTTGCTCCGTCAACCAAAAGAAAATTTGTAACTATACTGCCATTAGAATCTATATAAAATCCGCTTCCGGACCACATGAAATCATCATATCCCGTAGCCTGCAGCATCACTACACCCTTAGATAATTCTCCGATTTCATTAGCTGTAAGCTTCTTCTCTTCTTCTTGATTTAAAACTAATAAATTCTGAGCCTCTTCCTTCGACACTACTCCTTCGACTACAAGCTTTTCTAAAAGTGTATTATTTGCATCCTTAACTTGAAATTGAAGCGTATCATATGTAGTTTTCGCAACATAATCTCTTATAAATGGACTACTGTTAATTTTATTAAGAATTTCTTCATTCAGCAATCCAATTGTCCTTCCATATAATACAGCATTATCCCAGGAAAAATCGGCATTGTTTGTATCGCTGTATCCCAAGGCTCTCAATAAAAAAGTTATATAGGACTTGCCGTTTAATACATCGTTTGAGCCAAATAAACCATTGCCTAATCCCTTTGTCAGATTATTTTTATAAGCATAATTCACATATCCCCTGCCCCAATCCGGCACATCTGTAAAGACACAATCTTCTTCATTCATTTTTAGAGCTTCTGCTTCCTTGCCAAGAAGCCTTATAAGCATTACTAATCCTTCTAATCGTGTTGGCTGACGTTCTAATTCATAACCATTTTCAGTTCCCTTAAAAACTCCTATCGTAGAAAGTTTATCAGCATACATTTCATAGGATGCCCCAAAAGCAGTAATATTTGTTATTAATAAAATAGTAATTATAAGCAAAAACACCTTAAATTTTTTCATTTTCCCCTCCATTTATTACATAATTATTTTTCCGGATATTTTATTTTAATATTAAATTATACATCTTCTTCATACCCTACTATATTTCTGTCATTCGTAACATTGCCGTCACCGCTAACAGGTATAGCTTCTCCTAAAATAGCTGCGGGCGGTTTAATAATGCATTTAACAAAATCCTTTGTTCTTGCTATAATCTCCCTTGCTTCCCTGAGCTTCTGACCTGCATATATTGTCGGGGCAGCAGAAACTCCGTATGCTTCAACACCAAGAGAATCTGAAATGTATAATGCCCGATATAGATGATACTCTTGAGTAACAATAATTAACTTTTCAGCTTGAAAAATTTCCTTTGCCCGATATATACTGTCATAAGTTGATATGCCGGCATGGTCCATAAAATATACTCTGACGCAATTCCCTTGTCAATGGCATACTGCTTCATTGTATTTACTTCATCATAACCCTTTTTGGTATTATCCCCGCTCATTAACAATCTATCAGAAACACCCATGTTATACAGTGCTATTCCCTGCAAAAGCCTGTCTTGAAGCATAGGACTTGGTGTTCCATCTGCTCTGACACCGGCTCCAAGGACAATTATACAATCTGCATTTAAACTGACAGATTCATCTGCCGATATAATTCTATCCTCAGCTGAATTCTTAACATGTGCATCGATTACGATAATAGTTGTAAATAATATTAATAATAATAAAAATGAATATCTGATTATTGTTATTAATCTCTTAATACGATTTTCCATTTTTCGACCTTCACTATTCAGACTATGCATCCCTATTTAAACAAATCTCACATCTGCAGGTTTTCTGTTTACTGTTCTTTGATATTCCACATCAGGATAACCAAGAACAAATGAAAGTATTAATTCCTCATTATCCTTCATGCCGATTAGCTTTTTAATTTCACTGTTTAAATCAGCTGCCCTTTTAAAGAATCCAATATAACAAGTCCCAAGCCCTAATGTATCAGCCAGCAATTCCATTCTTGAGGCTGCAAGACCGGCATTTACATCGGCAAATCCTGATTTTTCTTCACTTACAATAACTATAAGAGCCGGAGCATTAAAAAACAGCTTGTCTATTTTTTCATTTCTAAATTAACATTAAAATCAACCGTTGCATTTTCAGGCTTTCCTACAATAAATATTTTTACTTTTTTATTTTTTAAAAGCAGATGTCTTGCAAGAGCAAGTCCATCTCCGCCGTTATTTCCTCTGCTGCAAACAACCGTATAGTGGTTTAAATTTAAATCTATGTTCTTTATAACCTTTAAGGCTGCATTTTCCATTAATACAATACTTGGAATGCCAATTATATTAATGGCACGACTATCTGCTTCTTTCATTTCTTGGCACAACTTATCAAATCCATAATCCTTCTCCTAAATTCCCTCTTTTAACGTTTTACTGCTGTTTTGCTCATTTTTGAAAACTCACCAATACGATACAAAGTCATAATTTAAAAACTCAACACTAATTTGAGCAAACATCATTCTTAGATGTCAATTATTGTGTTCACATTATTATTCTCTAACAATTCAAAGAATTTTTGAGCACTTCTTTTGTAACCCTATAGTATATAATTTAGCCATAACTTATACTCTCACTTTCATCTTTATAACCAATTTCTTCATTTCTTAGATCTTATGCATCCTTAATCAATTGTCCGTAATCTTTATTATCATCAAAAATTGAAAATTGATTTCTTGTACTAAATACTTATCAAGAAGTCTTTCTTCTAATTCGCCTTGCAAAAGAATTTCGTTTGATTTTAGTATATTTTTAACCTCAAATATTCGTTTATAAAATTCACGCACAATCCGCATTAATAGATCCATGCTCAATCCACAGTCTCCTTGATATTATTTAAGATAAGCTCTGCAAACTGCTTTCTAAACTTCTCGTTAAAATCCTCTAAATTTCTAAAATTTTCACCAATATAGGTTTCCATTTTTTCAATCGCGTCATCTCTCTCATATAACTCTTGAAGGCCATTGAAATAACCTTTTACATGTTCAAGACCCGTCTTTCTATTTTCATAAGCAAACACGTTGCCAAACAAAGGATAATTAACTACGGTCTCAATTAAAGCTTCAGTGGTCATGCAGTCTAATATATCCTCCGGAATTTGACAAGCTTCAGCCATTTCCGGCAGCGACTTCAATTTCTTCCACTCTTCCATTCCAGGTACGACCGGATATTGATAAGCTTCGGTAATTGTCTTCTCGCACCCTACCATAAATATTAAAATACTACAAAAGATACAAAACACTGCTATGTTTTTCCGTCTCATATTAACTCCCTTGGACTTCCTGTTAATACTAAAACTTTCATGTTTACGCTCCTTACTGATTCTTTATTTGTTCAGCCCTTTCTACTCTGTCTTAGACAGGTCGTAATAAAATTGGTTTTCTTGGCGTAAGCTATAATCACTTTCCATAACCTCAATAATTCTTTTCTTGATTTTTTGACTAAACTTTTTCTTGTTCAACAAATCAAACAGCAAATCAAATACTATATTACTATCACACTCATATAATCGTTCCAGCAATAATGTATATAATTGCCTGGTAGTGTTATTTGACGGACTTCTTTCAAGTTCATATACATATGCCTCTATTACCCTTCTGTCTGATTCATATCTGGAAAGCATATCAATTATATCTTTTCTAAGATAAACTTCCTCCAGACTTTCCGCAGGACCCAGGCTTAAATAATATTTGAGTAATATTTCAAAGGCCCCCTGATTCCCAATATATACATAAGGTGAAATTGCATTTATTGCTCTTTTCACAATATTTATATCTGTATTATATAAATATTCTATAATTTCATCAACATTTTGATTTTTTTTATTCTCATACCAAAGATATTCAACTATATCCTCGCCTTCCGGTATCTCTACGACTTCTATTTCTTCAAATAATTCACAGGCTTCCCTTAGACCTTCAATTCGATTCTGCAAATATAATTCACGACAGCAAGAGAAACTGTCACTTTCAAAAATCTCATCCAAGTAAGTTTCAAATATTTCAGTATTATTCATACATACGCCATATTCCCACTCATCACCATCCTGATGATAAAAAGTGCAATTTTGGCAAGTTCTATCATATTCTATATCATCATCTTCTAAATCATCTTCAAACATATTATTTATCCTTTCTTTGTATTCTGTATTTTCTTCCTTGATCATGCTATCTGATTTTATTATTACCCCTTCAGCAACTTTATAGACTTTTCTTTTCTCATTTTTCTTGCCATTACTTTATATTGCACACCGCTCCTTTTAAGCTATACCCGGCGTTATAGCCGTAATTAATAAATTTAATTTCACAGCAGTTTTTCACTCCACTCGGCTTCTTTGAATCCAACTAAAACAACTTCACCACCAATAAGTATCGGTCTTTTAACCAGCATTCCATCAGTTGATAACAATTTGATTTGCTCTTCATCAGACATATTCCCTAATTTTTCTTTTAAGTTTAAATCCCTATACAGCATTCCACTCGTGTTAAAGAACCTCTTTAATGGGTATTCGCTTTTTTCAATCCAGTTCTTCAACTCACTCTCATTTGGGTTTTCTTCTTTTATAGGTCGCTCAACAAAATCTATATCGTTTTTCACCAGCCAATCCTTGGCTTTTTTACAAGTACTTCATCTTGAATAACAAATAAATGTATACTTCATTTTCCCTCCTGATTTTCATAAGTATTTACTGACTTCTTTTATGCTTAACTTTGATAAGTTACTATTGTCAATAAAGCTTCTTACCCATTCCTTGTTGGTTTTTGAATATTCTCTAAGTGCCCATCCAATAGCCTTATCAACAAAAAACTCATTTGTATCTGAATTGTTTAATATTGCCTTGCTTAAAAAATCCGTATCCGTTTTTCCCTTATATTTTAATTGAAACAAAATCGAGACTCTTTTCAGCCAAATATTGTCTGAAAAAATCCACTTATCAATAACCTCTTCCTTGATGTGAGGATATTTCATACAAATATAACCGACTATGGGGCTTATGGCATCCGCGCTGTCCCACCAGGATTTTGTCATTATTAGTTCTTCCATTTTATCCATATCATCAGCAGTTTATATAATTATAGTTTAATTCTATAATAACTTCAAAATGCGAACCGCCTTTCTGCTGGTGGCTCCATTATTATCTATGTATTTATTCATATATTATTTCTATTAACAATATGAATAGTACTTTTGGAACTTGCTCTTCGGTTTATCAGGAATAGTCATTTTTATTCTGCCCTCTTCAATCAAAGGAGAAATATATGTCTTTATAAAATAGCTTGGTGTTTCAAATCCAAATTTTTCCGCAAGTTCTTCCCTTGAACGCGGCGTAATGCAGAAATCTAAAATTCTCTGTTTGAAATCGGAATCTTCGTCTTGGGCTACTGTCTTTTTATAAAATATTACCTTAAAAACTCCTCGTCTATCAATAAATATAGGTGCAGGCATTCCTGCTTTTTTTAGTTCCGCTATAATAGTAGGAATACCAGAAAACCGATTTTCTGTATCAATCATAATTTCTAATGCTCCTGCTATATATGGATTCCTTGTATCTGCAGCTACTTTCCCTAAATCATCTATGGTTATTCTGCCATAAAGTCCTCCCGGATTTTCTAATTCCAATCTGTCCTCATACATTACTAATCTTATAGGAGAACGTTCTGTATGGACACTGTAATCCCTGTGTATTAGTGAATTCAGTATGATTTCCCTAACTGCTTTTATTGGATATTCCGGCTTGTCAGCACGAGTCCCATTTTCATTTATAATTGTTTTCACTTTCATGTTTCTTCGAACAAATGCTAATGTACCTTCAAGCATTTGTGATATTGTACCTTCAATACGTTTATTATCTATAAAACGTTCTCCGTCCACGCCAAGTTCACCTATTTTCTTGCCCTGCACCAACATTGCGGTTACACTTAGCTGAGGAAAAAATTCTTGCGGATATTCTCCAAGTAGCATAAGACCTGCCAAAGTAGGAAAACCCTCCTGACTTATACCCTGAGTTTCCATTATTCGTTCATCATCAAGATTAGTTAAATTTATCTTTTGTCTGCGCAACTTTATCAGATATTCAGTTATATTGTCTTTTTTCAAATACTCCATTGTTGCTCTATCAACAGTACGAAGCTCATCATGTATCCTTTTTTTAAAGGCCTCATAGCTATAAATTTCATACTCTGTCATAGGCTGGTCAGAATCACCAACACGAATGTATGACCCTCGCAATCTGCCTGCCCCTTTATAAAAACACGGTTTATCATAAATATCACACTCTGAAATTTCCGCACTAACTACCAGTTTACCCGCTACTTGAGCTACGGTAAATAATGGCCTTACCACAGGCTCCATTTGCACGGATTGTTCTACTACTTTTTTCTGAAGTTCTTGAGCATCATAGACACCTGTCACTTCATAACCGGAATCTTCATCTATACCAAAAATAATTATCCCGCCACCGATTTGATTAGAAAAACTAGATAAAGTATCATAAAGTCTTGATGGCGTACCACCAGATGCCTTCTTTATTTCTATATACTGTTTTTCACATTTTTCAGTAGTAATCTTATTAACTAATTGGACTAATTCTTCTTCTAACAAATTACCCCCTCCTTTACAATTCATACTCTACAATACCATAATTTTATGCAAATTTCAAGATTTTATACAAATTTTATATATTTTATTGAAATTTTACATAATTTTATGCAAATTTTATATATTTTATTGAAATTTTACATAATTTTATGCAAATTTTATCAAATATATTAGAATTTTTTTATAATTTTTTAATAATTGCAATCTAACCCATACTAACTTATCTATTTCTATAGTTTCTTTGTCATAATTATCTGACAGGTATACTGCTCATGCTAATCTAAAAATAGGTCAGTAGGCCATCGAAAACTTGTCAATATCAGTATATTCGCTTCAATCTTTGCTCTATTTACCAGTATAGTTTGGTTTCATGTTCCAACATCAGTCAGCCCTCAGAGTTTATTAATAAAAGAAGGCTGCGGATTGCCCGCAGCTATATTCCTCCTTATTTTTATTGTGTAACGAACATCCCTGTTAAGTATTAGTATGCTCTCCAGCCTCCATCAACGGCAATGCATTGACCGTTTACAAATGATGCATCATCGCTTGCAAGGAAAACGGCAACTTTTGCAATTTCACTGCCTTCCCCTGTTCGAGGATTAAGTGCCATTCCTATTCCGGTTCGTTTTGCACCATCCATATTAATATTCTTCATGGTTTCAGTGCTGCCTATCTCTGTAGTTATAGCTCCGGGGCATATTGCATTACATCTTATATTTTTCAGAGCATACATAAATGCTGTATTTTTGGTTAATCCTACCACTGCATGCTTGCTTGCTGTGTATACAGCACCTGCAACACCGCCGTATAATCCTCCGACGGAAGCTATATTAATTATTACTCCGCTGCCAACTTCTTCGAAATGTTTTACAGCCTTTCTCATAGCATATAATGTTGATTTTACATTTAAATCAAATACTTTATCAAATATTTCATCTTTTACATCACCAACTGCACTCATGTCATCCATAATACCTGCATTATTTACTAAAATATCCATACTGCCAAACTGTTTTACCGCTTCATCAATCATTCCATTTACTTTTTCGCTGTTAGTTATGTCTGCAGAATATGCCAGGACTTTACCTTCAAAATCTTTTGTTTGCTCAACCAATTCACTCAGTCTTTCGGCTCGGCGTGCAACTGCTACAACATTTGCACCCTCCTTGGCAAAATAATAAGCAATTTCTCTTCCCATGCCTGAACTTGCACCTGTAACAACCGCAGTTCTTCCTTTTAGCTTCATTGAATCCTCCCTTAAATGAAATTTATTTTAATATCATAATACCCTCTTTCAAGTGCGTTAAACAAATATCCCTATTTTGCAAAAATTGTTTGTAATGTTGCATAAATATGATATACTTAAATTAATTAAATAAAATATTTTAATTACGGGAGGAGGTGTGAAATGCAAAACTTTACATTTAAAAAGTTATCTATCGCTGACTTTGAGAAAATAAAACCAGAGACTGGTATAGTTTATGAACTAATTGACGGTCAAGTAGTAATGTCTCGACCAACAATTCATCATCAACGGTTATTAACCAAATTAAGCAGTGAATTGCATCAACACTTTAAAAATACATCCTGTGATACTTATTCAGAAATAGAAATAAAATTAAATGAAGACATTTTAGTTCCAGACATATCTATAATATGTGATAATACGAAATTTACCAATCAAAGATATAATGGTGCACCTTCATTGGTAATAGAAATATTAAGTCCTTCAAATCAATACAATGACACCTTTGTAAAATTAAATAAATATGAAATTTTTGGAGTATCTGAATATTGGATAGTTGATCCTATACGAGAAATTATTACTTTATATAACTATAAAAATAAACAAACGCTAACCTTTTCAAATAATGAAGTTATAAAATCCATTATATTTCCTGAATTGGAAATAAACTTAAATGAGATATTCTAATAAGCTCAAAACCCTTTAGAATTATCCCGGTTTAATGATTGTATTCTTTTAATTCTTAAAAACTTTCTACAAATATCTTCCCAGTCAGTTAATGCTTTCTTCCATGTCATAATATCCTCGCGGTCATTTTCATTTTGGAACTCTTCTCCTAAAGCATAACATAAAATTTTTCCTTTGTAATCTTTCCTGTTACATAATAACTGAATTGCCAATCGTAAGCAGAGTAGATAAGAAATCCCTATTTTTATTTTTATTTTTAATCTTAAGATAATTATACCCAATTTGAGGTTATTAATCTTTGATTTCTATCAATTCCAAGAAATATTATTTATTAAAAATTTTAAGGAGTGCCTAAAACGCATGAAACTATTATTGTATATTTCAACAATCATAATTCATCGAAATCATTAAACTCATTCTCTTTTTTTGCATTGTATTTGGAATCATTGTAATAAATATTCAATTTTTTTAAATTTACAACCCACAAATAAATTACAAACGGTATAAACAAAATCATAAGCAGTTGAATGTTTGACATTAATATAAAATCGAAAACTCCATGCATTATTGCCGGCACCGATAATGATTTTTTAAAGAAATACCGATGCTCTTCCGGAGTCGATGAAAATTTAGCCAATGAAAGATAATACCCCATTGTAACAGCAAACAGCATGTGAGCAGGGACAGAAATAATAGCCCTGTAATACCCCACTGATTCAACGTCCGAAAATGCGAATACAACATACATTATATTTTCGATAGTTGCAAAACCTAATGCCGCCATTACACAGTAAACTATGCCATCAAGCTTTTCATTGAATACAGGATTAAAGTATACATACTTTAGTACAACTTTCCTTTTCATGTACTCTTCAGTTAAGCCGGCAACAATAAAAGCTGTATAAGCAGCACCCAAAACGCCTCCAAATATATTGAAAAATAATAAGAAGTTCTCAATAATTATTGTAGGAAAAACATAAACAGCACCAAAAATAAACACCTTTAATAACATACCTATAGGCTCTCTGTCGTGTCTGTCAAACCAATAAAAAATCAATGCCAACGCTATTCCCGGCGTTATTGCCGTAATTAACAAATTTAATTTCACAGCTGCTTTTCACTCCACTCGGCTTTTTTACAGGTGCTACATCTTGAATAACAAATAAAAGTATACTTCATTTTTTTCTCCTGATTTTCATAAATATTTACTGCCTTCTTTTACGCTTAACTTTGATAAGCTGTTATTTTCAATAAAGTTTCCTACCCATTCCTTGTTGGTTTTTGAATATTCTCTAAGTGCCCATCCAATAGCCTTATCAACAAAAAACTCATTTGTATCTGAATTGTTTAATATTGCCTTGCTTAAAAAATCCGTATCCGTTTTTCCCTTATATTTTAATTGAAACAAAATCGAGACTCTTTTCAGCCAAATATTGTCTGAAAAAATCCACTTATCAATAACCTCTTCCTTGATATGAGGATATTTCATACAAATATAACCGACTATAGGGCTTATGGCATCCACACTGTCCCACCAGGATTTTGTCATTATTAGTTCTCCCATTTTATCCATATCATCAGCAGTAAATAAATTTTTTACTGCATCCATATAAGTAATTGACAAATACTGAAACTCCCTTTCCGGCAGCTCAAAGCATTTATCAATAAACTCCCAGTCAATTTCTTTGGCTTTTTTGCTTTCTTTTATAAACTCCTTTGATAATTCCATCCTTTCAGGTTTTTTCATTCCCAAGAAATCAAAGTTATTTTTCATATACTTAGCCATGGGAACAGCCAATTCTTGATTTCTGTTTTTATAAAACAGCTCAATAATATAATAATTGTTCATAAACTATTTCCACCTTCTCATATATCTAAATACTCATAAAAAAATATACTATCATCACTATCTAAGCTACTAATTTAAAAACTGTTCCTCCCAGCACCCCCACGAGCGAGCCGAACCCCACACATATAGCTCGTTTGATTTCTTTGCCATAAAGAATTTCTGCTGTAACCGAGCCGGCAAATGGACCTAATATAATTCCTAATTGAAGCAATAATATAACTTGTTTATTACATCAACTGAATCTTTTTCAAATTTTATAATCTAAATCATTGTCTTCGCACCACTCTATAGTAATTTTTTCTAACGCTTTCCTTTTGAAGTCATACCAATCTTTCTCTATACCAAAATAATTTATCGAATCTTTAAATCTTCTAAAGGCACCTTATTTATCCCTTAACGCAAGCTATAATCACTTTCCATAACTTCAATAATTCTTTTCTTGATTTTTTGACTATATTTTTTTCTGTTCAGCAAATCAAATAGCAAATCAAATACTATATCATCCTATATAAACGTTCCAGCAATAATGTATACAATTGCCTTGTGGTGTTATTCGAAGGAGTTCTTTCAAGTTCATTTACATATGCTTCTATTACCCTTCTATCTGTTTCATAGCGGGAAAACATATCAATTATATCAAACCCTATGTCATCATCTTCTAAATCATCTTCTAAATAATCTTCAAACATATAATTTATCCTTTCTTTACGTCAAAATCTTTTATGCGCCGCAGCATTTTTTGTACTTCTTGCCACTTCCACATGGACATGGCTCATTTCTGCCTATTTTTTCTTTTTTCAAAACTTTATCTTTATTATTAAGCATAGCATTGAATTTCTTTAACTTTTCTGTTTGGTCCGATTCATTATAAAGATCTAATAACCTCTCTACTATATCTTCCCTATCTCTTACTCCTGGATTATTTAGGGCTCTTAATAATAACGCTTCCCCTTTTTTGAAATCAGGACTTTTCCATGTGTCTAGCCAGTATTGATCAGACCATCCAATCCATCCCCATCCCCAGTTGGGATCTTCATTAAGGTGTGCCTCAAATAGCTCTTCACCCTTTTTAATATTACCCATCATAAAATAAGTCTCTGCTATTGCTCTCTTTGCATTTTCAGCAGTAAGTTCATCATCATCCTCTAAAAAATCTAAAACAAACTTATTAAAATCTATTCTGATCTTGCCGTAAGAATCTAAAATCTCAGGATCTTTAGAATTTGAAACTATAGTAAGTAAACTATTCTCAAAATCATTTACCCAATTTGTTACAAACTGTGTGCCTTTAAAAACATCATCAAATTCTCTAAATGTTTTTGCAGAAACCTTTTTCATCTCATCCATGAGAATATTCCATGTATCAAGCCATACTTTAATTGTGTCTGTTAAGTTTCCATCATATAAATATTTGTAACCCTCCTGCATCTTATCATCAAGCTCAATATAATTCAGGGGTAATTTACCTGATATATAATCCTCCTTTATCCACTCTGTAGGTTCTATAATTTCTAATCTAAAATTCCATCCTTCACAGGACATCATCATTTTACCTAAATCATGTAGTGTAAACTCTTGTCCATCAATAATAAATTTTGGAACCTCTCCGTCATAATTATCGTCCCACTCAATCCTTCCTTCTGCCACATTATCTTTTAATGTACAAAACTTGCGCCCAAATGATTCTGACTTTTCTATAAACTTTTTGGATAATCCTTTTTCTATTTTTTTATATAACCTATTTATTGCATTTATTGAACTTTCTTCAAGTTCTTGAAATACCTCAAAAGAATAACCAATCTTTCCTTCGCCCAAATACTCTTTTGCTTCCCAGCCGATACTCATAGGGTGAATAGTTTTTTCTATTATAAAACTGTGTTCAATACCATCACAGTCAGTAAAAACTTTCTCTTTTTCGAAGTCGGTATAATTATCAATACCATACATATCGGAAGCATATTTGTTATAACAGTCTTTGCACATGATTTCCGGTGGTTCATTTTCTCCGACAGTTAAATTTACCATCCCCTCATATTCCGGCCTCTTGCCACATATCTGACATCTTTCCATACAATTCCTCCATAATATATAAATGTGTTAAGTTTATTTGTTATTGTACCTTCATATAATCACCTGATCCGGTAAACACAAATTAATTTACATTTTCCTTTAGATCATTTAAGATAAACTCTGCTCAAATAACTCTTGAAGTCGTACTTTTATAATACATTTCCTAACATCTCCCAGCTAATGATTTCTTTAGGTACCCAATTTTTTTGCTTAAGTTATAATTAATTGGCATTACTTCTTAATCTTCTTCAATTCATCAATAAATGCGGGTCTTTTTTTATATAAATTCATTAACTCATTTACTATTTCTGTAACCTTTCCCTTGCCGGCGAATTTTTCATAATTATTAATTTTCCAACATACATTTGCATAATCTTTCCTTTTTGATGCTATAGAAGCACTGTTTTTTATATATATTTCATATGCTTTGATTACTTCTTCAGGAAATTTCCCAAATAACCTATCTCCATAAGTCTCAACCCTGCTAGGTAGCTCTTTTAGCAATTGTAAAATTTCATCCAAATCATTTTCATACTCTATAAGTTTAATGAAAATTCTTTTTTTTATATATCTATCTACTGTTTTTTCTGACTCTCTTAACTCAGATTTTAAATTTTTATAGAAAGCTTCACTATCTTCATTCATTAGTTCTTTCAGCTCAATATAATATTCAAAGTTCCCGGCAAACAGTAACTCCTTAGCCAATTCTATCTGTTCATTTTCCATGGATAGTTCTTTGTAGGCTGAATACCTCACCTTTTTCCACTTTGTTTCTGAAGCGTTATTGGAGTCTGATTTTTCCCACTCAAAGGTAAGTTTAATTACCTTATCAAAGTTTTTTTCATCTATATACTTTTTAATATATATATCTTTGAAATATGAATATTTAATGTTAGCTAAAATAAATTTGTCAGCTTTTTCTTTACTATCAAACATATCTATTATATAAAACATTATTTTTGACAACTCTACATTCATATACTTTGCATTATAATCGCTGTCATTTTCATTAAGTTCTTTATCAATTGTGTTGACGAGCTTTTCACGGCACTCTTTAATATCAGCAAATTCAACGCACATATTTAATAAATCTATTTTATAATTAGACCATCCGTCAAAAATTTGATCATTTGATTTGTTCAGCAATTTATTGAATATATCAATTTGCAGTTTTAGTTCATACTCTTCTTTTTCATCAGCAATTATTTCAATTTCTCCAAATACTTCATCAACAAGCCCTCCTATGCTTCCATCAGAATCATCAGCATATTGATACGCCTCAATCAATGTATTAAGCAACAAAAATAATATATCCAGCACAAGTAGTTTATCTTCAATTGCACGAACTTTTTCAAGTATTATATACATTTCCGATGTAAATCGGTAAGTTTCATTATATTCAATATATCCATTCTTTCTTGAATACTTGTTTACAATAGAATATATTAATCTTTCACATTTCTCTATTTCTTGCTCGTAGCTATCTTCTGAATATAATAGCAAAATATTATTTTTTAGAACCATATCACTATTGGTTATTTCTATAATTAAATTAACAAGCTCTTCTTTAGATAGTTTATTTAATACATCAATTAAAGATGGTTGTTTTTCCTTTTTAATACTTAGACCAGTTTCTTTACATTTTAATATTTTGTTTAATTCATAATATGTAGCAACTTCATGCTTACAAATAGGTCCCATATCATATGGACAATCACATTGTGAACTGATTATCTCTCCACTATCATCAAGTATAACCGAAACTACATACAAATAGCTGCCTTGAACTTGGAATAAGTATCTATTTTTATCTTTGTTCAAGAGCTCAACAACACCATCTAAATAATAATCATATCCCCTATTTAAAATCTTTTTATCTATAATTTCATTAAAATTATTAATATTCATTGATTTTTCCATCTTCCTCGCCTTTGCCCGCCGGCAACTCCGATTTTCTTAATATCTTGTAATTTCATATTTTGCATAAACTCCTTTCATAATCTCAGAACGGTTTTGCCATTTCCAATTTAATCTATAATTTCTCTTTCTAATTAGTTTCTATGGTCATATCAAAAAACAGCTTAAAATAATAGCTGCTTTTTAGTCATTATTATTTGTAACTTTTTTACATCCCCGTAAGGAAGGTCTTTAATTGCTTTAAGTATCCTCAATTGAGCCTTTTTATCAATTCTTCTTAAATACTTCAAACACCTTTTATCATATTGGATATTATATTTCATCGGCATTTATCTCCAGTTCTTTCAATAAATCATCTTGACTTATAAATTCACTGTTTGCCTTTAATTCTTCAATATGTTTAAGTTCTTCATCAGTGATGTATTCTTCCTGCGATTCATTAATCTTGTCCCATATGCTTTGATTTTCTTTAAATTTCAAATATTCTGCTATGTCTATAACTGTTTTTATGTTTTCAGGTTTCAATTCATCTTTTAATAATTGTTCTATTCTTTTTGCAAGAGTCATGTTGGTCACCTCTCATTCCAACAATATATTTATTATGATAATTATAATTCAAAATATATGAATTGTAAATGAATCATACATCATTCTTTTAATATTTTGAATATCCTTTCTCTCAAAAACTTCAAATTTTCGTTATCTTTTTAGGTAATTTTTGTAAGTCTATTAAAGTCCTTTGCATCTCTGATTGTACTATGCTTTGATTAATAATTTCATCATTTATTTGTTTCATTTGCTTTTCAGATTCCCTTAATCCTTTCTTATCATTCTTTCCTTTATCTCAGTTTAAGATAAATACTTCAGTCAACCACTAAATCAACCCAGTTATCACCTGAGTACTCATCAATATTCTTTACTAATTTTGATATATAGTTTTGTGCCTTTTCCTCTTTGGCATACCAAATCAAAGATTGTCCAAAACCATACATCCGTTTTTTGGCTACAGGAGCATCCCAGATATGTCTATGTCTTTGTTCCTCAGGAAGCAAAACACAATTATTTTTTTCTGCAATTACATTGAAATGTTGAATGTATCCATTATCAAATCTTTGTTCTTCATAATTTCTAAAAACAGTAGCGTTTTTATACCATCCTACTACGGAAGTCTCATTTAAATCAGTGGTTGCACACCATACAACTAATACATCTTCAACAAATTCATCATTTTTGAGCAGTTCACAACCTGAAATATTTTCAATATGCAATTCATTTATTTTTGATTTTGAAGTAGATTTTGTTTCCACAAATCCTAAGCAATAAGTTTTGCCATCTTCACAATCAACCGGCTCGAAATTATACTCCTCATGTCCATATCCATGTTCATCAACATAACTACCGCCGTTATATGGAATATCCTTGTCACTAGCTCCTTTATAGTATTTCATACAAGATACTTTGCAAAAAAGTATTCTCATTCATATCACCTCGCGACTTTGGTTTTTTTCACGATAATACGGACTTAAATTAATAAACAGGTCTTTTAACTTTTCGCTGTCTTTACAATTTTTAAATATATGTTCCAGTAGCTCTTCTTGCCTTGCTTGTCCCAATGTTAATCTGTACAAGGAGAGTATCTTAATAAGCCTTTGATAATTGCCGATATCCTTGCTCAGCGGATAAGAGGCAATAATTCTTTCAATCTTAATTCCTTGATCATCAGGCAAACACCAAAACGGTATTAATTCGGAGTAACCATCTTTGTATTCTTCTTTTGCACATACAAATAATTCTTCCCATACATCCTTTTTAAAATTAATATTGTCCCTATATTTTAATGCAACATTTTGTCTGATCGCAAGACATTTAAATCTGTTAATTCTTCCTTCTCTCTGCTCTAAATCAATTGGATTGGATGGAAGATTCCAGTGCATTACCTTCCTGCAATAATAATGAAAATCAAGTCCTTCTTGACCAATAGAAGTTGTTGCTAAAACAAAGGGTCTAAAGGGTGAGTTAAATGAACTTCTAATGCTTTCCTTACGATTAGCATTTTTGCTGCTGTCTCCTTCATCTTTATAAAACCCAACTGCATAATGAGATCTCATATTTATGCCTTTATCCCTTTTATTTAAAGCACGGTCTTTAAATTTATTATAAGTATCAACATTATAACTGGATGTATGCATCTTCATTGAAAACATCATTTCTGAATGAACGAGTTTATATTTATGTTGAGAATCATTATATCCATTTGATTCTGCAATCATATGAACATATTCATCAAGTACTGACTGCAAGTTGCCGTCTTTGCAATAATTAAGTACATTTTTCCAATAAGCATCACTATTCTTTCTTCCATAGCATAAATCTATTACAGCAATTGACTCTTGTTTGTTAAACATATTTATCATTAATTTTGAAATTTGTGTGGCATAAAGACTATCTTGTCCATTGGCTCTGTATGCACAAATAGCCGGCGAAGCAATTGCCATATTAACCAATACATCTGTTAAATCCTTTGGCATCTTTCCTAATTGCATGTTTTTAAGCCTGTCATTGTACTCTCTTAACTTCATCAAATGTGCTAAAAATCCCTTCTGTCCTCTATCCTTTTCTTCTTCATCTGTATCACCGGAAATTAGCTCAGCACCATAATGAAACCATGTTGTAATATAAGCTTGACTGTCAAACAACAATAGAGCAAGGTAGTACCATCTTTCATCATCTCTGTTTCCAAAACCTTGGTATCTCTGAAACTTTTTCAATAAATCATTAATTTTCTCAGCTAAATCCTTCTCAATATCTTTTAAAGATTTGCCTTGATTCATATATTCTATCGGATTATACAGCTCGGCAAGTGTTTTTGAAGGATACAATAAGCAAAACATACTCATTGATTGTGGTAAATTGTTATCAACATTAAATCTTAACCTGGCTACGGGATATCTCTTATTATTAGGTGCAAAATAACTCGTGTTTAGTTTAAATCTATTTTGTTCAACTATCTTTCCCACTGTTTTTCTTTCTGCTTCGTAAGATATGAGCGTTGCAATCATTCTTGGCACCATTTCCCATGCGGAAAATACCAAAATTTTTGAAAAGTTTGCAGCGTTTTTATACGGACCATGAGGCTCATAGTATGGCATTGATGGAGGTACCCAAAGAAGCATCTCGGCCTTGTTTTCAAAAGCAACCTCTTTCAGCCTTTCAAGACGACCATTGGCACTATGGATTTCTTTGTAATTTTTAATTGCTCCTTCATTAATCCATAGATTATTGCTCCTTGCAGCCTTAATTTCATCACGATTATTTTTAAAATACTTCTCTATTTGTTTTTTCATTTTGTATTGCTTCATGAACGACAATATGTATGGTGCTGATTTTACATAATCTACGGGAACATTATTATTTGCTCCGATATTATTAAGGAGCTTGTCTGCTTCCACATATGATATAATGTCTTTTTCGGTAACTGAAATAGGCATCCTTGCGCTTTCATCATTTATAAAATCGCCGTTATTGATGGCAGCTATTCTTTCTGTCCTGCACACTCCATTGTACATAGCACTTTCAGCTTTTTTCTTTGCTTCTATTACAGAAATATTGTCAAAATCAATTTCCCTTAATTGCATAGATAAGTTGCTCCATATATTTTTAAATTCCTTTAGCCGTTTTTCATTATCTATTAAAAAGTTCATTACTTGTATGAATTCAGAGTAATGTTCATCAATTTGACTTTCATTTATTTCCTCTAAGGTTGAATACAATTTATAAGGCGTAGCAGATAAAAGCAAAACCTTTGTACCATTTCCATTTAAAAACCTTTTGGCTAATATACCTGTTTCGCTTAACTCATCTGCAGAAATTAAAAATTTAAAACGCTGGAATTCATCCATAATAACCAAATCAGGATTTAAAAACTCAACGCTGATTTGTGCAAACATCATCCTTAACTTATATATGAAGTTACGGGTGTCTTTTATCTTATTTCCCCCATTTTCTCTGACCCTGCTGCATAGTGTTAGCATTTCATCAAAAATATTTTTATCCTTAATATATGATTTAACTAATTTAGTGATTTCACTTATATAAACACCTGATGTTTTTTTGCAGCATAAGGTAACTCTATTTTCATATTCCTGTTTTACCCATTTCCAACCAACGGAAGCACTGTCAATTAGGATAACTTCAAGTTCATTTAAATACTTACTGAATATATCAATTCGTCTTAATACAGCATAAATCAATGCCCGCTCTTCCTTGCTGCCGGAGCCGCCTGTCATTGCAAATGATGTAACAGGAGTAAGAGGTATAATCTGTACATATCTTTCCTTTATCTCATCATCATATTCCTGCTCGAATATTTTTAAATGCTGCATTGATAAACGAGTGTCTGAAACTCCATCAACAGTTATATCATCACTTATTTTTAATTTATTTATATTTTGATTTGCAATACTAAGGTTTGAGCAAATATATACTACCTTAAACAGCTCATCTCCATTTTGATGATTAAGCCTGGCAGTCTTTGCGATTACTCCTTTTGCTACTAAAGTTTTCCCGAGACCGACTTCATCTGCAACCAACACTCTGTTTTGACCGCCCTTGTAAAGCTCGATTACTCTATCGACTGTAGCTCTTTGAAAATCCTTCAATCCTTCAATTATTCTTTCTTCGCTTTTGGCTAAATCAATTTTCATTTCCTTGTCACCACCTTTTCAAAAGCTTGGTATAATTCCTTGAATCCATCGGGAATTATATTATCATCTGATATAAGGTCCAATATTTTTTTAATATCATTAAACTTTTGGGGTGAGCGAGCTGCAGCTCTCAGCATTTTTTCATACAATGCAGGAATTATCTCTCCACTACCAAATAAGAACCCATACTTAATACTATTTTTGTTTTCCAAAAGAGACAATAAATAGTCATCTCCTAAAATGAAAGAAATATATTGAATAAATCCATTCTTATCTTTGATAATATCATTAACTACGGAGCTTTCTCTATTTTCAGGCATGTTATCTGTTCTAATCTTAATAAGTCTCTGAACACTTTCTTCACCGCTTACAGCTTTAATAATATAAAACTCGGAAAGTTGAAGCATTTTTAAATTATCAAAGATAATGTGCTCTGATAAAGCTAACTCTTTATTTAAAAGAAGCGGCTTAATGAATACATTGTTATTTTCTATTTGACCTTCAAATTGAATATCAATAGAATAAACATCTTCGCCCCCGGTAATAACAGCATGAGATTTCAATCTGCAAATGTTTTTAATTATTTTTTCTAAATTGTCTGTAAGAGGCGGCTCCGGCACTTCATCATCTATTATTTCTACTGTTTCAAACGGATTGTCCTTATCGTTATCGCCAAATAGGTCTTTCTTTAGCAAATCAACATTCAAATATCTTCTTTTCCCATATAGTTTAAATATAAATTCAACATTCCCATAGCAGGCATTGTTAGAAGCATTCAATGAACCAACAAAAAGTTCGCTGTTTGAATATTTTGTTTTCAAGTACAGCTTTGCATGTATATCCTGCTTTTGCTTAAGTATATCTTCTTCTTGCTCACCTTCACTTAACGCCTCTTCTCCATCAACAATAATATCCTTCATTACATAAGTTTCAAAATTTGTAACCGAAGAAGGTTTTAATTTTGCTATTTCAGATTTTCTGGTAATAAGCGTATTATAATATGGATTTGTTAATGCGATATCATTAATTTTTTTAATTGTACCGTTACTTAAAAACGGAGAAATAATCAAAAGTTCATGATAATTATTAAAAAGCCCTGTATCTTCAATACTATAATTTTCAATGCCCACAGGGTGGAAACTAAAATCTGTAAACTCCTTTTCGTTCAACTCAAAATTTACATTCATAATTTCTTCTGCTAAGTTTAATAGCTCTTTTCTTTTATTTTTATCAATATCATTTCTTTTTGACAGTTTAGTTAATGATTGTAGAAAATCATGCAATGGTTTTGTTTTACCATTGCCATTTTTATATTTGCCTTCAATTCCCACAGCCGCATCCCAGCTTCTGTCAAAGGTTAAATTTCTGCTGAGCACCAAGCATCTATACAGGGCTTCACCGTCTTCATTTTCATATTTAACAAGCCAAAATTTAGGATGAAATGATTTCTTGTTTTTCATTATAACTTCAACAACCATTTTCTCCAAAAGTATATGCAGGGCATTTGAATTAGCCGGTACTTTAATTTGTCCGCCTTCGCAAAATATTAATACCTTTTCAGCTGTTTTTTGCAAGGCTTCAAGCAAATATATGGGATTATCCTTCAATTCATTATCAATACTCTCAGAAAGACCTAATGCAATACATACTCCTATCAAAGCGTCAAGGTCAAGTGAATAAGTTGTCCCAACGGCAAAGACTATTTCATAACCATATGGTGGCATTAGCATTTCGCTGTAATCCAATCTGTCGCTTGTCGGTTTAAGCATCTTTATCACCTAACCCTTCATAAATATCTCTTATCACATTTTGACCATTTCTTAATCTGTATTGCAATTTCCCGATGCCTGTCCAGCCCTCATATTCAAATTCATTATTCCGTACCTTAGAACGTT
>ENA-UOOM01001351-UOOM01001351.1-fermentation-metagenome-genome-assembly--contig:-NODE-1351-length-23934-cov-6.887516_pt1 | contig 23934 bp, 29 predicted proteins | sample MGYA00245781_ERZ724031 | MGnify/ENA primary metagenome ERZ724031 (study PRJEB28704, sample SAMN03018317) | fermentation metagenome | biome: anthropogenic terrestrial biome; feature: soil; material... | reverse complement strand
AATATTAAGATTTCCTTTGACTAAAAAAGCATCCGCAAGAACAGAGGTTCCGCCTTTAAAAAAGCTTATAGGAAGAATTTTATCGTTGGTTAATATTTCATCGCTATCCTGCTTCATGCTTTCTGTCAGGATTGTCTAAAAAATTATTTGTGTAGGGATAAAGCATGCTGTAAGCATATACGGAAGGAGTCATTTTCAAAGGCAATCCCCAGAAAATTTGAAGGCTGTTCATTATCCATATATTGCGCATAGCTTGAAATATTTCTTCGTTTTTTAATTGCGGATCTTCCTTTTTTGCAGCTCTGATAAATTCTTCAGCTACATCAAGATATCCATTTTCTATAAAAAACCTTAAAAAAGGTCTGTCAATCAGGAGTTTTCTTTTATCTGCTTCAAACATAAAATCTGTGATTATGGATTTAATTTCTTCCTTCACAGGTGAACTTAAAAAAGCATCTAAATTTTGCTCTGTTTGAAATTCAGCTTTGTAAGGCTCCAAATCATTAATTAGCTTTTCGGTTAATTTTCTGATTTTTCTTTCATTCCAAAGCTTTTTTATAAATGATACTTTCCTGAGCCTATTTAATTGAAATTTATTACTTGACTTATAATCATTTATTGCGCGGTTAAGCAGAATTTCTATCGGTATTGAATCTCCATTCTTCAAATTATTTTTCATAGATACCTGCCTTGTTTGAAATTCTGAACTTATAAATACGCTAAAAATATTAATATTTATATATATAAGCTTTATTCTAATTTAATTAGTATTCTTTATTTAAAAAGCCTCATGTAATTACCATTACCTTCAAATTTAATTAATCCTAAGTCTCTTAGTTGCTGGAGTATTTGTCTTATTTTATCTTTAATATAATTATTTTGCGGATATAAAACTTTCAAATCTGATAAATATATTTCAAAATCACGCAATGCAAAATGGTTGTTCGGAAATTTAACAATTATATCAAATATATCTTTTTTCCATCCTGCTAGATTAGGAGATGATTTAATAATATCATAAGAGTAAATTTCATCATTATCAAATTCATAGTTTGGCAATTCAATTTTAGTTTCTTTAGGAACTGAATCAAGCAATTTTTGAATATCATCCAAATTCCCTAATTTTAGCTTACCTGTTATATCATCATTACACATATTTATAAAATCGGCATTGGCAGTATTAATTAAATCCATATCATCTGATATGATTCCATATTCCTTATTTTTCTTCAAACCGGCTTCTGTTAAGTTTGCAGATGAAATGATTAACTTAGCAGCATCAAAAATATAAACCTTCGCATGAAGCATAGGGTAATTATATACTTTTCCATTAGAATTTATAATTTTAGAGAGTGCTTCTATGTCCAATACCTTTCTATAAAAACTCATCAACTTTACATTTGTTATAGCAGTAACTTTTACATTTTGCTTTTTATATTTAAGAATGTCATTAACAATGCTTGTTTTAATAAACGGTGCACATAGTTTTATTTCTTTATTAGTATTTTCAACTAAGCTCATGAACTCATCATATATCGAACCATTCAAAATACTTACCATATTTTATACCTACTCAATCCTTATTTACGATTTTATTTTTGCTGTCAATATATTAATATTCCCCTCCTTATCGCACTGCCAACTCATACGATATATCTCTGATTACTTTCTCAAATTCATGCACATCCGTTTCATTTGATGCAAAGACTATAATGAATGGTTCATCTGCATAAACTACCCCTACATCATGGGTAATGCCGTCGTCTTCGCCTGTTTTGTGGGCAATCCTTATGTTTGGAAGCCTGCTGGGAATTTTGTGGTTGATTTGCTGCTCTAAAAGTATTTTTTCGATTTCTTCCGATACCTTTGCATTTACAAAGGTTCTGTTATATATTTGTTCTAATAGCATGCCTATTTCTTTCGGAGTAAATAAATTTTCCATTCCCCTTTGTTTTGCGTCTCTGTCAAACAAAAGGCGTTTGAGCTTAGTGTTCTTCAATCCCATTTTCATAAATTTCTCTGACAGCTTTTCTATTGTAAAATGCTTGATTAAAACATTTGTCGCCGTGTTATCGCTTATTGTAATCATCAGGTTGCAAAATGTTTGCAAGTCTGCCGCAGGTTCATCGGTAAAGGAATAAAGAGCTCCGCATCCGGGAACCTTGTCATTATTTTTGACTTTTATTAATTCAGATAAACTTGCATTTCCCTTTGAAACTTCACTGAATACTGCAGCTAATATCGGAAGCTTTATCACGCTTGCGGCAAAAAATGTTTCATTTTCATTAAAACTTATTTCTTCATTGGTAACAAGATTTTTGTAATAAAAACCTATTTTGCCTTTGGAGCTTTTTAACCTATCGATAACTATATTTACCATATGCGTACCCTCTAAGTTTGTACTATTGTATTTATTACAAATATACATAATTATAGCATGTTTTTACTGGTTAATCCAGATAATAGTACCTTCCTATTTAATAAACGTTGTGATTTTCTATGATTTTTATCTGCACATCATAAGAGTACACCCAATTTATGAGTTATCAGTTAAGAGAATGTAAGAATCATGCCTACAGTAATAATGAGTTTACAAAAAACCGGCATTGCATATAATAATATTAAAATTGAAATATATGTGGAGCGATAATTTTAAAGGAAGGAATTATAGAATGAAAAATAAATATCAATACAACATGTGTTATATGAATCCTTGTTATATGAATCCTTGTTATATGAATCCTTGTTATATGAAACAAATCAAAAGTATATATCCTGTTCAAAACATATATAAAAGTCAAAATATTAATATGTTTGAAATTTCAAATAATTACGGATTTATAAGAATCAGTGTAATCGATCAAATGACCGGCGAACCTATCACTAATCTCGGTATTACTATCTATGTAACTGATGGAGCTCAAAGAGATATTCCTGTTTTACATTTGGTAACTACCCCAAATCCAATAAGAATAGAATTGCCTGTAGCATGTTCATTCGGAACTCAAATAAAAGGACCTGAATATGATTTTTCAACTTATAACTTAAGGGTGGATGTTTTCGGATACTTTGCTAATGTTGTATATAATATACGTTTATTTCCTGATACAACAACAGACTTTCAAATAGCAATGACTCCCATTACGCAGGTTCGGTTAGAGCCTGTAATAGAGGAAAGAGTAGACATTCCCCCTCATCCAAGGGATGAGGTAATAAATGCGCCACCCTCTAATTGAACTGTCACACATTAAACACTTAAGAGATTAATAAACTTCTTAGGTGTTTTATATATGATAATTTATAATAGCTTTAATAGTATTTCTAACTTAAGCCTGCTTATTTCATCATTCAAATCAATATTAATAAGGTTATTTATTTTCTCAATTCTATTTCTTACAGTATTTATATGAATAAATAACTTTTTTGCAGTCAGGCTAAAGTTCATATTATTTTCAATATAGGTCCTTAATGTTTCAATAAGATCATTGTCTTCATCACAGCTATACAATATATCTATATCCTTCTTCATAATATCTAATTCTTCATGATTTATATCAAGCCATGCAAACGCACCTAATTCGGAATAAGTCCACAAGAGACTGTCGGGATATAGCAGAGGTCCTATATTTAGCGATTTCAAACATCTTTTGTAATTTTTTTCGGTGTCAAAAATATTTCCGCATAAATCTGAAAAACCAAAATTAACTTTAATATTTTTTATCTCCAATTGCAGCCGTTTAGAGAAATTATCTATTTTTTCATATAAAATCTTTAATTCTTTCTCAATTATATTACTTCCATTTAATTCATATAAGAAAAACAACTTATCATCATCCACATAGACCATGTAACAAAAATCACTTTCAAAAGACCGTTTTTTATTAAAGAAAATAATGTCCTTATATTCTTTTAAGAAAATATCCTTATTGTTTTGCCGCATTACAAAGAAATAATATTTTTTATATATATTTATATCAAATTGTACTGCTTTTGTCAGTATATTTTCTTTATCACCTATATCACCTGAGATGAGCTTATTGATAAAATTGGTAAATTGTATATCTTCTAATCCCTTGACCGCCAATATTTGTTCATACATAGCCTGCAGCTGAGCCAAAGCAATACCTAATGTAAATTCATCAAAATAATTCATTTTGCCGGCAGATTCTATTATTACAAAATATGCTTTGGTTTTGTCTTCAATTGTGATGGGTATCGTTATCCAGTTAAATATATGTTCATCCTTTTCACTATACAGCTTATATCTTGCCATTTTATTGCTATCAAATAAATATTCTTTGCTGTAGTTAATTGATGGATTCCAAAACTCTTCTTTTTTAATAAAGGTTGTCTGCTCTTTAAATTTATTTGAACTGAAATATGCTTTTTCATATACTAAATCATAAAGCATACTTGGAAAGCTTGTCTCAAATTCAAATGTGTTCAGTATCTTTTTAATTTTTCTTTCTTGATAGGGGAAATTATAGATATTTAGATTGCCTATCTTGCCAATGTCGAATTTTTTAATGCTTTTGTTCATTATAACTGTATTTATTGCGTTAAATATTTCAACCCATCTTTCATTAGGCGGGATATTGACCAAGGGTATATTATAATTATTGAATATCTCCAACATTTTCCTTGGAACTTCCTTAAAATATCTTGTCTTAATGCCCAAAGCAGCATGTTTTTTTATTTCTTGGGAATTTAAGTATCTTTCAAGATTTTCGGGTTCAATTGTAAATATATATCCGGTTGTAAAAATAAACTCATTTCCCTGTACCCATTTATAACCGCTTTCAGAATCAAGAACAGTTATTCCCCTTACTATGTTATCCAAACCATTATGCCCGGCAAGAACTTTATAATCTTTAAAAAAATCTGATTGCAGTATTTCTCTTACTGTTATCACCATATCACCATCTTTTTAAAATTTATTTTATATAATTATATACCATTAAAATTTTATTAGCAATATTAACAACTTTGTTATATAAATCATATTTGTTTTATGCAATTTTACATTAGAGAAGATAGCAATTATAAACATAACCGCTATCTTCTCTTATGCCATATCTTTAATGTTTTTATTCTCTTCTTAACACTTTACCCGGTGTTTTACCGGTAACCTCACCATCTTTTATGACCAGTTGTCCATTAACCAGAACATAATTTATGCCTATAGGATCTTTAAAGGGGTCTTCATAATCCGAACCATCAATAACAGTGTCAGGATTAAAGATTACTAAATCTGCATCGTATCCTTCTTTTATTAATCCTTTTCCCTTTATATTAAACCTGCTGGCAGGGTAGCCTGTCATTTTGTTAACGGCTTCTTCAAGTGTCAATGTTTTTTCTTCCCTGACATATTTTCCAAGCACTCTCGGAAAAGTTCCATTTGTTCTCGGATGGCATTTTGCACCCGGCGCAACCGGAATAGAATCTGAACCAATCATTGTATACGGGCTTTTCATAACGTATTTTATATCATCATCGCCTATCATAAAGTAACAAGCAGTATCATTTCCTTTATTTGCCGCTATAATGTCGCATAATATTTCTAAAGGTTCCTTTCCCTCCATTTTTGCAATTACATCTAATGTTTTTCCTTCATATTGAGGTGTGTAAGGTGTGTAAGAAACAAGAACACCGCTTGCACCGTTGCTGTTTTTATAAAAGTTTTCCCAATCATCAGTATTTTCAATTTCATCGATAATTCGTGCTTTGGTATCCGGATCATTTAGCCTTGTAATAATCTTTTCAATTCCGCCTTCGTGAACCCATGGCGGCAAGCAAGCTCTTAATGTTGTGCTTGAAGCTGTATACGGATATTGATCAAGCGTAACGTCCAATCCTTTATTTCTTGCCTCTTCAATTAATTTTAAAGTTTCTTTTACGAGACCCCAGTTTTTTATTCCCATAGCTTTGTGATGATGTACCTGAACAGGGATATCGGCAACTTCTGCAACATGAATTATTTCTTTCACAGATTTCACTACATCAAAGGATTCATTTCTAATGTGTGAAAGGTATACTCCGTTATAATCCTTTAGTACCTTTGCAATTTCTTCAATTTCCTCAGGTTCAGAATATACTCCCGGCGGATAGATTAATCCGGTAGTCATGCCAAATGCTCCATCTTCCATAGCTTGTCTTGTCTGGTTTTTCATTTCAGTTAATTCTTCTTCCGAAGGTTTCCTGTCATCAAATCCCATTACATTAACCCTGACTGTTCCGTGTCCGACATAAGCTCCTATGTTTGTTCCCAAAGGCAGCTTATCTATTACATTCAGATAGTCATTAAGCGTTTCCCAATTATATTCCGGAACTACCCCGCCTTTGGCAAACCCCGCATAACTGTCAAGCAAGCTTACTTTTTCAGGACTTATAGGAGATGCGCTTATGCCGCATGGCCCAATCAATTGGGTGGTTACTCCCTGTTTTAATTTTGTAACCATTTCCGGTTCTCTAAATAGTATAAAGTCTGAATGAGTATGGCAATCTATAAATCCCGGAGATACAACCTGATTCATAGCATCTATAATTTCACTGCAATCAACGTCACCTTTTAATTTGCCTACGAATGCAATTTTTTCGTCCTTTATTCCAACATCTCCGTAGAACCATGGATTACCCGTACCATCAATTATCTTTGCATTTTTTACTACTATATCAAATTTTAACATACTAACTCTCCTTACATAATATGTTCAGAGCTGTTATATAAGTTCTGAACATATGTATTTTGAAACATGATATTAACAATATAATATTTAATTATTGTTCAGATACAACCTTTGGATATGACTTGCCGAACCAGGTCATAATTATTCCCTTAGGCGGTTTTGGTGTAGCCATGCTTACACATACCGTTAATAATCCCGACACAATTAATGCAATTACGGTTGCATTCATTCCCATTGATATTGGTAAATAATTTCCTGCGCCTAAAATATATGTTGCCATTCCGCCGACCATACCGGCTGCAGCTCCGTATTCGTTTGCTCTTTTCCAGTATACTCCCAGCAATAACGGCCAGAAAAAAGATGCTCCTAAACCGCCGATTGCAAATGTTATCATAAATTGCAAAGCATCAGGCGGATTTATGGATAATACGAAAATCCCTACACATATAATAACTGTTGAGATAATTGTAACTTTTTTTAATGTTTTGCTGTCTGCCTTGGGATTAATCATTGATTGGTAAGCATTTCGCACAAATGTAGAGCTTATAATAATTACCATGGAGCCTACCGTTGACTGAATAGCTCCTGCAACTCCGGCTAGTGTAAGTCCTGCCAGCCATGGCGGTAAAACTTTTATAGCAATAGATGGTATTATTTGATCCGCTACTTTCAAATCAGGGAACATAAAGCGGCCTAAGCTGCCTGTCCAAATTAACGCAAGTGTCCATACCAATACAAATATAACACCCATAATTATTGCTTTATGCATTGATTTTGTATCCTTATATGTTAATGTAGCCATAGCTCCGTGAGGAAGTCCTATATATACGAGACCATATACAACCCACATTGAAAATTGATATTTAGGAGTCCATGTCCATGGAGTTACTACAGACGGGTCCATTGATATTATTTCTTTATATACAGCCTGTAAAGGTCCAAGGTGATTTAATGTTGCAATAAACAGTGTAATAACTGATATAGTCATTACTATACCTTGGAAAACTATAGCCGTTGCAACACCTTTTATTCCTCCTAGCGCAGCCGTTATCAGCACTAATCCGGCAAATAAAACTAACCCGAATGTATAAGACAGACCTGTCATAGATTCAAACAATCTTGCTCCTCCCACAAATTGAGCAACAACATAGCTGCCTAAAAACAATATTATTGATAATACACCAAATATACCTATAAATTTATTATTATTATAACGTGAAACAAATAAATCAAGATATGATTGAGCATTAACTCTTCGTGCGACTATTCCTACCTTTTTACCTATCTCACCAAGCACTGTAAAGTTCATGAATATTTGAGAGAAACCTGCCATAACCCATGTTAATCCAACAGAATACGCAAGACCCGGTCCGCCGAGAAATGTTCCTGCACTGCATAAACTTGCTGCTACCATCATGGCAACAACCAAAGCACCCATTCCGCGACCGCCTGTATAAAATTCATCAACATACTTTTCTACAGCAGTCCTATCCATCGATTTCTTAGAATATAGCCCAATTGCAATCATACCTATTGAATAGACCGCAAATGTAATTATTATTGCAATACGGCTGCTTGTACTAACTTCATAACTCATCTGTATCGCCCCTTCTTTATTTTTGTTTAGTTATTATAAAATATAAATTATTTCTCTTTTACCGCATCTTTTTCCTCGGAAACATCATCAGTCAAGCTCATGTCAACTAATTTAAATTTAACTATGTAAATTACAATTACAGTAAAAATCACACTAATTGCAATTACACCAAACCACCAAGCAGGAAATCCCATTATATAGCTGTAATTGCTTGGATCACCTTTTCCTAATGTATAGGCAATAACCACACAAATAATTGTAAATAATATCTGTATGCTCAAAACCAACTTCATTTCTTTCTCACAAATTATAAAGCGAGGATCGACTTCGATATCTTCAGGGTTATAATTTGTATCATAGAATTCTTCTTTCTTCATTTTAATACCCTCCAATCAAGATAAATTTGATAAAATGAATTTTATAATCTTACAATTGTCCTCCTCTCTGATATTTTTATGATCTTTTTGCGCTCATTTCTAAAATGAATACAGAAAATTATTACAAGTAAACATTTTTCCCATTCTATAAGTAAAATTATTTTATTTCAATGAAAATTTTTATAAGAATTTTTTGTTTCTTTTTAAAAGTGAAAATATTTTCATTATAAAAAGATTATTTTGAAAAATATTTTATAATTTAGTCTTGCTTAACTAACTTAGTCTTTTGCACGCTTAAATATATCCGCACAAAAAACGGGCATTATGGTTTCATAATAGCCCGTTTCTGATTAACTTATGAATAGAGTTTTAACTTAATAATCTTATTTTTGCATGTTTTTAATGAAGTTTTCATAAGCTTGTGACAGTGCTATAAAACCCTCATGAGTTCCACCGGTATCAGGGTGCATTTTTTTCGCCAATTCCCTGAAACGTTTTTTCACAGTATCAATATCAGAATTTTCCGGCAGATTAAATATTGGATATAATTCATTTAAAACTTCTTCTTTATAAATACTTTTTAAGATAGAATTAAAATAACCATTAATTACCTGTTCAAATTCAATCTTATCCATCTTTGTTAATTCATCAAGATTATATTTTGCTTTACCTTTATATGGTTTTTTTAATTCAAAGTATTGGTTCCAGAGTAAAGGAAACGATACTATATCTATTTTTAGCAGACCGCATATCATTCTAATTTCTTCCTTTTTCAGATTTCTGATAATCTTCTTAATTTTAATCTCATTTGAGCTTGTCGTACAGTCTCCCATAATCGCACCTCTCTAACGCACCTCTCTAAAACTTTACTTCTATTTTTTATAATAGTCAATAACAATAAAAATATTAATATGAAATATCGCTAAAAAAATAAAGCCGATAGTTCTTTACCTTCGGCTTTATTTTTTAGTTATCTGATTATATGAACAATGGTATAATGTATAAACCTAAAGTAGTAACAATAAGCCAGAACAGCCAAATGAATGCCATGTATCCCCAAACATCTTTCAGCTTCATGTTAACAACAGCTAAAGCCGGAATTACATATAAAGGCTGTAATAAGTTAGTGGCTTCATCACCATATACAAATGCATTTATTACATTCGGCATATTAGCTTCTAAGTTTATCGCTGCATCTGCAATTATCGGACCTTGTACAATCCATTGTCCACCTTGAGACGGTATGAACAGATTTACAATTGAAGCAGACCAGTATGAGAATAATGGCAATGTATGAGCATTTGCTAATGACGTAAATCCACCGACTATTATTTGTCCTAATCCTGAATCAGTCATCATACCTGATATACCGCCGTAGAATGGAAATTGTATCATAACGTCAGTAGCAAGACTTAAGTTATCTCTGTATGCCTTAATAAACTTAGCCGGTGTATTATATAATATAAAGTTTGCTGTAAGGAAAATGAATATTACAAAATTTAAACTTAAAGAACCTAAAAAACCTTTATTAATTATTGTATAAACTATATTAATAATTCCTGCTATTCCCATCAAGTACATTATAACTTTGCTTCCATTCATTCTATCTGCTGCAGTTTTTATAACTTCTTCTTTTTCGTCTTCATCGTCTTCTATGTTTCCCTTGAATTCAACAACCTCTTCTTTTGGAGGAGTAGTTTTTAAAGTTAAAATTATTGTACCAATGGCTAAAACAAAGAAAACAATAACATTCATGGGATTGTAAGTAGTAACATTCTGAGCTAATACGCCAATTTTATCAACTAAAAAGTGATCTTGCCCCGCTAACAAAGCATATACCGAAGCACTTGGTCCTAAGCATTGTCCTAAACACATTGTTGAATAACCGGCTGCAACCAACATAGGGAAGTGCAATCCTTTAATATGTTTTGTCATTTGCATTGCTAAAATAGGAGTAACTATTGTGCAAAATGCCCAATTTAAAAAGCTTGATATATATCCGAAAGCCATTAATAAAATAACTGCTGCAGTAGGTGTTTTTACTAACATTGCAAGTTTTTTAAGAACATTTTTTACTTGTTTGGACTTTGCGGTAACAGAGCATGTTACAACCATAAATGACATTTGGAATGCAAAAGCTATTTGAGACCAAACACCATTATACCATGAGTTTAGCATACTCAATACTCCGCTTTCGGTGAATAATACTCCTGCCACAAATACTATTATTGTAAGAATTAAGCAGAAAACCAATGGATCCGGAATAATATTTTCCGCGGCGAACTGAAACTTTTTGCTAAATCTCCATAAAAACGAACCTTTGCTGTGCTGAGCATTGTTTTTTTCCATTTTTATTCTCCTTTATATATAATTTTTAGATGTTTTCAATTGAATAATCAATCTTTTATTAAATTCATTTTTCAACTCAGTTACCTTTTCAGCCGGATATTCAAAGAACCCTTCTCCGGATTTAAAGCCTAATTTTCCTTCTTTAACTTTTTCTCTTAAAACCGGATTTGCTTCTTTGCTGTTATCCATTGCACTTAGCAAGTTGTCTCCGACTGTACACCATATATCAAGACCGCCCATGTCGGCAACTTCCAATTGTCCTGTTGTTGCATATCTGAATGCAGGTCCGAATTTGAGAGCCTTATCGATGTCAGAGGGTGAAGCCACACCTTGTTCTATTAGTGAAAATACTTCTCTTGCCACTCCTTGCTGAATCCTGTTAGCAACAAGACCGGGCACATCTTTAAGCACCTTCACTGTCTGCTTTCCGGCTTTACTATAAAGCTCTTCAACCTCTTTATAAATTTCTTCCGGCATATTTCCAAAATATGAAAGCTCTGCTACAGGCATTATATGAGGCGGATTGTACCAATGGCAAACCATCATACGTTTCTTTCTCTCTTCACTTACATATTTCATCATTTCGTTTAAAGCCAAACTTGAAGTATTGCTTGCAAAAATTGTACTCTCTTTGCAGTATCTGTCAATTTCTTTAAAAATATTTTGTTTTAATTCAATTATTTCCGGCACAGCCTCAATTACATAATCCGCACTTTCAACAGCTTGTTTCAAGTCGGAATAAATAGTTATCCTTTTAAGAATTTCATCTATTTCCGATTTTTCTATTAATTCATTTTCAGCTAAAAAATCAAGCTCTGATCTCATGGTTTCCATAACCGAAGTTCTGATTTTTTCGCTTGTTTCATATAACTTAACATCATATCCATGCATTGCGAATGTTTCCGCTATGCCATGACCCATTGTGCCTGCGCCAAGTACAGTTATATCTTTTATCATTATGTCACTTCCTCTTACAATTAGTTCCTTCTTAATCCTAAAATTTCTCTTGCATCATCAGATGTTGCAACTTCATTTCCTACTTCTTTGATAATATTGGCAATCCTTGTTACAAATTGAGCATTAGACTTAGCTAATTCCTTATTTGAAAATAATACATTATCTTCCATACCTACGCGTGCATGTCCGCCCATTGCTATGGCAGTAAGCATTATAGGCAAATGTCCTCTGCCTATTCCAAGCGCAGACCATGTTGATCCTTCAGGAATTAAACTTTTTAAATATACTAAATTCTCTACTGTTGCTGCCGTACCTCCTGCAGCTCCCAATACAAACTGATAGTGAAGAGGTGCTTTTAAAACTCCCTTTTTCAGATAGTACAAAGAATTATAAATCATGCCTGCATCAAATATTTCTATTTCAGGTTTCACGCCATATTCATACATTGTTTTTCCTAATTCCTCTAAAAATTTAGGATGATTGATGAATAGACTGTTGTGCATCCAGTTCATAGAGCCGCAATCGTAAGAAGCCAATTCAGGTCTTATGGATTTTAAATGGGCTTGTCTTGTTTCATCTGTTGCATATAAGTCTCCCGAAGTTGTTAGATTGAGAACTATGTCACACTTTTCTCTTATTAAAGCCACCGTCTCTTCAAACTTTTCTTTGTTCATTGTTCCTTTACCTTCATCATCTCTCATATGAAGATGTGCAACAGCAGCTCCTGCTTTATAACATGCATAAACGTCTTCTGCAATTTCTTTTGGCGTTAATGGAATATTTGGGTTGTCTTTTTTTGATGGCCATGCACCTGTGGGAGCAACCGTAATTATTGTTTTCATATTTACCTCCAATTATTTTCTTACATACTTATAAAGCAAAACCTATGCCAACTTTTATCAAAAAATAAATTAGTATTCTTATCCTGATTTTCATTGAAATTTCAACTCGCATCAATTTATGCGAAATATTATCAAAGAAATTCATTATAACTTTAGTTATAGTTATATAAAGTAATTTTCTATGAGATACTTTATAGATTAATCCTAAGTTTCAATGTTTCCAATCTGTTTTTAATCAAAAAATCAGGTTATAACCAAAGCTATAGTATAATAACTTTAGTTATAACCCTTATCTAATATAAATAAATATTTTAATTATTAAAAATCTTAAGTTTTTTGCATTTTTTCCATAAAGCCGGTTGACTTAATCCTAAAGCCGCTGCTGCTTTATTGACAGAACCGTATCTTTTTATGGACCTTGTTATTATATCCTTTTCTAAATTTTGAACTATATCTTTCAATGTTCTGCTATCTGAATCAATTTCATTGTCACATTCCAGTTCCAAGGTTGAAGCTATGCTATTGTATTTAATTATACCATCTTTATTAATAACTACCATTCTCTCAATTAAGTTTTCCAATTCTCTGATATTTCCCGGCCATTTGTATTCAATAAGTAAATCCAATGCTTCTTTTTGTATGATAGCATCCTTACCATATTTTTTATTAAATTTATTAAGAAATTCTATCATTAAATCCGGAATTATTTCTTTTCTTTCTCTTAAGGGTTTTATTTCAATAGGTACCACATTAAGTCTGTAAAATAAGTCCTCTCTGAATGTACCTTTTTTAATTTCTTCATGTAAGTCTTTATTGGTTGAAGCTATTACACGTATATCCAATTTAATCGGTTTGTTTCCTCCGATTCTTCTAATTTCTTTTGTTTGTAGCACTCTTAGCAATTTAGATTGAAGACTTAAGTGCATTTCCCCTATTTCATCAAGGAGTATAGTTCCTTCATTTGCTAATTCAAACAAGCCGCTTTTTCCTGCCTTCCTTGCATCCGTAAAAGCTCCTCCTTCATACCCAAAAAGTTCCGATTCCAAAAGTTCTTCAGGAATTGCGGCACAATTTACCTTTATAAATGGTTTGTCGTTTCTTTTGCTTCTGTAATATATTTCGTCTGCCATAACCTCTTTTCCCGTACCTGATTCACCTGTTATCAATACGGTTACATCAGTGGGAGCTATAGTTTTAACCAGTTCCATAGCTTCATCCATATAATTATCATTGGATACAACTATTTTATTTGAAATCTGCTGTTTTCTTAAATAATTAATTTCTTCATTTGCTCTTTGCTTGTCTTCATTCAGCTTTGCATTAATTCGCTCTAATTCTTTTAAATTACTTATATCTCTATTATTTATCACAACTAATTTTACATTTCCGTCGCCATCAAATATAGGAGAGCCCGAAACAAGCACTTCTTTATTGTTCACTAAACTCTTGCCCAGGGAATTAACCGCCTCCTTTCGATCAATGACTTCCATGGTTACAGCACCTTTATAAAGACCTTCTTCAGAAATGTCTTTTACATTCCTTCCTATTATACGTTCCTTTGCAATTCCCGTACTTTTTGAATAGGATTTGTTAACAAATATCGTTTTTCCGGTTCCATCAGATATATAAATGCCATCGTATAAATTATCGCTTATTTCTTTGAAGTCTAAATAGTTGTCTATAAAATCATCATACATTTCATTGATTTTATTATATTTTTCATTAAGGAACTTTTTAACTTCTAAATCTATTTCAGTACTTTCAATTATATTGTACATATTTTTAAGCTCTTTATATAAGCTGATAATTTTTTGCTCATCACCCATATTCATCACTCCAATCGGTCAATAAAATAAAGATAGTTCCTCTTTAAAACTCTACTTCTATTTATTATAATAGTCAATAACAATTAAAATATTCAAATGCCATTTTGTCTTTACCTATCATATTAGCAGGTTGCGAAAAGGATGAACTAATTTTTTTTTGGAACTACTACTTTCCTGCAATAATGTGTGCTATAATAAAAAGGAATTTCAGTGACTTTTGGGGATTGTGAGACCTTTAAGAATCAATTCATATACCGGGAAGGGAAAACGTAATGAATAAAATAATAAATGAATTATTTAAAAATATAGCGGATAGCTCAATTAATCCGAACATAACTAAAATGTTTAGGGAAACTGTTAATGAATCATGGGAAACATTCAAATTATTCCGGGCAGTGTTAAGCGAATAAAAGAATCAACATTTGATGATTGTTCTAATCTTGAGCGTATATCACTTCCGGATAGTATAGAAAGTATAGAGACGGAAGCATTTGCTTGGTGCAAAAAACTCAAACCTATATTGATACCTGAAAGCGTGAAATTCATTTCACCTGATGCTTTTGATTATACTGACGGAACCATATTATGGGGTTCAAACGGATATTTGGTAAATTTTGCTAATGAAAATCACTTTTGCTATGAACGTGTTTGTTATGAAGATACCTGGTTATATATTGTTAAAGCAGGCAGCCTATAACAAAGAATGTGACTTGGATAAACAAATTATCCATATAAGCAAATCTGATAAACCCCAAATTTATAGGGTTGATTAGTAATGACAGACATTTAATTGGTGAGGTGTAAATATGGAACTTTGGGATTTATATGACATTAATCGAAATAAAACAAATAAAACTATGGTTCGTGGGGAACCTTTTGAAAAAAATAATTATCATTTAGTTGTTCATGTTTGTATTTTTAATTCTGCCGGTGATATGTTAATTCAACAAAGACAACCTTTCAAAGAAGGCTGGTCAAATATGTGGGATATAACAGTTGGTGGAAGTGCCATAAAGGGTGATACAAGTCAATCTGCTGCCGAAAGAGAGTTGTATGAGGAAATTGGGTTAACGGTAGATTTCAAAAATATCAGACCTAATATTACCATAAACTTTAACAACGGATTTGATGATATTTATCTAATTGAGCAAGAGGTGGATATAAATGAACTATCATTGCAATATGAAGAAGTTCAGAACGTTAAGTGGGCTTCTAAAGAAGAAATATTTTCAATGATAGAAAGTGGTATATTTATACCATATTATCCGAGTTTGATACAACTGCTTTTTGATATTCGAAAACAATACGGTTGCCGACAAATAAAGTTAGAAAACCCTGCAACTTAGCAAATTCATTTACAATCTTCAGAGATGGTGCAGCCATGCAATGAAGTATGGATTATGGTGATCAAAAAATGCATATAAAAGAAATACATGATAAACAAGAAAAAAAAGAAATATCTTATAGCATATTAAAGTCACTTCCAAAATGGTTTGGAATACCAGAATCTACACAAGAGTATATTAATGAAAGTGGCAAATTACCCTTTTTTGCTGCAATCGATAACTCAAAGCCAATAGGTTTTATTTCAATAAAAGAAAATAATCAATATACTGCTGAGATTTATGTTATGGGAGTTCTCCCTGATTACCATAAACAAAATATCGGTAAAGCTTTATTTAACATAGCCTTACAATGGGCTAAAGAAAGTGGACATGAATACTTACAGGTGAAAACTCTTGATGGTTCTAATCCTGATTCGTACTATGCAGCCACAAGAAAATTTTATCAATCAGTCGGATTCAGACCTTTGGAATGTTTACCGGAATTGTGGGGAAAAGAAAATCCTTGCCTTATAATGATTCAGCACATAGTTTAAAATATATTTACAATATTCAAGAGTATAGCCCTATGCTTCTGCAGGAACCGATCTTGATGCTTTAATTCACAGTGTATTGTTTTTACTTCCAGCTGTAATATGTTTGATATCATCTCTCATATTACATATAAAAGCAAAAAAGTAAATCGCTTTGCTTATTATGAGCATTATTTTTTAGTTGTATTCTTTGAATTATTAACATAAAATAAAAAATTTAAATAGGAGAAATTTTAAAATGAGCAAATACGAAAACGCGATGAAACTTATGGAAGAACGTTGTGGAAATGGTAAAGAAGAAATTATTGCCCTTGCGACAATATCACTATCCCCGAACACTGCCGGTAATCCCCGCCCTGCTGTTCGTATGGTTTGCGCTTATTATGAAGACGGCGTATTTTATGTTTCTACGGACGCAAAAAAAAATAAAATGCTGCAAATTGAGAAGAACAACGAGGTTTCTGTCAGTGGATTAGGTTGGTACGCTTTCCAAGGCACGGCTGAAAATCTCGGTTGGGTCAAGGATGAGAAGAACGCGGAAATCAGAGCGAAATTTAAGAAAATCTTCGATTGGTTCGATGAAGTTGGCGACGAAGACAATCCGAACTCAATCGTTCTGCGTGTCACCCTTACAGAGGGTACTATTACTGACAACGAAAAAAAATACGGTGAATGGCAATATGAAATTGATCTTATAAATAAAACGGCGAAGTAAAATAAAACTGTATAGTATAGGCATAATATGAAGCTAACAAATTTCAATTTGTTAGGCAGACCGATTCCCACAAAGGGGACTGGTCTGCTCTTTGCTCATTACATACCCAAAATCGTCCAGTATCCTTGTAAAAGGATGGTGGAATAACCTTGATGCATGTGATAGAATAATGATAAATAAGAATTTGAGGAGCGAGTTCTATGAATTGTAATATTAAATCATTATATTTATGCGTGACTAACATGGAAAGAGCAATTTTATTTTATGAATCATTTTTTGAACAAAAAGTTACTGTGAAAGACAATGTATATAGTGTTTTTAATATTAATGAGTTTCGATTGGGATTATTTGCATTTGAGGAAATGCAGGAAGCACATACCTTTGGGAGTAATTGCTTACCAAGTGTTTCAGTAGAAAATATAGATGTATTCAATAAAAAACTAAAAGTCTCCTTATTTTTGGATGTGATAATTACATAATTCATATAATTAGTTTAAATATTTCTTAATTTGTAAAACTATTACACGAAAATCAGTTTGACTTTTCATGAATAATATATTATGCGGAGCATAATTGCTCCACCTGTTTTAATCATAGTTTTTCCTGCAATTTTGGGTAGCAGAGCCATATGGATATGTCATTCCTTGAGTGAAGCAATAACTGCCTATGTGGCATTTTCCATGCTGATTGCATCAAATCGCAGAACAAAAATAAATGATGTTTGAATTGACATTTAATTTTGCTGCCGGACAACTTACATTATTGCAAGCAACATTTATCCTTGTCTTTTACAACGTGATTTTTAGGGAAGATATATACATTTTCCCTAAATTTCTTATCTTATTGTAATAACTTTTTGAAATACATCTCTTAGTTCCTCCATAAATCCTTGAACCTGAGGTGTTAAGACTTTATTAATATGGAAAACAAGCTGTACCGATTGTACCTGTTTTAATTCAGGTATTTCCAGAATACATATTTTCCCCTGTATGACAGAATCCTTCACAGAATATAGCGGCAGAACAGACAGGAAGCTTCCTTTTTCAACCAGACTTCGTGCCATATCAGCACTCTGCAATTTCAAAAAAGAGTGATATTCAATGTAATGACTTGCCATAATACGCTGAAAGTGTACAGTGTATGATGCTAATTCTTCCATTAAAATAAAATCCTGACCGGACAAATCCTCAATCTTTACTCTGCTCCGGTCTGAAAGTTGATGTGACGGATTAGCAACAACCACAATACAATTATGTTGAATAACAAAAAAGTTGCGACATAACTTAATCGAAAAATGGCCTTTTTAGTTATATCAATAAATTTTAAACTGACAAAAAAGTTGCGACATATAATTTAGAATTTCTCATTATATTGAGACATAAAAGTTGCGACATAGCTTCTTAAATGTATAAACTATTCATTCTATATCTCAGTTAAATTCCTATTTAAATTTGAATTATATATTACATATTTGCACTAATTTTATCTGATGCTTAGCACATGAATGCTCAATAATACTTTGTGTAATTTATTAATTCTAAATTATGTCTTTAAAATAATCTTCTTTGTCTAAAATCACCTTATATCCATCAGACAAAACTCTGAAAGTTCCGTTATCCAGTGGCTTTTCAACCCAAATAGGAGTAGTAATTCCGAACTCTACCTCTAATCCACTATTACTGTACCAAACCCTTATTGAAGTAACTCTACCCCAATCTTCTTTTTTGTATTCTTCTACTTTCCCAAAGTTATCAATAAAGTTATTATTTATGTATACATCAGGATTAGAAGCAATAACCACTAAATCAACATCCGAATCTTCTCTTTCTTCCCCTCTTGCATACGAGCCAACTAAAATTATTGACTTTATATCATCATTTTCATTTCCCCATTGTTTTATATCATTTATAAAAGATGAAACATCCATCAATACCTCCATATCCAATGTTGTAAGCCATTATTTGTTTTAATATCCTTTTAAAGAATTTTTTCTACCTTAAAATTTGCATATTAGCATGGGAAATATATCAAATTATTCACATCTAAACTTTTTATACTACAGTTGTGACGTACCATTTGAAGAATGCGAAAATAAATCAATTACAAATTGGAATTTGTCTATGAACCGAATAATATACCTGGCCTTCTCTTTTTCCAGTCTCCTTATTAACAAAATATTTTGGTAAAATAGCATCAAATTTCATTCCTGCTTTTTCCATGATTCTACCAGAAGCAACATTACTCTCTGTATGACAAGCTATAACAATATCCACTTGAACCTTATTCAACATATAATCAATAAATGCTCTTAATGCTTCAGTACCATATCCTTGATTCCAAAATTTAGAGCCATAACAATCTCCCATTTCACAAAGTCTGTGTGCTTTACTGAATTTAACACACGAAATTTCACCAATTGGCTCATTATCTTCTTTTCTTACAACTACCCAGTCAAAAAAGAATTCTTCTTCATATACCTTCATTTTTGATTCGATATAGAATTTCGTAGTATCATCATTTTCATGTGTATCCCAGTTTAAAAATTGCGTTGTCTTAGAATCGCTCGTCCAGTTTACATATACTTTTTTATAATCATCTACTTTAAATCTTCTTAAAACGAGTCTATTAGTCTCAATAGTTTGCGTACCTATTCCATTCATTTCTATCCCCTCTTCAAATTCCTATTAATCTGCCTGCTGTATAATACTTTATATATTGGTTCAATCTTTTCAAAAGTATTGTATAAAGGTATTTCCCTCATGTAATCACCTCCTACCTGCATACTAATATCTGTTTCTTATAAATTCCAATTTATCGATTTTTTATAATAATTAATATTTGCCACATTGTCATACTATTATGAAAAGCATATGAATTGTGTTCATAATTAAGAATTTGAAAGTTGTCTCTTTTGCTTATCCTTATAACATAATAGGTTTATAAACATTTGCGTAGATAAATAAAAGTATATTATTCCTACCCCTAATAGATATTCATGTGGAATTTTAGATTTTTCAACCAGATGGTCAATTTCAATCTTATAAGCATATGAACTCGCTTTTCTTAAATGCCAAGGTGAGGAAACAATAACTGCGTTTTTTAGTCCTCTATCCTGCATTATTTTTTTTGAATTCACTAAATTTTCGTATGTACACTTTGCAAGCTTTTCACGAATTATATTGCAATCTGGAACTCCTAATTCAATCAAGGCTTGTGACATAACATCCGCCTCAATATAATTGTTAGCAACATTCGCACCAGTGCAAATAATTACTCCAGCAATTCCTTCATGATATAATTTTGCTGTTTTTTTTATTCGCTCTCTTAAGATTGGTGACATGCTTCCATTTTTTTTTGCTGGATAACCAAGTACAATAATTACATCTCTTTTTTGTCCATTATTATAGTCTGCCTTTTTAAAACTTCTAAAAATTACATAATACTCAATCGCAAAGAATATTAATATTAAACACAAAGCATATAATACCAAATAATAACCCCCTATATTTGTCGTGTAAAACTTCAATTGTGATGTACCATTTGAATTATGTCATTTTTTTCTATATCACCTTCCCTCGATTAACTATTTACCCTCTTTAACAAAATCCTGAATACTAAAATATACATCTAATTGAATTTCCGCTACCATGTATTGCACTAATCGACTTTTACACTTTATCACTCTTTAAAGATTTTATAAAATACAAGACCAAATCATCATCATTTTCACATATAGTGTATGGTGCTAATTGATTGCCTTTGTACCAAACTCCTGTACCATCTGGAATATATCCTCGTTTTACATACATTCTTTGAGCAGAGCCATATCCACTATGAAGTCCTGCTCCAAGAGAAACATAGTCACTTTTCTCTTTTGCCAGATTCTCAGCAATATCCATAATCTTATTACCTATTCCTCTTTTTTGATATTTAATAAGCACATTAAAGTCAACAATTTCAGGTATATTTCTATGTGCAAAAGGCCCAACCTTAGTATAAGGAAGCAATATAACATATCCTGCAACATCACCACTTACTTCAGCAACAATAACTAATTTTTCATTGTTTTCTTTCTGATTATAATATTCATTAAATAACTCATATGATTTATGCCAACCTTGTTTTATAAATCCATTAACAAACTTCTCTATATCATATTTCACCATAGACCGTATAGTTAGACCATCATTGTCATAATAAATCATTTTAATCTCCTTTTCGCCAATTTTAGTAATTGAAATATATTAGTCTACCTCTAAATCAAAACTTCGTGGATAATACTCAATATTCAGTTCTCGTCCTATTGCCATAGCCCATTGGCGAAAACCAAATGAAACTGATGTAATAATATTATCAGTTTTCAAATATTTTTCAGGTACAGCTCCATCACAACATTCTTGCCATCCAACCATATATTTCATATCATCATCCGTAAAACCTTCTTCAGATAAATCTTGCCTTTCAACCCCAATCATAAAAGGTTTTCCAGTTAAGTAGCCTAATTTCAATAGAAATAACGGAGCAATAGAAATAGCAAAATCAATGCACCAGCATTATAAAACCCATCAATGAACTCCAAAGTTTTTGCATCTTCTATTGTTTCTTTCGCATTATTACAGCCTGTTATTAAAAGGGAATCATATTCTTCAATCTGCAACTGTTCTAAAGTATAATCGGCCATTATAAGTAACCCTTCTTCTGATTTAATAGGTTTTAAATCCTTTGCAAAATAAATTACTGGTTTTTCAGCCATTTTTAACATTTCTAAGGCTACAGCAACCTCAAAAAGACAACACCCATTATACAATAATACCGCTGTTTTTTTCATATTTTCTTTTCCTCCTTAATCAATGCTGATATATAAGTTATAAAAAACTTTTATTTTTTTCACTGTTATAGTTGTATACAACTTCGAAAAATGTTTTTCTTAAAATATTCTAATCATTATGTCGTGTTTCTAATTGTCCTGAAAGCATTGTGTTAAATCCAAATTTATTATAAAAAGATAATAATGATTCCTCAAAAATAACTGAAATCATATAAATATTATCCTCTTTCAATTTATTAATTGCTTTATTGATAAGATTTGTTCCAATTCCTTTTCCTTGATATTTTGGACTTACCATAACATCTTGAATGTAAGCATCTGTAACACCATTACTTACAACATCTAAAAAACCAATAAGATTATCTTCTTCATAACAACAAATATAAAAATATGATTGTTTTAATGAATCGTTATAATACTCCTCCATGCTATTCCAACCAACAGATTTCCTAAGTTCTGAAATTTCTTGTGGAGAAACCTGTACTGAAAACTCATATTTCATATAATTTTCCTCAAGTTATTTATATTTTGAATGTTTTACGTTTCTTCTGGATACTGTATTAATCTCTTAAGATTATTTTTTATGCTTATCAAATTAATAGTTAATTTATTAAATACTATTTAATTTACATTTTTTTGATTTCATTTTTAAATAAATAAATGCTACAACTGCAACTAATGCACCCCAAAATGAAAAAGAATAATCTAATAAAGCATGTATCAAAACTGGAAACCATAATGTCTTACTTTTTTCTTGAAGATAAATAAAATACCAGCCACTTAGAATTCCGCCAAATACTTCATTACGCATAGCGAATAACATTTGTATAATATCCTTGTTTGATTGAATAGATGGTAATATTGCATGGGCTACTCCCCATAACATTCCACTTAGAATTATTGCTATAACCTCTGATTTGATTTTTAATCTATTGTAAACAAACCCACGAAATAAAAATTCTTCCCCAAATGATACAACTACAAGATAAAAGAAGAACTTATAAAAACCTCTTATTGAAAAATCATTATGCAAAATAAAAAAAGTAATCATCACTAATATAAGAAAGTAAATTTCCTTTTTATTTTCCAAACATAAATTAAAATCTTTTAAGTTATTCCTGTTTATAATTATTATAATAGTTGGAATAAAAAGCATGGCACTATAATCATCTGCCAATTTAATCAAGATATTATCCCAAGTGACACTATTAATACTAATAAGCAGATTATTATTAAAGAAATAACTTGAAACCATATAAAACCAAATTAATGCCATTACCCCCACAGCAATAGCTGATAAAAACTGCTTTTTCTCTCTATTCATTTGAAAAAATCCCCACTTAACTTAATTAATTATAAGATTCTACCAAAATAATATATAATTAATTATAAAGCTAAAATACAAATAACTATTGCTTAGAAAATTCTACAATTGTTCATTTTGAAAATTACGGTAAAATTAATTTTGTAATTCCTTCTTTAAGTAATTTTCTGCAATAATACCATACATTGAATAATCACAGATGCCCTGGTTATTCCAATCTCCCTGTTTTATAGTTCCCTCATAAATCAATCCACATTTCTTCATAACTTTTCCTGAATTAGGGTTATTAGGGTCATGTCTTGATTCAATGCGATTTACTTTGATTTCTTTAAAAAAGAATTCAATTAAAGAAGCGAATGCTTCTGAAGTTATTCCTTGATTCCACCACTTTTTCCCAATGCAATAACCAACATGAACCATATTAATACGTTCATCTATTCTCACAATACTTATAGTTCCAATTGGTTCATTTTCATTAGTTTTTAATACAATAGCCCATTGATGTATTTGTCAACCGAAAATTAGGTCAAAAGACCATTCAATTTTAGGTCACTTTC
>ENA-UOOM01001348-UOOM01001348.1-fermentation-metagenome-genome-assembly--contig:-NODE-1348-length-23960-cov-20.470195_pt1 | contig 23960 bp, 15 predicted proteins | sample MGYA00245781_ERZ724031 | MGnify/ENA primary metagenome ERZ724031 (study PRJEB28704, sample SAMN03018317) | fermentation metagenome | biome: anthropogenic terrestrial biome; feature: soil... | reverse complement strand
TGAAGCCTCTTGTTTTTTAGAATGCTCTGGATTCTTTTGTCTTGTTAATGAAAACTTCAGGTATCTTTAATAATCATAAGGCGGTTTTGAAGATCGACTATGTTTAAGTCAAACTCACGTCAATCATATTAATTTTCAGGTTTGCACTTTTGCTCTATGACTTGCATGAAAGAGCATTGATAGTTGATCCCCAATGAAGATTCATATTCATTGCAAAAAGAATCGTATATTGTTTTTGCTAATCCTATTTTTCCTTGTTGATAAAGGATAAAACATTTAACTTGCAATGCTTCTTCGTTAAGGTAATCATACTGGAACAGAGCATCTGCTATTTTCAATTTTAAGGTATCAGTCAAAGTGAAATTCTTTAATAATTGGGATAAAAGGTCGATTGCTGTATTTGAAAAATCGTTTTTAAACGTATCAATCCAATCGATCTCCACACCCGGAAGTAATCCACCGAGTAGGAGCAACTCTATCAGTTTTTCTAAATTCTGATTATCCTTTTCATTGAATAATCTGACGGTTTCTAAATAGTCGCACTGCGTATTATCTTCAATTTGAATTCGCCAGAAACTGTTCTGGTTTATTATTTTCACATCACCGATCTCTTCTAAAATACTACGCAATTTACTCATGTATACATTTCTGTTGTTTTTAGCAGCTTCTTCAGTTTTGTCATGCCAGAACAATCGGATTAATTTTTTTCCGCTGATTCCTTTTGGATCTCTTGCAGTGTATAGAATAAGAGCGATTAGTAGAGTTTTGAGCGTTGGGGTGAACGATGCTGTAATATCGTTTCCACTTTTGTCTATTACTCGGAATCTTCCAAGAAAGCATATGCATTTATCTGAGAATTTATAAAATTGTTGGATAGGAGTATCTTCAGATGCAGGCATTTCAATTTCTTTCAAGATATCATGTCCATCGTTGGATGATTTTCCGTATTCAGACAAACTTTGTTTTTGATTAAGTCTTTTTTTATATAGATGGAAAGCGAGGAAAAAGACAAACCCAAAAATGATAAAGACAACTATGTATCTGAAAGTTTTATTTAAGGTTGCTTTATCATTTGCTATATTGTCTTGTTGAACAAGTTTGACCGACATTGATGGATAATCGATCTCATAAATTTCCAAAGTTGATTCGCCGCTTACTTGTGATAGGAGGATTAATGAATAAAAATTTTTCTGTCCGGGTGAGAAAAACAAGTTTGTGTACATATATTGAGCATCAAAGTCGATACCAATGGGTAAGGACATTGGTTCAAACGCTGCTTGAGCAGTGTTAATTTTCATTAATGTCCCACCTCTTTGAGTAGTAAAAAGATAAAAACTCTGATCATCCTTATTATATATCATATTTTCACCCGGAACAAAATCACCATTTATCGGACTTGTGTCCATTGACCACAGTCGGTTTACTTTTCTATTTTTCAAATTTATCGAAAAAAGGTCGTAGTAGTTACGGGGAGATAATTCTTGTCTGCCTGATGGTGATCCGCGACCACCAAAAATGTATAAATTTTCACCTTCAATCCCTGAAGCAGGTGAATAACGGGGAGATATTTCGGATAAAGTTATACTTGTTTGTTTTCTATTGTCATGAAAAGGATAACTAAAAAGCAGTTCATTATTGTATAAATAGTGCCCGTACCCACCAAAGCTGATTAATGTTGAATCAACCGGATTAAAGGTAACGGTATTGTTCCAGTAGTCGTGTTCAGCAAATGGCTCTTCTCTTCCTCTCCAGGTGTCCGAGGAAAAATCGAAAAAAGAATAAATATTTTCATTCAGATTATAAGATATTAATTCCCGTTCTGAGGGAACGAATATTAATTGATTGGGGTAATTTGAAGCATATTCTCCATCTTTCACAGTCAGTATGTCAGCTTTTCTTGTACTTGGCTGAAAGATATAAAGCTCTTTCTTGTCTGTCGCGAAAAAAAACCGATCACTTATAGAATCGAAAGTAACAGAGGGTGGAGTGTTGAATTTTTGCTCATAAATTTTTCTCCATGTAATGCGGTCATCAATAATCCACAGAGTGTTTTTTCCGACAGCAGGAACATTGGAAATCTCATCATAACAAATTTCGCCCGTATGTTGAGCCATTTTCCAGTGCCGTATCTCTTTATTGTCTCTTTTTAAGATAATGTTTTTTATATTTACAGACGCAACATCATCTAACTCGAACCCTTCGAAAGGACAAAAGCCAAAGGCTATTCGCACATCTTTCACGCCTTTTATCCTAGGATGTGTTATTCTTATATATTCCCTGTCGTATTTCAGAGAGATCTGTCCATTTTCCGGATTCAGTTTCAAAGTAACACTTAGCCAAGACTCTAATTTTGTTTGTTTAGGAATAAAATGGACCTTATCTCCGGTAACTAAAATAGGTATTCGTTCATCTTCACGGCTTACACTGAACATAAGATCTATATTTTCATTATTATTCGTAATAATGCGTAATACAGTACCGAACACATTTTCCTTTCTAACCCATAAATCAAAACTCAATGTAAACTCTTTCCCTTTTATCTTTAGAGGTATTCCATTTTCCAATACCATACTTGTGAATTCAGAGTTGGGAAGTGGATATGATTTTACATGAAGCCCATATTCAAGGGAGTTTGCGTTGGAGGATATGTAGCTTAATATCGTTATGAAAATTATTGCCGCTTTTTTCATTATGTATGAAATATGGACAAACAAATATAAGCTTTTTTCATGAAGAAACATTGCTTTTTTTGAAACAGTTTTATAAGAAATTTAAAAGAGCAGTATTTGGAATTTCCTACATATAATAACTTTTTAAAGTTTATTTTAATTACAGTAATGTTAAATTCTTAGTCAAGCACAAAAAAACTTACTAATTAATGTTTTTTTAAGGGAGGCTTTAATCACATACTCTTAGATTTGCATAAATTCAATAATAAATCTTAATGGCGAATAAATCTGATGAAAAATGTTTAATGTAAATCTACAATCAGAGCGTATACAATAGAATAGAGTCATTAAACTCTATATGCAGTATAAAAAAATGAATAAAAAAATAATTAAATCTATATCGACAACTGAAATTTATCTAATTCAATGATTAAAAAATGTCTTGTCGGAAAGATATTCATTATTCTTAAATTTTCCAACTTAATAATTAAAACATTATGAACAAGCAAATTTTCTATGCGCTCCTATATGGAGTATTGGTGTTCTCAGCGGGAGTTTTTATCTCATGCGAAAACGATGATGTTGATGAATTAAAATCGAGAGTTACAGTCGTTGAGGGAATGATTCGAGAAGTTAAGCAACAATTAGAAAGTCTTCCGGCGGGCTCAACCGTAACAAGTGCTACACAAAATGAAGGTATTTGGACCTTAGTACTAAGTAGTGGTCAGACAATTACAATTAATCCTTCTGCCGGTGGAGCTGCTTTGGATGTATTGGAAAAAGAGAACAGTATTGTTATCACCGTGGATGGAAAAGAATACGAATTACCTTTTGGTGCAGGATTTTACTCTTTAATTTATGCTCCTGAATTTAAGGATGGAGAAGTCCGTACCGGCGCAAATGGGAGAGCAACTGCAAAGTTTCTTGTGAAACCAGCGCTTACAGCAACTGCACTTGAAAATGCAACTTTTACAATCGGGGCTGCTAATGAATTAAAAATTCGCTCTGCCAGAAGTATTTTTAATGTTGATGGTGCAGTAACAGTTAATGGCGAATACATTGATGTTCCCATTCGCGTATTAGACGGAGAGGCTTCGGGAAAAACTTATGCACTTGCTTTGCAAATGAATCTAAGCAGCGGCACTTATCTGTCCAATTATTTCAATCTCGTAGTTTCACCCGACTTTACAGGTACCCCTGAAGATGTTGTTGCAGCTAAACTTATTAGCGCAGTCACCGATTACACTGAATTAGAAAATGGTTTCTCCACAGCTACACTGCCGGTGCCAACTGTGGACCCTTTGGGAACATTTAATTTTAAAGATCTTTTTGCAGAACTTCCTGCAGGTACTGTTAGGTTCGAATTAGGAGGAAAGTCTCTTCAAAACGATAATGTGGCACGCGATGATAGGTACGCAGTTTTCCGTAGTGCTCTCTCAGCTGATGGCACATGGGAATTGAAAGGACGTCCCGGCACTAACGGTGATGCACCTAATACTGAGCAAAATAGTGGTATTCTTATCAATGTTATTGTTGACGATGTAATCAAACATAAAATTTACTGGAAGATAATCGATCCTATTGCTTCAATTCCTGATGCAGCATTCGCAGGCTCTTTTAGTGGTTCACCTCATATTGAATATCCCGAAACTGTTGTATGGGAAAAAGGTGCACGCATTTATAATTTCAATCAGGAGTTCACTAAAGGCGACTTCAAGCCTATGCACGATGGAGGAACTTTCGTTCAGACTTTTGCAAATTATGAGGTATTGCTTGGTAGCGATTACATTATTTATAACGATGGAAGTGAACTTCAACTTGGAGAACTCGGAGCAAAATTAGCTAAACATTCACGCGGCTTGTATTGGGGAAATCGACAGTCGTCTATTGCAGCTTCGCAGCGTCGAAATCTTGATATCCCCGCTGATCAAAAAGGTAATGGCGAAATTATTGCCGGTTATGATGGAATTCCGGCAAGTGAAATGTGGGATACTTTTGGCTTCCGTGTAACTAATACAGGCCTTGAAATGTCTGACAAGTACGGGGGTAATGCACTTCGTGTAGGTGTGGGATTACGTTATGAATATGCATACGGAGAAAGGTTTGTCGGTCACAACGGAGCATTGGTATTCTTTTGGATAAACCGTCGTGTTAGTCCGGCCGATGTAATTGACCCTGCTCCAAGATAAAATAAAATTTTCTGAGCAATAAAACAAAGCTTTAATTTAAGCTTCAAATAAATGATATCTTCCAACTTTCTTAAAGGAGTAGTAATTATTCTCCTCTCTTTAAGAGAGTTGAGGATACTCAAAATTAAATGTACCATTGAACAAATATTAATTTAATAATAATGATAAAAAAAAGATATGTATCCGCTTCTCTGAAGTCGATAACGGTCATGCTTTTTTGCCTCATGCACATTTTTCCGATGTTTGCACAGTTGCGAACTGTAAACGGCACCGTCATTGACACCAATAATGAAACAATTATTGGAGCGAGTGTAAGAATAGAAGGTACAACGCGTGGAACGGCAACAGATATTGACGGAAAATTCTCAATACAAGCTGCCCCGGATGAAATGATAAGAATATCTTACATTGGCTATAACGATGTTGTAGTTGCAGCCTCGTCAATCACTCTCAATATTGTGATGAGGGAAGACCTGCAAACTTTAGATGAGGTAGTTGTAGTAGGATACGGAACCCGCAGGAAAGAAACGTTAACAGGTGCTGTTGCTGCTGTAACGTCTTCTGAAATTGTTGTTACGAAGAACGAAAACGTGGTGAATATGCTATCCGGAAAACTTCCGGGCGTACGTATTTCACAAAGAAGTTCACAGCCGGGAGAATTTGACAACGCAATCGATATTCGCGGTATGGGATCGCCACTTATCGTTGTGGATGGGATTCCTCGAGATCAGGCCTATTTCTCTCGTATGGACGCTACAGAAATTGAGAGTGTATCAGTGTTGAAAGATGCGTCTGCTGCAATTTATGGTGTGCGTGCTGCAAACGGTGTAATCCTTGTTACAACCAAGCGAGGTGTTTCAGCTACTACCGGAAAGTTCGATATAACGCTCTCTACAAACTACGGTTTCCAATCGTTCCTTTATATGCCTGAAACAGCAGACGCTGTAACACATATGCTATTGATGAACGAAAAGGAGTTGAACAGTAACTTTGGACGTAACTATTTTCATCTTGCTCCCCCTCGTTATACATACGATGAGATGTTTGTATATAGCACAGGTGTGAAACCGAGTACAAACTGGACAAATGAATTATTTGATAAAGTATCACCTCAGCAACAGCATAACCTTTCGGTGAATGGTAGTTCGGAGGTTATTGACTACTTCTTCAACTTAGGCTATATGGATCAAATGGGATCTTACAAAAGCAAATCGTTAAATTACGACCGTTGGAATTTTCGCAGCAATGTAGACGCCCGTATTACTAAACGCCTGAAAGCGTCCATAATGTTAAGCGGTTTTATGGATGAGAGAAATCAACCATTTACGGATATTTGGGCTGTTTACAAAAAGGCGTGGACATATCGTCCTACCTCTCAGGCCTGGGTTGATGGTGATCATGAGCTTCCAGCCTACGATACAGAGATGTTGGAAAGTGAAAACCCGGTTGCTTCTACTAATAGTGCCTATTCCGGATTTCGTCAGGTAAAGCGAACCAATTTTAATGGCGCTTTAGCGTTGACTTATGATATCCCGGGCATAGAAGGCCTTAACGCACGTGCTTTCTATAGTTATGATTATAATGCGCAAAACAATACATCGCGTCAGCGTACATACAACTTGTTTAACCGTGGAGATGATGAAACACTTCAGAAATTTCTGCGCAATAGTCCCGGGAATTTAGAACGTAGAACTGAACTTGGCTATGGTACAGTTATGCAATTATCGCTCAACTATGCTAACAAATTTGGAGATCATAATGTGGGTGGAATGGTATTGTTTGAGGAGCAATACAATTTTTGGGATAGTTTCTACGCACGACGCAACATGTTTTTCGACAGTGACTATCTTTTTGCCGGAGATGAAGAGGACCAGGTAGGTGGAATGGGTGGTGTTGGCGATAATGCACGACAGGCAATAGTAGGTAAAGCAAATTACGATTACAAATCAAAATATATAATCGACTACTCGTTTCGTTACGACGGCTCGTCACGCTTTCCAAAGGCAACCCGCTGGGGATTATTTCAATCCATATCAGCTGGTTGGAGATTAAGTGAAGAGGTATTTATTAAAGATCGTTTCTCGTTCCTTACCAATTTGATGCTACGTGCATCATACGGTAAATTAGGAGATGACGGATCTGCTGGTAATTATCCGTCTACAATTGTTGGTTATAATCTGACATCAGACAGAGGTTGGTATTATAATAATGTGTTTATGACTTCTGTGAATCCGACGGCCATTCCTAATCCCAATTTGACATGGTATACTGCTACAACTGAAAATTTAGGTGTTGACTTCAACTTGTGGAATCAAAAACTAACAGGTACGGGTGAGGTGTTCAGACGTACCCGCGACGGATTGTTGAGAACACCCGAAGTGCAACTTCCGGGTTCAGTAGGAGCCAATATGCCGCAACAGAACATTGAAAGTGATCGTACATTTGGGTGGGAAGCCAGTCTTGGACATAGAAATCGTTGGCAAGGTATTACATATTGGGTAAACGGACAGATTTCGGCTACCAAAAACAGGTGGATTTATCGTCTAGACAGTCCTGCAGGTAACTCAATGGAAAACTGGTACCGCCAGGATGTAACCGGACGAAACCGTGATATTTGGTTTGCAATTCAGGAAGCAGGACGTTTTACGAGTTTAGACCAGATTCGCAATCAGCACAACACAACAGGTGGTAACTTTCACCAAGGATCTCTTCCAGGAGATTATTATTATCTCGACTGGAACAAAGATGGCGTTGTAAATGACCAGGATAGATTCCCCGTTGCCACTTATAACTTACCAACTTTCAACTACGGAATTAATGGAGGTGCTGCATGGAGGGATATTGATTTTTCTATGAATTGGCAAGGGGCAGCTGGTGTTTACAATCAATATGATGAGGTGTTTACAGAAGTGGGTCCATTTAATGGGGGTGCTGCGTTGGATATTTATACAGATCGTTGGCATACAGAAAATATATGGGACGATCCATGGAGTTCAGACACAAAGTGGATAGAGGGCCATTATCCCGCAACTGGGAGACCTTTTAATACCGGAACTACCGGAATTAAAAACACATCATACATCCGATTGAAAACGATTGAGATAGGATATACATTGCCGAAGCCCTGGTTGACAAAAGTGAATGTAAATGATGTTCGACTGTATGTAAACGGGTATAACCTATTGACCTTTTCGGGATTAAAATATATGGATCCTGAACGTCCCGGAACTCGAGGAGGTGCTAATACAAGTGGTAATGCCAGTGTGTTGTTTTACAACTATCCTGTGAACCGTGTAATAAACATTGGTGCGATTTTGAAATTCTAATTGAGGAATAAAGAATAATAACAATGACAATGAAAAAAAATATGAATACATATAAATATTTATTCCTGGCAGTTATTTTCGGATTTATAGTTTCATCTTGCCATGATTTGGACTTAGAGCCAAAAGGAATTTTTGACGAGGGAACACTTTTTAATTCCGACTACGGAATCAGAACTTATTTTGGAGCAATATACAATGAACTCCCTATAGAAGATTTAAATTACTATCATAACAGAGGGTATGCTTCCGGGAATAATATCAGTAACTACTGGGAAGGACAGAAAAACAGCCCTGCTGTGTTGGGAGGTGAAGCTGCCGGCCGAAGAGATGGAGATGGTACGCCTGAATATTGGCCCTATGAACGCATCCGTCGCATCAATAATTTTATTGAAGCTATACCTGATTATTCCGCAATTCATTCTGAACAACAGATAAACGAGTATATAGGTGAGGCTCGCTTTTTGCGTGCATTCTACTATTTTGGTATGGTAAAACGTTATGGGGGTATTCCTATAATAGATAAGGTCCAAGATCCGGCTGCACCTCTCGAAGAGTTACAAACGCCACGTTCTACAGAATACGATTCGTGGAAGTTTATCTATGAAGACTTGAAGTTTGCTATGAATAATATGGCCGAAAAGAGTGTAACAGGAAGAGCCAATCGTTATTCAGCTGCTGCTCTCATGACTCGTGCAATGCTTTATGCCGGATCTACTGCAAATTATTTTGAAACGCTGAATATTACCCCCGGACCAGCTATCAATGCAGGATTAATGGGTATGCAACGTGATCAGGCAGCAGAGTTCTATCAATACGTGATTGAGGCTGCCGATTTTGTTCAAAAAGGTGGGTACCGTTTGCACGATGGCGCTAATAAGGAGATAGCTTTCACTGAGGTGTTTACTGAGGATTTGAATGGAGTTGAAGATCTTTTTGTGAAGCAGTTTGGTGAGTTTGGTAATTCATCTATTTATAATTCACGATTGCACCACTCTTGGGATTCAATGGTCCTGCCACTTGGTACCGGCCTGGCAAGTGATGTGGGGTCAGCACTCCATCCGGCTTGGGATTTAATTAGACTTTACCAGATGCCGGCAATTGCAAAAGAAAACGAAAATGGAGATTTAGTACCCGTACGTTTCAATAGCTTGAACGATTTATGGCAGTCAGAGGAAATGGAACCAAGAGCGAAAGGAACCTTTTTCTTTTCGGGAATGACAGAATTGGCTTCAAAAGAAGTAATGGATTTACAAGCGGGAGTATATCGCAAATTTCCCGGAACACTTGCCGATGCTACAGCTGATGCTCAAACCAATGCTTACATGGAGCAATATCGGATCAGAACTCATGCTGCAAGAGGACAGGTTGATGTACAGACTGTAGACGGGGTTCCAAATGTGAAAATTAATGGACTATATGGCTTGTCTTTATCTGGAGGTGATGAAGGTCGCTCACTTACAGGTGCTTTTATACGTAAATATGTAAACCCAGCAGCAACTGCCGGTGAACGTGGACTTTACAGAAGCAGTACACCGTTTAAAGTGTTTCGTTATGCTGAAGTACTGTTAAACAGAGCTGAAGCTCTTTACGAACTGGGATTACTGACAGGTGACGAATCAAAGAAGACTGAGGCTTTTGTTTATATTAATCAAGTGCGTGCCCGTGCAGGAGCGCGTGCTTATACAATGGTTGCTTCCCCAAAGGATGTAGGTTTGGAAATTAATGCAGTGTATCCGATTGACGAAAATTTACAGTTTATCAGAGATGAACGTGCTCGTGAACTGGCATTTGAGAATCACCGCTTTTTTGATCTTCGTCGCTGGCGTGTTCTGCACTCGAAAATGGAAAACTTTTATCACCGCGGCCTTATGGGCTATTATGTCGTGGATGAGGGCAAGTACATTTTCTTGAACGATCGTGAAAAAGAAAATAGGGGATTAAACTATAATAGAGCTAATTATCATCAGCAAATTCCAGGCAGTCAGATAAACAGAAATCCCAATCTTATTCGTAACGATGGACATTAATCACAAAAATAGATGAAGATGAAAAATTTATTATATAGTTTACTAACAGTTGGTTTTCTACTCTGTGCTACATCTTGTATGGAAATAGATAACTTTGATGCGCCTGATGCTCGTGTTAGCGGACGCTTAATTGACAAAACCACGGGACAAAATTTCATTACAGATCACGGAGACACACACATTCGGATCTGGGAAATGAGTTTTAGCGAAAATCCTGCGCCTCAGGGTATTCCTGTGCAATTTGATGGAACTTACAATAATGAAAGACTTTTTGCGGGGACTTACGATATGCTTCCACAAAACGGTCCATATTGGCCTGCCGATACGATTCGCGGTGTAAGAATTGGAAGAAGTGGTGCTACACAAAATTTTGAGGTTACACCATACTTGCATATAACCGATTTCGAAGCTACTCTTGAAGGTACTATGCTTACACTGTCATGTCGTCTTTCTGCTCCTTTCAAAGAAATGACTATCAATGGCGTAACTGTTCCTATCCCAAATGTACTTGAGGTTCGTCCTTTTTTGAGTCTTACTCAATATTGTGGTGCAGCTAACTACATTGGTGAATACTGGACAAATGATTATCGTGTGAACTTACGCAGACCTTGGGACAGAATAGACACTAATGGTGATGGAGTAAGCGAAGAAACTTACAAGATTACTATTCCTGTGAAGAAAGGTTATACTTATAATGTTCGAATGGGAGCCAATGTGAATTATACTGACCAGAAATTTAATTATTCTGAGGTAAAAAGAATTGTAGTTCCGAACGATTAATTTGGGAGTGAACTCATTTTATATCTAGATCAGGGAGGGGTATAACTTATCCCTCCCTGATTCTTGTTAAGAAGAAATTAATGCTAATAATTATGAAGTCAAGAATTTTACATTATCTTTTCTTATTCCTGTTTTTACTACTGATAATTTCTTGTAAGGGAGGAAAAGATGATTACATTCCACCACCGGTAAAGCCAGAAGAACCAAAAAATCCACCTTCTACGGAAGTGTTTAATAAACCGGATTTTATTCCACATAAGGATGGGGAACCTTTTAATTCGTATCGTGGTTTAGTAATGACAGGATACCAGGGATGGTTTTGCACACCGGGCAGCGGTTGTTCACACAATAATCATAAAAACACTGAATGGTATCATTATCGTGAAAGTGAAATGTTTGCTCCGGGTCCGAGGCAAAACAGTATTGACATGTGGCCCGACATGAGGGAATATGAAGTGAAATACACGCCTGGAAATTTTATTTTAGCTAATGGACAGAAAGCACAAGTTTACAGTAATTATGATAAGTCAACAGTGCTGCTCCACTTCAAGTGGATGAAGGAGTACGGAATTGATGGTGCATTTGTGCAACGCTTCGTTGGTGAAGTTATAGATAATCCCAATGGAAAAGATCACTTCGACACGGTGTTGGGGCATGCAATGGAAGCTTCAAATACTCATCAGCGAGCAATCTGTGTAATGTACGATTTAGGTGGTTTTATCCCAGAGAGACTTACAAAAACATTAGCAGATGCTCAGGATATTATGGATAAATATCAACTGAAAGATCGAACAAAACAGAAATTTTATCTTCATCAAGATGGAAAACCTCTTATCACACTGTGGGGTGTAGGGTTTAACGACGGGCGTCCCTTCTCACTGACAGATGTGGAGAATCTTATAAAAGGATTGAAAGATAAGGGATTTAGCATTATGTTGGGAGTTCCAACTTATTGGCGTGAGAGACGAAATGACGCGGTGTCTGATCCTAAACTTCATGAATTAATAAAGTCTGCTGACATAATAATGCCTTGGTTCGTAGGACGCTATGGAATGGATAGTTTTCCTAACTTTCATTCCCTGATTGAAAATGATATTCAGTGGTGTAAAACTAACAATGTTGAATATGCACCGCTTTGTTTTCCAGGGTCATCAGATCTTAACATGCATCCCCATCATATGACCAGAAATGATCGATACAAAGGCCAGTTTCTGTGGAATCAGATATACCATAGTGTCAAGTCCGGGGCACAAATGTTGTATATGGCAATGTTTGATGAAATAGACGAGGGAACAGCTCTTTACAAGACACTAAATCAAAAAGATGTTCCGGGTAATGTGCCTGAAACACCATATTATGTCACTTATCGTAGTGGTAGCTATAGTATTGGTTCAACCCGAATTACAAATCTGCCCGGGGTAAATGATTGGTGTAAATTAGTTCCGGATGAACTGAACGTTACTTTTCTAGGGATTGAAGATGATCTTCCAACTGATCACTACCTTTGGCTTACAGGACAAGGCAAGAAAATGTTAAGAGGAGAAATACCCTTAAAACAAACATTACCCGTGAGAAAATAATAAAACAAGATTAAATATGAAGAGACTTTTATTGTTCTCGGTGATTGTCATAATAACAATGATAAGTTGTCGGAGTAAAAAAATAGATGTAGTTACGTTAGGAGACAATCCGTTTGTTACCCATATCTATACAGCTGATCCTTCAGCTCGTGTATGGAAAGATGGGCGCTTATATGTTTATCCATCACATGATATTGATCCGCCGAGAGGATGTGATTTAATGGATAAATATCACGTTTTCTCAACTGATGATATGGTAAATTGGGTGGATCACGGTCAAATAATAGAAGCTGCTGATGTACCCTGGGGTAAAAAACCTTCTCTCGCGGGTGATGCTACATTTATGTGGGCCCCCGATTGCATTTATAAAGAAGGAAAATATTACTTTTATTTCCCTCACCCAAGCGATGATCCATGGAATGATAACTGGAGAATTGGTATTGCTGTTAGTGATAACCCGGCGTCAGATTTTGTAGTCTTGGACCATTGTCTTGAAGGTTTGGGTGATGATGTTTTTGCTATGATTGACCCGAATGTCTTTCTTGATGATGATGGACAAGTTTACTTTTATTACGGCGGTGGCGGCAGATGTGCCGGAGCCAGGTTGCACACTAATATGACCGAACTGGCAGAACCACTGTCTTTTATGGAAGGACTGGCCGATTTTCACGAAGCAACCTGGGTTTTTAAAAGAAATGGAGTTTATTACCTCGTCTATTCTGATAATCACACTGAGAATGGAAAAGGAGCGAATCGTATGAAATACGCAATAAGCGATAAACCTTTGGGGCCCTGGAAAAGTCAAGGTGTTTTCTTAGAACCTACCACAAGTGATACCAGCCATGGGTCCGTAGTAGAATACAAAGGACAATGGTATGTTTTCTACCATAATAGTGATATTTCAGGCCGTGGCAACCTTCGTTCTATTTGTGTAGATAAATTGTTCTTTAATGAGGATGGCACAATTCAAATGGTCCAACAAACCAGATGACTTTAGTATTTTTAATAATCCTTTCACAATACTTCAAATTTAAAAATGTGAGACTAAGATGCTTAAGACTTAATTTTCAAAGTATCTATTTGATTTTAATGTGAAAATAAAAAATAAATATATGAAATTCAGACTTTCTCTTTTCTTTGCAATCATTTTGTTTTTTGCAAATTGTATAAATGTGCAAAAATCTCTTGAGCCGACGGAACTGGTCGATTACGTAAATCCCTATATGGGCAACATCAGTCATTTACTGGTACCTACTTATCCCACAGTGCATCTGCCAAACAGTATGTTGCGTGTTTATCCGGAACGCGCTGACTATACTGGCGACCTGCTTAACGGTTTACCCGTGGCTGTTACAAGCCACCGTGGAAGTTCAGCATTCAACTTGAGTAGTTTCCAGGGTAACGAGTCTGAATTAAAGCCGGTTATCTCCTATAGTTATGATCGCGAGAAAATTACACCATACGATTACTCTGTTTATCTGGATGAACAAGAAACCAACGTGTATTATGCCGTTTCTCACCAATCGGGAGTCTATGAATTAAAATTTGACCGTTCCAATCCTGTATTTCTTATTCTAAATTCCCGTCGAGGTGATATGCAATGGGATGGAAAAGCACTTCTGGGATATCAGCAACTACAAAATGATACAAGAATTTTTGTATATATGGAGCCTGATATTCAACCACAAAAAGTGAATAATCAGAATGTTTCCGGTCAAAATGCACATATCGTGTTGTCATATCCGGCAAATACAAAGCAAATAAAGGTACGTTACGGAATATCGTTTATCGATGCCGAGCAGGCAAAGAAAAATCTTTATAGAGAGATTTCAGACTTTAATATTGCAAAAGTGGCAACGAACGGAAGAAAAATCTGGAACGAGACCCTCGGAAAGATAAAAGTAGAAGGTGGCGACAAAGATGATAAGTCAATTTTCTATACGTCATTATATCGCACTTACGAACGTCCGGTCTGTATTTCAGAAGATGGGCGATATTTTAGCGCGTTTGACGGGAAAATCCACAATGATAGTGGCATGCCCTTTTATACGGATGATTGGATTTGGGATACTTATCGCGCAACACATCCTCTTCGTACAATAATCGAAACAAAGATGGAAAGCGATATTATCAATTCTTTCCTTCGAATGTCTGAGCAAATGCCCAGATTCTGGTGGCCTACCTTTCCCGAGATTACCGGCGACAGCCGTCGTATGAACTCCAATCACGGGATCGCAACCATTATCGATGCGTATCGCAAGGGATTGAAGAACATTGATTTGGAGAAAATTTATCCGGCTGCACGTAATGCAGTTATGGAAAAGACGCTGGCTCCGTGGTCGGGTATGCCATCGGGTGAGTTGGATAAGTTTTATCACGAAAAGGGTTATATTCCTGCACTTAAGGAAGGGGAGGAAGAAACCATTCCAGAAGTTCATAACTTTGAAAGGCGTCAGCCTGTTGCAGTTACTTTGGGAACAGCTTATGATGAATGGTGCCTGGCTCAAATTGCCGGAGAATTGGGGAAAACGGAAGACTACAACTACTTCCTTAAAAAATCATATAACTATCGTAATCTTTTTAATCAGAAAACAAGTTTCTTCCATCCAAAGGATAAAGACGGGAATTTTATCGAACCATTTGATTATCGCTATTCAGGTGGGGTAGGGGCACGCCAGTATTACGGAGAAAACAATGCTTGGGTTTATCGTTGGGATGTGCAGCACAACGTTGCTGATCTCATCAGCCTAATGGGTGGAAAGGATAATTTTACTACTAACTTGGATCAGATGTTCAGAGAGCCTTTGGGAAAGAGCAAATACGATTTCTACTATCAGCTCCCGGATCATACGGGTAATGTTGGACAATTTTCCATGGCAAACGAGCCTTCGTTGCATATTCCTTATTTATATAATTATGCCGGCCAGCCCTGGAAAACCCAAAAAAGAATTCATACGCTTATGGATCAGTGGTTCAGAAATGATTTGATGGGAGTTCCCGGAGATGAGGACGGTGGAGGTATGTCAGCCTTTGTGGTGTTCTCACAAATGGGCTTTTATCCCGTAACACCTGGAAGTCCGACATACAATATTGGGAGCCCATTCTTTGGAAAATCGACAATTACTCTCCCGAATGGAAAGACTTTCACAATCATCGCTAATAATTTTTCAGCAGAAAATAAATACATTCAATCTGCTAAGCTCAACGGGAATAGCTGGGACAAGCCTTGGTTCAGTCACGATGATCTAAAGAATGGCGGAACACTTGAACTTGTAATGGGGAAAAAAGCTAACAGAAGCTGGGGTGGTAAAGCTCAGGATGTGCCTCCATCGGAAGGAGTTAAAAATTAATATGCTATAAAATGAAGAAGATTTCACTTGTTTCCATTTTGGCTCTTGTGGGTTGTGTCCTTGCGTTCTCGCAAAATAAGCATGCTCAAAACACCCTTTATCCTTCTTATAAAGGATTAATTATGGCGGGTTATCAGGGATGGTTTCAATTGCCAGAAAACGGCGTGATATATCCTGACGAAAATAATATCAGATTAGATATGTGGCCTGATGTTAGAGAGTATGAGAAAACTTATCCAACTGGGTTGAAACTTGCTGACGGATCGGTTGCACGGTTCTTTAATTCAGAAGATAAGAGCACCATTGATCTTCATTTTAAATGGATGAGAGAGTATGGCCTGGACGGCGTTTTCATGCAACGGTTTTTTAACCGGACACGTACTTCCGAATCGCGGAAAAAATCATCAGGAATTTTACAGAATGCACTGGATGCTTCATCACTAAATAAAAGGGCAATCGCTGTAATGTACGATTTATCGGGCCTGAGAGCTACTGGCGAAGACTGTTCTTCCATTATTGAAGATTGGAAATTTCTGGTAGATGAAATTAAAGTAACCAATCAAAAAGGAACCAACACCTATTTGCATCATAAGGGCAAACCGGTGGTAGCTATTTGGGGAATCGGTTTTCCCGACCGTCCGTACAACATTAGAAATATTGGTCTAGAAAGAGTGATCGATTTCCTTAAGAATGACCCACAATATGGAGGATGCACAGTTATGCTGGGAATTCCTACTTTTTGGCGAGACTTAAATTCAGACTGCATAAATGATCCTTATTTGCACGATATTATCAAGAGTGCCGACATAATAATGCCTTGGATGGTTCAACGTTTTTCACCATTGCTGCATAACGACATGGATCGCTACCGCGATGTGATTCTTGAAGATATGAAATGGTGTAAAAAAGAAGGAATCGAGTATGTACCCTGTGTTTATCCTGGTTTTAGCTGGCATAACCTAAGCAAATTTGAATTTCCTGACGATGTAAAGCCTTCAGGTTCAATTCCCAGAATGGGTGGAAAATTCTATTGGCAACAGATGAGTACAGCCATAAGAAGTGGCGCAGAAATGATATATGTGGCTATGTTTGATGAAGTAAACGAAGGTACGGCAATTTTCAAAGTTTCGGATACTCCTCCCGTGAGTAATGTGGCAAAGTTTGTAGATCTGGAGGGCATGCCCAGCGATTGGTATTTATGGTTAACCGGCGAAGCATCACAAATGCTGAAACGACAAAAACCGTTAAGCCAGAAAATCCCCGAAAGAAATTAAAAATATACTTGTGAAATGAATAATAAGACAAATCTTCTAGGTATTTTAATGGTTCTTTCTTTTATGGGCTGCCTGAATGTCCAAAAGAGTGTGAAAGAATCCATCTCTACTCTTTATCCCACTAAAGACTGGGTAATTTCAGATTTTATTGTAACTGATGCCCGGTTTGGGGCAAAAGCAGAACCGGGTTTTGATAACCGGGCAGCATTTCAGGCTGCTATCGATTCTGCATATAACAGTGGGGGGGGGGTAGTCTATATCCCGGCAGGAAATTATGAGTTTCACACTACGCAAACAGGTATCAAAAGTGTAAGGGTGCGCAAAGGAACCGAAGAAGAGAATAGAGAATACAATTATGAATATGTTTTAAGGTTACTGCCCGGTGTGCAACTTCGTGGCGATTGGGCAAATCCTGAACTTCACGATGGAAAAGTGCTGGGCACAATTCTTGAACCACTAGTTGGAAAGGATTCTCCCAACTATAACGGTGCAGTTGAAAGTTGGTGGAACGATCCACAGGCAAATAATGTACTGCGGACGACTTATACCAGCATAGCCGACAGATTTATCGATATGCAAGAAGGAACAGGAGTGACTAATCTTTCAATCTGGTATCCTGAACAGGATATAAAGGATATTCGTCCCTATCCCTGGTCGTTATACCAGGCAAACGGGAACAGTGCTACTGTTGAAAATGTAACTCTAGTCAACTCATACAATGGTTTTTATTCTGCCCCCAGCGAATTACATTATGTTGTAAATAGTTTTATAACTGCTTTAAATACAGGTCTCGAAGTCCATGTTTGTACCGATATCGGCCGTATCGAGAATGTGAAAATAAGTCCAAAATATTGGGCCGGATCAGGACTTCCGGGCTCACCTTCTTTGGATGAGGCAACCAATTTTACCATGGCAAACGGCACAGGATATAAAATGCATCGTTCCGATTGGGAATATGTTTCCTATCTTTCCGTCTCGGGATATAAAACCGGTATGTGGATTGGCAGGGAACCCGGTTTTACCGATGCGCCAAATGCACAATTTTATGAAATTCATATTGACAATTGTGGTGTCGGTTTATATGTTCAGGATGTAAATCCGTATGGTTTGCTTTTTTCTAACTCAACATTTGACGCTAATGAAGATGGCCTTGCAGTCTACTTTTATAACTATTTCAATTCATCAGTGCAATTTAACGGGGTCAGTTTTTTCGGCTCTCTCGTCAGTGATGGCAGCGATGGTGTAATTTCGTTTGAGAACTGTATTTTCGATAAACATGCGAACCATGCGCTTCAGATTAACAGCGGGAACGTTTTGCTTACCCAATGTGAATTTAAACAGCCTGAGCGCCATTTGTTGCTAAACACAAATGTCAACTCGTTAAAATCGATAAACTCCGGAAACAACTATACGCTGGAAGTTGAAAACAAAAGCAAAAAAGCCAAATTAAATATTGTTGTCGATGATAAATATCTCTTTGATCCCATTCCTGCGGATATAAAAACAAATATTGCCGTTCATCCCAGGCCTGCTTCTAATAAGGTACTTAAAGTGGATTTGCCGGCAGCGACAGGCTTTAACGCCCTTATCCCTGAAATCGATATTTCGAAGCAGCTACAGGCGATGTTAAATGAGGTGAAAACCAACGGCGGCGGCACGGTTTATCTCCCTAGCGGAAGATATTTGGTAGAGAGTCCAATTGTGGTTCCGTCGGGAGTTGAGTTGAGAGGATCATGGGATGTTCAGCATCATACCCAAAGCGGTGGTACGGCTATTTTTACTAATTATGCCGGTGGTGATGAAGGTGAAAATGGGCCTTCACTTATTCAATTGGAAGCTAATTCCGGAATCCGCGGGTTTAATATTGTACAACTGAATATTGCCAGTGATAATTTCAGCATTGCTGACCCTAGAAAAACTCCGTTTCTAATTCAAGGTCAGGGGAATAACGTTTACATTGTCAATATCACGGTATCAGCCGGAGATAAAGGTATCGACCTGGCTTCTTACAACACCAGTGGTCACTATGTCGATTATTTTGCCGGAGTGCTGGCACGTGCAGGAATTTGGGTTGGCGGAGGTGCTGAGGGCGGTTTTATCAGAAATATGCAGTTCAATCCGCACTACGGAACAAGGCATCCCGCCGGAGATCAAGGTTATCCAAGGGTTGCATTGGGTAAATTTGTGCAGACCAATTGCAGCGCACTGAAATTTGCCGACGTGAAAAATCAGACTATATTCAATAACTTTGTTTATGGGTCAGTTTATGGCATTCATTTTCTGAAGGATGCCATTACAGGTAACAACCCGGGTGAAATGACCATGGTAGGCCATGGTTCAGATGGTTGTACTTATGCTTTGTTTGTTGAAAATGCAGATGAAAATACAAGAATTGTAGCTATAAACTCCGAGTTGGTTAATACACGTATAAAGGAGCAGGCGGTGCGGTCGTACGTGCTTATGGGATATGAAGTGAATAGCAATAGAGTTCATCCGGATGCACAACTAATACTCTATAACAGCGCTTTTTGGGGCAGTCCAACTGTTGGTGCAATCATCAACAACGGTACGGTGAGATTTCAGCAGGCTAACTTTCAGCGTACCGGAACACCGGGTATAGATGTAAGAGGAGGAAAAGCACATGTTTATTCATCTTACTTTGCACAGCCTATGAGAGGTATAGTTCTTGGTGATAATGTATATGCAATGTTGCAGCAAACCGGCTCTGCAATAGAACTTACCAATAACAATTATCTTTCAGGCATGCGTAACAACAACTTGGGGGAGAATTCCATTTTCGGGTCTGATATTGATGTTCGATGAAGAGAACTATGATTTTCATATTTGTTCCGCAGCTATATACATGAGATATTATTTATTATAAAAAGCACCAAACAAGACAACAATAGAACTAAATAAATAATTTTATGAAAAAGATTTTTACTTTTGTTTTATCATGCTTAGTTACAGTTACAATCGCTATTGCACAGGACAAAAGCTTTATTGTGCTGGGTGATATCCATTATGACCTGATTGAAGATCACGATATAGAGTGGTTGAATTCAAAACCCGATGATGTAAGACAGGTAAAAGAGTATACTAAGATAACTCAAGAGATTTGGCCATTTTTCAGTAATCATCTCAGAAACGTAGCGCTAAACAAAAGAAACAAAGTTGAGGCTGTTGTCCAGCTAGGAGACCTTTCAGAAGGTTTGGCCGGGAGTGTTAAAAAAGCTGATCAAATGGCAAGGAATCTTGTAAAAGGAGTTGAGGCTGTAAACATGCCGGTACCTTGGATAATAATAAAAGGCAACCACGATATTACCGGACCTGGTGCTATTGAAGCTTTCAATAATCACTATGTCCGTATGTTTCAAAAGCAATTGAATAGAAAAGATATCACTTCTGCGAATTACACTCATCAGATTGGAGAAAATCTTTTCGTGGCATTTGACCCATGGGAAAAGAGAGATGATCTTCTGGAACTTTTGGAAAAAAATCTTTCATCTTCTGATGCTAAATTTAAATTTCTTTTAGTTCATGAACCAATTATTCCGGTTAATGAGCGTTGCTGGCATCTCTACAGAAGCGATCCGAAGAAAAGAGAAAGATTATTGGAAATCATAGCTAAAAACCATGCTATAGTTCTCACAGCGCATTTACATCTTTATTCAGTAGTTAAGCGTGATACAGAGTATGGGCCAATAGTTCAGATAATGGTAAATAGCGTCGTGAGGGATCTTAAAAGAACAACCGCTAATAATGTAAGTACCCAATACGGGTGGAGATTAGCTGCAGATCGCCCTGACTGGCAACCAGAAACTTTGGCTCAACGACTAAAATGGCTCGATGATGAAAGTAAATACGTTACATTTTTCAAACAACAAGAGTTACCCGGATATGGCTTCCTCACAACTAATTCTGAGAAAAATGAGATATTTTTAGACTATTATTCCGCAATCAACGAGACTCCATACGAGAGGATGTGTATTTCAGACTTTTATAAATAATGATTAAGAACTAATTATTCTATTTTTGTATACAAAATCTAAGATACTGATAAAATGCGAAATTCTATAAAATACTTTGGTTCAAACTTTAATGTTTTGGTTTTGATTTTCGGAATCCTTTTCTTCTTTAGTTTTAAATCCTTTGCTCAAACAGATTCAATTGTAATTGTACAAATTACTGACACACAATTTGGTTTTTTTGCAGAAAACAAGAATTTTGAAAAAGAAACTGAACTTTACACAGAAGCAGTTCGTAAAATAAATGAGATAAATCCTGACTTTGTTATAATTACTGGTGATTTTGTCAACAACTCGAAAAATACTTCACAAATTGAAGAATTTAAGCGAATTACAGCCTTAATAGATAAAAATACTTCGGTTTATTTCAGCCCCGGGAATCACGACCTAGGACAATCTCCTTCAAAAGAAGACTTTGATTTTTATTTTTCCAACTACGGTAAGGGAACCGACCGTTTTTCCTTTACTCGTAAGAATTCGGCCTTTGTTGGTATTAATTCGGTTATTATCAAGTCAGATAAAAACACAAAGGACGAACAAAAACAATTCAGATGGTTAAAAAGGCAGTTGCATAAATTCAAAAAGTCAGATAACATTATCTTGTTTACTCATTATCCGTTCTTTATCCACGATTTCAGCGAAAAAGAAACCTATTCTAACCAGAGCATGAAGGTTAGAATTAAATACTTTCAATTATTTGAAAGATATGGAGTAAAAGCAATATTTGCCGGACATTTACACAACAATGCTGAATCTGTGCATAATAATATCTCAATGATTACCACAAATGCAGCAGGAAGACCTTTAGGTTCAGCCACTCCTGGCATGAGAATCATAGTTTTAAAAGGAAATAAGCTTCGTAACGAATATATATCTCTATAAAACAAAGGGCTGATGTAAATGCGAAAAGCACAATTTATTTAATGTTCCTGTTCACAAAAAGGGCCACAATCCAATTACATACATAGCAACCCAGGCAGAAACTAAAAACAGCTTCCAGTAAAGCACAAATAATCAAAATTGCTCTTGTAACATAACCTTCCAATGGATATTGAAGATACATTAATATTGCAATACCCAATGAGAATGTTAATCCTAACGTGAGTTCGATGTAAGAAAAGTGGAAAATTAATGCTTCTATTTATCTTTACGGAGGGGTACTCACTCTAGTCAAGACAAAAATCATTTTTTTTAACAAATACAGATCTTTCAAAAATGGCTTTCGACAAAACAATTTTCTCATTTTTTAGTTAATACTTACATAAGGTATAATGATAAATCATATTATGGATTACGATTACAACAAATTACGTATCAAAAGCGGTGAGAAAGTCCACTTACACAAGTTTCCTACCGATGAAAGTGCAGGATTTGATAAAAAGTCTGCAAAAGAAGAGGTCAAGAATAATATCGATGAGTTGCAAACTTATCAGGAAATGTTTTATGCCGATGACCGGTATTCGTTGCTCGTTATCCTGCAGGCGCGCGATGCGGCCGGGAAAGATGGTGTAATTCGTCACGTAATGTCAGGCATCAATCCGCAGGGATGTCGGGTGCACAGCTTTAAAACGCCCACGAAAAACGAGTTGGAGCATGACTATATGTGGCGCCATTATCGTGCGTTACCCGAGCGGGGGATGATTGAGATTTTCAATCGTTCGCATTATGAAAATGTACTTACAACGAAAGTAAATCCAGAATTTATTCTTAATGAACGCATTCCTGGCTATGATTCGGTGGAAAAGATAGACGATAAGTTTTGGGAAAATCGTTATGCTGCTATTAATGCTATCGAAAAGCATTGGACAGATAACGGAATGCATATTGTGAAAATTTTCCTGAATGTATCAAAAGACGAGCAGAAAAAACGTTTCCTTTCGCGCATCGACAATCCCGATAAAAACTGGAAATTCAGTTCTGCCGACTTAATCGCACGCTCTAATTGGGACAAGTACGAGAAAGCTTATGAAGAGATGCTCGAAAAAACTTCTACCGATTACGCACCGTGGTATGTGGTACCTGCCGACAAAAAATATTTTGCGCGCGTGGCAGTGGGAGATATTATTCTGGGTGAATTTAAGAAAATGAACCTTCGGTTTCCGCCTGCCGAATCACCTGAGTTACTGGCTGAGGCAAGAATTAAATTGATGAACGAATAGTTTTAGATGATATTTAAAAATTAAAAAAGACGGAAAATTCTCCGTCTTTTTATTTTGAAGTTGAGTGAAGTTTTTTTCTTTTATCTTTTAGCCGCTCATCAACTCTTGTCATAAGCCAGAACAGACTGAAAACGAACGCAACGAGAATAACTATCCAGAGGAAACCGGAAGACAAAACACAATCCTTGCCTTTCAACAGGTAAGTTCCTCCAATAAGTACTGCCAGCACAGCATACATGGTGCCGAAAATACCGATAAAATCTTTCAGTACATTGCCTTCTTGTTTCTTTATCGGAACGGGTTTTCGGGTAAGAGCGCTTTCGGTCTCAATCTGATGCATAATCCTGTGCTTCAGGTTTTCAGGAGCCTGCTCTTTTGCCGATTGCATCATTTGGCGGATGAATTCATCGTCTCGATTTATTTTGTTCTTTTCATTCATCATCTCATTCATTTTATAGTAAATCAGCAACCGCCGGTTCATATCTTGTGTATAATTCTTTAAATGCCTGTCTGGCTCTGAATAATTTCACCTTAACGTTAGATTCATTCAGTCCCGTAATCCGGGCAATCTCTTTTAC
>ENA-UOOM01001346-UOOM01001346.1-fermentation-metagenome-genome-assembly--contig:-NODE-1346-length-23996-cov-6.904306_pt1 | contig 23996 bp, 18 predicted proteins | sample MGYA00245781_ERZ724031 | MGnify/ENA primary metagenome ERZ724031 (study PRJEB28704, sample SAMN03018317) | fermentation metagenome | biome: anthropogenic terrestrial biome; feature: soil; material... | reverse complement strand
TGAAAAATATATGGTGGCAGGGGTAACAGCGGGGGCTGTGAAAGGATAGGCACCTGAGAGGTGCCTTAACCCGCGCCAAAATTGCTTTTAAAAATTAGGCAGGCTTGCAAATTTTTTGTCGTCTTCCTCCCGAATCTTCCTGATTACTTTACAAGGGTTACCTCCTGCAAGAACATTGCTTGGAATATCACTCACAACCACACTTTCAGCAGCAATAATACTTCCAGCACCAATTGTCACGCCCGATACTATAGAGACATGTCCACCTATCCAAACATGATTCCCTATATGTATCGGCAATGCATATTCCAGTCCGGCATCCCTTTTTTTGATATCAAAGGCATGTCCTGCTGCATAAATTCCACAGTTTGGGCCTATCAGTACTTGATCTCCAAAGATTACTTCATTACCTGCAAGAATTGTAAGATTATAATTTGCAAAGAAATTTTCTCCCAATGAAACTCTTCCCCAAAAATCACAGTGAAACGGTTCTTCTATTCGGAAATGTTTTCCGGTTCTTTTCATTTCACGCCGTATAATTGCTTCCCGTTCCTCTGCCTGTGAAGGCCGAAGCTGATTGTATTCAAAACTTAACTCCTGGCTCCTTTCTCGTTCTTTCTGAAGGCGTTCTTCTTTAGCATAATACAGCATACCTGCAAGTGCTTTTTCTTCTTCAGTCATAAATACTGTCCTTCCTGGCTTTTTATATGATAGTTTCTTGTAATGCTTCCAATGTGCACCGCACCATATGCTGGCCTAATTCCATGCTTGCCTCTTTTGCGCTTTCTGCAAACCACTCTGTATTGTCTTTTGTCCGCACTAAATCAACATGGTTCGGATATAATGCATATAAAAGACTAGTTTCAAATTTTCCTGCATGATCAAAGCCTCCGCATTCATGCTGAGCATTTGCGCTGATTAATGGAATTACCTTTATGTAAGAGAATGGATCATCTCCCGACCCCAAATTCTTATAATAATTAGAATACTCATTACTTCCCCACCAGCCCCGGCCTCTGGTGTCCTCCATATATTCCATAATCAGTTTTTTTGCTGCTTTATGACATGCAATAGTCATCGGCATTAATCCAGCTTCCTCAGTTTGATGATGTGCAACACAGTATATATTTTTATTGCCTCCATACAGCATAGACCTTAAAATACAGTAAATATACTGCTCATATACATCTACATCTACTTGTATTGTTCCCGTCTCAGGCCCTCCCACTGCATAACTGGCTACTCCATACCAAATGGGCGGACACACAACAATTTCTTTTGTCTTTTCCAATTCACGCATTACTCCATTAATAACCATTGTATCACATCCACAACTTGCATGATGGGCATGATATTCTATCGTCCCAATAGGAATAATAAATGGCACTTTTCTTTTTTTAGCATCTTCTATCTCATCAAAAAACATATCCACCAATTGCATAACATACGCTCCTTTACTTAAAATTCCAGTTCATATAATTTTCCAATTTCAGGAGAAAGCACATCACACCCCTCCTGTGTTACTGCAATACCTTTCTCCCAACGAACCCCAAAATTTTCAGCAGAGATAAATGTATCAATCTGAAACGTCATATTAGTCTGTAATTTATAGTCAGAGTTTGTTTCGACCCACGGTGCCTCAACCTCAATCATTCCTGTCCCATGCAACGGTCCATAAACAAAGTTATCTTTATATCCGTTCTCTACATAATATTTATAAAAATTATCTGCGATTTCTGAAGCTGCAATGCCTGCCTTAACCTGTCTTTGTGTCCAGTTATGTGCCTCTAAGCCAAACATTACTGTTTCTCTTCTTTTCCCTTCCAATTTTCCGAGTACAATAGGATAACCGATTGCAGCTGAGTACCCATCTATCTTAGCCGACAGATTCAACTGAACGATGTCACCCTTTTGAAATCTTCTGTAAGAAGATCTGGAAATTGCATGTCTGGTAGATGCTTCTGAAAATACATACATAGGAAGTCCTTCATACTCAGCTCCATTTTCATATACAACCCTTTCTGCAACTCCTACCATCTGTAGTTCAGTCATGCCTGGCTGGATTTCTTTAATTACTTGCTGAGTTGCAAGTTCTGCAATTCTGTATCCCTCTTTTAGACAATTAAGCTCATGAATAGTTTTAATAGAGCGCAATTCTACCATAATGTGATCTGCACGTATAATTTCAGCCTCCGGAAATGCATCTTTAATTCCCTCCATAATTATGACCGATGTGTCCAGATAACTTGCCACCCCTATTTTTAGTTTCTTTCCCCTTATACCAAGTGCATTAAATACATCCTGATATGTATCTGCCTTTAATTCTGGGTAAGATGGGTCTGCCCCTTCCCGATATTCCTTTAATACAAAAATTTTATCTATCCTGGAACGGTCAGCCGCAAAGTGCCGGCTCTCTGGGCCTACCATCAGAGCCGCTTTTCCTGATGAGGAAATTGCGACTCCACACCGCTCAAACAATGGCCAAAATCCCGAAAAATATCTTGCGTTTGCATAGTCTGCTTCATTGGAATTAACAATCAGAACATCCATTCCTTCCCTTTTCAAAATCTCAGCTGCTCTTGCCACTCTTTCTTCATATTCATAATCCGGGATATAAACCTTACCTTTTTCTTCCATGCTATTTTCCTCCATTTTTGATATTTTGTTTTCTGTACCTTTTTTGTATACTCTAATTTTTTGTTCTACCGCTATTCACATGCGTAGCCCGGTGTTGTATAAAACGCCACTGTTCTTGGTTCTGCCCTGCCATACTGTGCAATAATCGGGACATCGCTTTCTAACATAATTGAATATTGCTGCCCAAAAACTGCCGTATGTTTTCCAAAGTCCATTGTTTCATTTGTACGCAGGCATCGTACACGTTGTGCATTTACTTTAACTTCTAAATCACAAAATGGTTCCTTATCCGTATAAAACAGAGTGATTTTTACATGTGCATCTTTCCTGCCTACATTAGTGATAATAACTGATTCATGTCCCGCAATAGTATTTACACCTTCAGGAGGCAACTCTGCATCCGGGAATATCCACACTTTATTACCATAATCCATACACTTCCCTCCTTTTTTTCCAAAACGTTGCCGCACCATACTTACTCCTTTTTTGAAAAAGAATCTATCAGAACAACAACCACCAGAATAATACCTTTAACAACCCATTGCCAATATGTATTGATTCCCAGCAATACCATAATATTTGTAATCACTTGAAGGAACAGCGCTCCTACTACAATTCCAGCAACTCTTCCCCGTCCTCCCGTCAGAGAGGTACCTCCTAATACACAGATTGTCATAACATCAAACAATAATTGATCGCCAAGCGTTACATTTCCAGACTGCGTCCTTGATGTAAGTCCTAATGCTCCGATTGCAGAAAGAATACCACTCATCACAAATGCAAGAATAGAAATAAATTTAACATTCAATCCGGAAAGTTTTGCAGCCTCCTTATTGCCGCCTACTGCAAAAAAGCTACGCCCGGTTTCCGTCTGTGCAGTAAATAAATATAAGATTACTGCCACAATAATCATCAATATTACTGCCACTGGAATACCTGCAGCCTTCCCCAATGCCATTTTCCCAAAGGATTCGGGAAGCCCGGAAATAGGAAGTCCATCCGAATATATGTAGTTAATGCCTTTTAGCATATTCATAATGGTAAGCGTTGCAATAAAGGAAGGCATTTTGCCATATACTACAAGACATCCATTAATAACTCCAATTACTGCAGACAGCAAAACCACAATAATAAACGCTGCCCATATAGGAATATTATTATTTACAGACAACCCTGCAAAAAAGATGGAAACCATGCCAATGATTGAAGATATAGACATATCCATTTCTCCGGTTAAAATCACAAAAAACTCACCCATAGCAATGATTGCCACAAAAGAAGCTTGCCGCAAAACATTCATAATATTTGAAGCCGAACGAAAACTACTGTTTAAACAACATAGCGCAAAAAGCAATATAAATAAAAACACAATCATCCAGTCACTCAATAATGCTTTCACACCACCACTATATTTTTGAGATTTTTCTTTATAATCATTCATTTTACATTCACTCCTAACAAATTATTAACAATGATTTCCTGTGTCTTCCTCTCTCCTTCTACTTCATCTAAAATTGAACCTTCATACATTATATAAACACGGTTGCACAATCCAATCAGTTCTTCCATTTCAGGCGAAACAAGAATCACTGCCTTCTTTTGTTTTGTCAATTCGTGAATTAGATTATAAATCTCAAACTTTGCGCCAATATCAATTCCCCTTGTGGGTTCATCCAAAAGAAAAATTTCTGTATCTCGCAGCATCCATTTGGCAATTACTATTTTTTGTTGATTTCCTCCTGACAATTTCTTTACATTCTGCCAAAGAGAATGATAGGACAGATTCATCTTTTCATTTATTTCATATGCTGCTTTCATCTCGGCTTTATGATCCTGAAAAACAGCAGCCTTTTTATAAAACTTCATGGACGGTAGAGTTGTATTATCTTTAATATCGAATTTCATAACAAGCCCAAGTGATCTTCTTTCATCGGGCACCAGTCCCATGCCAAGTTTAATAGCATGCTGCGGCGATTTTATTTTAACAGACTTTCCTCTTATCAGAATCTGACCACCGGTAATCTTATAATTTCCAAAAATAGCCTGTACCAGTTCTGTTTTGCCTGCTCCTAATAAACCTGCTATTCCCACAACCTCTCCCGCCCTAACTTTGAGGTTAATATTATGAAAAGCTTTCGATGATGTCAATTTTTTTACCTCTAAAATGACATCTCCCAGTTCCTTGTTAATTGGAGGGTATACATTTTCCAACTCCCTCCCAATAATCATCTTCACCAAACCATCATAATCAATATCTTCAACTTTGCCAGAATTAATATATTTCCCATCACAAAGTACAGTATAAGAATTACAGCAGGCAAACACCTCGTCCAAACGATGTGAAATATAAATAATCCCAATACCTTTTTCCTGTAATATAGAAATAATCCGGAAAATATTTTCAATATCTTTTTCCTGTAATACTGCTGTCAATTCATCAAAAATAACAATCTTTGGATTATCTAGCAGCGCTTTTGCAAGCTGCACAATCTGACGTTCTGCCGTGCGAAGATGTTTTACTGGAATATGCATATTTACATCGCACTGTATATAATCCATCAGTTCCTGTGCCCTTTTGTCCAATGCCTCCCAGTCAATGTGCCCATGCTTCTTTTTATATCTGCCCACGAAAATATTTTCTGTCCCGGTCATATCGCCCATTAGAGTAAACTCTTGATGTACAATAGCAATCCCTCTCTTTTGAGACTCTCTAATATTATAAGAAGGTATCTTTATCTGTTCTCCTTTGACAAATAGTTCTCCTTGGGTCATTTGGTTTTCACCCGTAATACATTTGGAAAGTGTTGATTTTCCAGCGCCATTTTCACCCACCAAAGCATGACATTCTCCCGGCATTAAAGTGAAATTAACATGATCTAAAGCTTTCACTCCCGGAAATTCCATCACACAATTTTTCATCTCTATCAAAGGAGTTCGCTCCATCTCTTCTGTTTCCACCTTTCCACTCCTTTCTATAACCACAGCCATCCAAATGCTTCTACACCAGAACAGATAATTTCTTTATCCTCTGTTTCTGGATGGCGAACATTATGTATCAGTCGTTTTATTTCATGATAAGGATACATGCAGCTCCCTATCCCGGTTTCCCACACCGGGTTTATGTCAAAAAACATTTCTTTTATAATATTAAAATCTTGTTCATTGTAGTATAAGATTTCATCCAGCAGGCTTTCCTTTTTCTGTGGATCTGTTTCGTCCTCATAGGCCAGTGCTGCAAGTACCATATCATAGATCACAGCATTTCTTCGTTCTGCGTTCTCCAACTTATCAAAATGTGGCAGCCAACAATGCATCCGAGGATTGATACTAGCCTCTTTCTGCAGCATTTTAATTTTACTAAGTATATTTTCATGATTTTGCTTTGCTGCCAGAATCATCGGAATATCTCCTTTTGTCATTTTATTTTTCTGAAAGGGGAAGGGTGTCGTATAAAGAGGAACCTGGCTCTCATGTATCGTCACTATATTTTTCACTACATACAACACAGTTTCTCCCAAATTCCCAAAATTCTGTCGACATGCCCGGTGATAAAACTCTTCATTATCCATCATAGAGCCCCAGCCATAATTTCCATGTGCAAACAAATGCATGAACAATCCATACCATTCAAACATAAATCCATTGATTCCATGGACCTCCATTTGTACACTGCCCTTATGCTGACGAATATCTGTCTCAATCACTTGCTCATTTGGCTCCTCATCATAGCGGATTACATTACTCTTGAATGTCCGATATAGCCTTCCCATAGTTGATGTAATCGAATTAGATTCCGTATCTCTCGCCCATATTCTATCCTTTCCAAAAATCCTGCACCATTTCTCAAACTCTGCTTCTGGTACATACAGGCCTGGCGCCCAGAAAAGCATAATATCTTCAGGCATGGATTTCACACACTCTTCTAAAAAGTCCGCATCTTTTTCCAATGGCGGCTGTCTAAATGCCCGAATCCCAATTACGGCCTCCGCATTGATTTTTCTGACTTCATCATAGATTCGTTTTAAGAGCCACATGTTAGCCCGGTGTTTTGCTTCTCCCGGAGTCTTTGCACCTGCATGCCATCTTTTTTTGCATTCTTCACATTCACAAAACCAAAATCCTTCTTCACTTTCTTCCAGCGTATATCCGTCAAACCCAAGCTTTGCAATTTGGCGCATAGACTCTACAATGTATTCCACGTTCCCTGGATTACTTAGACACAGTGAATCAAAATCATTCATAAAGCTACTGTTTTTGGGCGGCTTCATTCTCGCCTCAGGATGCTTTATCGTAAAGGCCCCATTATATGAATTCAACCCTACATACGCAAATATTTTTACTCCAAACTTATGTGCCAGCTGAATGAACTTGTTAAGAAATGGCTCTTCCAAATTGGGATGAGTATACCTTACAGTCAGCCATCTTCTGTTTTCTGCATTCCAAATTCTGACTGGAATATCCCGGAACACAGTCTCTGGATAATTTTGCATTTCAAATGGCCAATATCCGTACATAACCAGATTAAGCTGGTTAATTTTATTATCCAGACAGATGTTCAAATACTGCTTCCATTCTTCAAAGCCCCAAAGCTGACTGTCAAATCCAACTCTTCCATATCCTGCATACCAGGCAAATGTCTGAGAAATTGCTCTTACCGGGATAGAGGGATAGTCTGTAATATGACAGCAGGGAAGGCTATATCTGCCATGCCTGTTTTCCAGCAGTTGTTTAATAGAGGTTATCGCATTAACTAATCCTACTCTTGATCCATACCGGACAGTCAGTTTTCTTTTTTTTATATCTAAGTCATATCCCTGTTCTGTAAAAAGCATTTGTTTCTCTACTTGAATTTCAGGCAGAGACGGGATTAGACTTATATTTAATGTATCTGCTGTATTACCACTATTAATTCCAATTTCCCTATAATTCCAAAAGCGTTCTTTTATTAATTCTACTAATTTTATATCTGTGCCCGACCCGTTTTCATCTTGTATGTAGATATTTAAAAACTCTTCTGTGCAATCTTCGTATTCCGTTACCATCTTAGGTTCCGGCAATAATTGAATCATAACGTTCTCCTCTTTATCCAAGCCATTTCCAGTTCTTCCAATCATAATTGTTAATATTATCCTCTGTGATAACTTCTGGCTCCGGCAGCTCATACTTTTCAGGAAGCTCTTCCTTATCAACCAAAACTTTAATCATGGCATCTGCAGCCTGGTATCCAAGAACCACCGGATCTTGCAGAACTTCACCGAGCCATGCTTCATTTCCGTCTTGAATCCAGCCAAGAACATCAATATCTCCTGCAATGCCAACAAATTTGATTTCATTTCTTCCCTGGGCCATTGCTGCATTATATGCTCCGACAACTTCTGCATCATTGTGTCCGCATACGACATCTATTGTAGATTCCCTCTGAAGGATATTTTCCATTAACGTCTGTGCCGAATCACGGTTTCCTGCGGCTGTATCTCCTTCTTCAATAATCTTTGCATCCGGATATGATGCTAATATGGTTTCTTTAAATCCTTCAAAACGGTCTGAAGACACTTGTCCGGACGTGGGTCTTGTAATAAACAGACATACTGGATTATCTTTTCCAAGACTATCTAGATATTTTATTGCCTCTTCACCTGCTTTTTGCCCCAGTGCTTTCATATCATGGCCAACAAAGGTAGACCATACAACATCATTGTCCGAAGCTGGATTCTGTGCATAGTCACCTACCACAACTGGAATGCCACTATCCACACATTCCTTCATTGTAGGAATTGCGGAGGATGCATCTGCAGGAAAAAGAATAATCCCATTACAGCCCGCCGCCTGCATATTATCCAAATTTGTCAACATCGTCTGAACATCTGATCTGGAATCCTCAAAATCAAATTCCACATCCACTCCTTTGGATTTTGCATTTTCATCCTGCCATTGATTGCATCCATCTACCACCCCCTGATACCATGTATAAGCCGTCAATTCCATAATAGATACACCAATCTTTAATTTCTCTTCTCCTCCTTCATTTGCGCTGTTGACAGTACCTTTCGTTTCTTTAACCGGGCTTCCACATCCAATTAGGCTTAAAAAAACTACCCCTGTTAACAATGTTGCAAGAATCCTTCTCTTTTTCATGTTCATTCCTCCTCTTTAAAATATTGGTATTTCTTATGGATTCTGACTTTATTTTAGCTTTCGTTAAATTCATAGTCAATAATTTAAATTAAATATTGTTCTATTTTAATTTAAACGTTTTACCTAATTTACATATACTTCTACATATGTTATATTAAAAAAACAATACAATTAATGAGAGGCGGACTTATATGTCTACAATAAAGGATGTTGCAAAATTAGCCGGGGTTTCCATTGCTACGGTTTCCAACTATCTAAACCAGACTAAACCTGTAAGTAAAGAACTTTCAAAAAAAATTCAGTATGCTGTTAGTGAACTCCATTATTCTCAGAATCAGAATGCGAAAACTTTAAAGACAAAACTTGGCACAGATATAGGAATCGTGCTCCCCAGTTTGAACGACTCATATTATGTACAGCTTTTTCAGGGAATTAAGACCTTTTTTCAAAATACAGACTACTATATGAACCTCGCATTTTCCGAAGATATCCCGGAATTTGAGGACAATATTGTCCATAACTTGTTAAAAAAGCAGATTTGTGGACTTATCCTTGTTTCCTGTCAACCAGATAATTGGAAGTTTTATTATGACAACTTTACTTCACAAGATATACCTCTTGTTCTGATCGACAGAAACATCCACAGTCTGGACACAAATTTTGTATCTTTTGATAATCGTGTTTTGCTTCGAGATATGGTAGACAGCCTCTTGGAGAATGGATACCACGATATTTATTTGATGTCCGGACCTCGTAAATTTGTTTGCGAAGCAGACTGCATTCGCGGGTTTTGTGATTCATATAAAAATCATGGACTTGATCCCTCAGACAAATTTCTCATAAAAACAGATATGAGCAAGGAAGATGCTTTCCGCAAAACAACAAAGCTCATACGAGCTTTAATGCCAGATGCGATTGTAACCACTTCCGAGTCACTTGCTGCGGGAATTATTGAAGGGATTACTATTTTAGGGTATACCATAGAAAACATTCCTGTCTTTACTTTGGGGGAAGAGCACTGGAACCTTCATACACACTCTTTTGCTTCTTCGTCTGCAGTGCGCCCTGCAATGAAGTTAGGACAGCTTGCTTCGAAACTTTTAATGGAGCAACTGCAATCCCCTCTTACCAAAGAAACAGAAAGAATTATTTTAAGCGGCCGCAGACTGAGCTCTATACCTAACCGTTCACCAGCCAACAGTAAAGCTCACTTTTTAGAGAAGAAAAGTTTACCCTCACAATCTATCCGTGTACTCATGCTGGATACTCCACAGGTACATTCTATATTAGGTCTGCTGCGCAACTTTAAAAACCGCACTGGAATTACTGCCGATGTCACAATTTTACCCCATCACCGGCTGTATGAAACAATCTTGGAAAAACATCAGTCTGACAAGGAAACCCCTTACGATGTTATTATGTATGACATTCCCTGGATGCCCTCACTGGCAGCTGAACATATACTTGAGGATATTACCGATGAAATGAACTCCTTAGATACGGGTATTTTTTTACAAAATAGCCTTAAGTATTATAGTGTTTTTAATGGACGTTATTATGGTATTCCGTTTATGTATGCACCCCAAATTTTTTATTACCGCAAGGATTTATTCGAAGATTCAGTATTAAAGGGAGAATATGAGCGAGAAAATAATATTTCCCTCCGCCCTCCTGTAACACTCAAGGAGTTTAACACCATTGCAGACTTCTTTACAAATAAAACTTCCGCAATTAAATATGGTATGTCAATACCTACTGCGTACAGCGAGTGCCTAACCCCAGAAATTTATATGCGTCTGCGCTCTTTCGGTGGAAGTCTTTTTGACTCCTCCGGACAGGTATGCCTTGATTCTGAACAGTCGCTAAAGGCATATATTAATTTTATCCGTTCCATCCAAAGTGCGAAGCCAGATTATCGAATAGCCACCGATACCAGTGCTGTTCAGGATTTTTTGTCTGGTGAAACAGCTATGCTGATTTCTTATCCCTCCTTCCTCACAGATGTAACAGATTTGAGAAAAAGCAGCATGATTGGCTCCATCGGTTATCATTTGATTCCGGGGCACTCACCGCTCTTAGGCGGTTGGAGTCTTGGAATCAGCAGTCATTCTAAGCATAAAGACACTGCCTTTCAGTTTTTGAAATGGACCTGTGATGAACAAGTTGCTAATTATTTTACCTTGTTGGGAGGACAGCCCGCAATCAATAGTGTTTACACAAATGATGAATTAACTGAACTTTACCCATGGCTTCCACTTTATCATTCCATTTATAAATATACTAAACCAACGATTCCGCCAAAATTATCAAATAATAGAGTAGTGCCGCAATATGAAATTGATGAGATTGTCTGCAAATGGATTTATAAACTTTTAGAAACAAAATTAGAAGTTCAGGAAGCGCTCTTAAATACGCATCAAGAATTGTCACAACTAGTTGAGAAATATCTTCAAAAATAGATGTGTTAACTGCCCTGGCTCGTCAACGTCCCAGGGCAGCTTTTAGTTTCACTGATTTATCACTTGGATGTTTGTAAGCGACTCTGTTAAATAATCATCAATATACTAGAGAGGCTTTCTTTATTGGAAACGCTGATCTTCTCCTCGATAGTAAGATCAGCGTTTCTTTTTAGTTGTTATCAAAATTTAGAATGGCTACCCCTGTAGCTTCAAGATATATAGAATCTTCTCCACGTTCTCCTGTCAACATTTCTCTATATACTCCTTGTACAGGAACTACTACTGGACTGTCAGAATGATTTAGGAGAAAGAGTACCTCTTTTTCCTCATCATCCGCAGTAATCGCCTCAACTCCTTCTATTTCATAGGGGAACATTTTAATTTCCAGACCATTTCCCAGATAAAGTGCCAGTTTTTTCATTGCATTCTCATCCAAATCACACCCTAGATAATATACATGTCCTTTTCCGAATTTATTTACAGTAAAGCAAGGTCTTCCACTATAATAATCTCCAGTATATATTCCCAAAACCTGAGCCTGTTTTGATTTTATAATGTCACACCAGATTTTTCCTGTACTTTGTCCAAACACCCCGGATACGTTTGTTTCCTTCTCCAAAAGAGGATCAACCTCTTCCACCTCTATCCCCGTCAGCTTCTGTAAAAAACCTGGCAGTGTCTCTTGCAGCATATTATTATGCATATTTTTTATTCCACTCCGGAAACTGAATAATATCGTCCCACCCCCGTCTGCATATTTCTCCAATCTATTTTTTGTATCCTCCTCTGTCATTAGCAGAAGCGGCGCCAAAATGAGTTTGTACTGTCCAAAATCATCTTCGGGGGAAACAAAATCCACCGGACACCCCAGTTTAGTAAAAGCCTTATAATAGTCTAATTGATATTGGTCATATTGAAGTCCTTCTGCCTGCCGGTGTATCCCCTGACTCCATTCACAGTCAAATGATTTCAAAATGGCAACTTTAGGATGTGGCATTAAAGCCTTATAATACTTACTTAACTTGTCCATTTCTAAACCGGTTTTTGCAATTTCTTCGTATCTCCTATTTTCGTCACCGTTATGATCCAGAATTCCGTGCCACAGTTGCTCTGTTCCAAAAGGACAGGACCGCCATCTGAAATACACTACCGTGTCTGCACCATTCGCTACTGCCTGGTAAGTCCAAAGCCGCAATTTCCCCGGAGCTGGACTAGGCCCCATCTTGCTCCAACCACAGGGACCGGCCTGTTGTTCCATCACCCAAAAAGGTTGTTTCTTATAACTTCGGAGCAGCGCATGATCACGGGAAACCGTCTCTTTTAGTGCTTTTCCCCATTGAAATTCCACATAATTATCCCAAGTCACGAAATCCAATTCTTTAGCCAATTTAAAATAATCAATTCCCGTTCCCGAGTTCACTGCCGCATCTAGAAGATTTGTTGTAACTGGTTTTTCTGAAAACTTTCTGATACTGTTCACCGACTCTTTTGCAAAGGAGATAACCGAGTCACTGCAAAATCTATCATAGTCGAGAAGCAATGCTGGGTTTTGCCCCTGCGTATCGTGGCACGAATCATAGCAGGCTCCCGCTCTTGGAATAATGACTTCTTCAAAGTCATTATATATTTGGCTCCAGAACACAGTACCATATGTCTGATTCAGATTTTCAATGGTTTGATATTTTGCTTTCAGCCAGCTTTGAAATTTTTTTCTACATGACTCACAGTAGCATCTGGTTGTATTAGACCAACCCAGCTCATTGTCAATCTGCCACCCTTCTACTACTTCATGATTACCATATCGGGATGCAATTTTTTCATTTAAAATTTTTACCTTTTTCCGGTAAACATCACTATTAAAACAATAATGCTTCCTTGTCCCAAACAGCTTTGGTCTTCCATAAATGTCCCACTGGAGACTATCAGTATAACGGTCTGTCAGCCACTTTGGGGGTGCTGCCGACGGCGTGCACAAAACAACCTTCATTTGGTTTTTATCTAAAAAATCTAATATCTCGTCCATCCAGCCAAATTCAAATTTTCCTTCTTTCGGTTCATAAAGACTCCATGCGAACTCTCCGATTCGCACAACACCAATGTGTGCCTTATGCATCATTTTTATATCCGTTTTCCATCTATTCTTGTCCCAGTGCTCCGGATAATAATCAACGCCTATTCTCATTTTCCCTCTCCTTTTATGTAAAAGTAAATGTAGTTTTCTGTAATTCGCCAGCTGAACTTGAATTGCCTGTATATGCTATATATGTAACATCCTCTTTTACAAATGCATCTATTTCTTCACAATAATATGCCATATCCTCCATTGCAACTTTCAGTACAACTTCCTTTTCTTCTCCAGGTTCAAGTTCAACTCTCTGGAAATCTTTTAAAATTTTGGCAGGCCTGTCCACCCTACTGTCCTCACACCCTACATACAACTGTACAACCTCTGCTCCCTTTCTCACTCCTGTATTTTTCACATTTATTCTTACCTTGGCTGTTTCATTAAAAACCTCTATCTGGGGAACCCCCAAATCAAATGACGTATAGGACAAACCGTAACCAAAGGGATATAGAACTGGTATGTTTTCCTTGTCCATTTTACAATATCCATGATAATATTCATACTCCGCGTATGTACAATCCGGGTCAAACTCAGGGTATGAATCTTCGGAAAGGGCAACAGTATATGGCAACTTCCCACTGGGGCATATGTCACCAAATAAAATATCTGCCAATGCATTTCCTCCTTCCATGCCCCCATAAAACGAGAAGATAATTGCCGGAATCTCAGCCTCCCACTCATCAATTAAAATTGCACTGCTTCCCATAATGGAAACAACCGTATTAGGATTGACTCTGCCCACTGCATCTATTAACTTCACATCTCTTTTATGCAGACGCATACTTGCTCGATCTCCTCCCATATCTGCAATGTCACTTCTATCTGCTAAAAATTCACCTTCATCACTATGCACATATCCTGCCACAATTATCACTGCATCTGCATCTTCTGCAAGTTTTTTTGCTTTTTTTAAGTCTCTCCCATCATCATATAACACTTGTGCACATGGCATTTTTTTCATCAATCCCCGTAAAGGAGTTACTGTATAATAAGGGTGTACTCTGCTTGAACCATGATCACCTATATTTTCTGTATCTCCAAGTACTCCCAGAACAACTATTTTCTTTGTCGTTTCTTTATTGAAAGGCAGCGTCTGCCCTTCATTTTTCAGCAACACCATAGATTCGTCAGCAGCCCGCTTAGCTATCGCTATGTGCTTCTCACATGCGAGCACATCCTTTGTATATTTTTGGGGATCCTTTCTGGTTTCATAATACAAAACAGTACGCAGTATGTACCCTATAGATTCGTCTATATCTCCCATTTGGAGCCTTCCTTCTTCCAGGGCTTTGGGTATATCCTCCGCATAGTGACAAATACACGGCATTTCTACATTCATGCCAGCTTTTACTGCTTTTGCCCCATCTTTTATAGCCCACAAGAAATCAGACAACGTAAATCCTTCAAACCCCCACTTGTCTCTAAGAATGTCTTTCAGGAGGTATTTACTTTCTGAAGCCTGTTCACCATATACTTTATTATAGGCCCCCATAACAGAGGCGGCGCCTTCTTCAATGCACCTTTTAAAATGCGGAAGATATACCTCGAACAGTGTACGTTTATCGGCATGAACATCTGCTTTAAATCTGGCATTTTCAATACTGTTCATTGCAAAATGTTTTACACATGCCATGACATTCTGACTCTGTATGCCTCTTGTAAGAGCAGCGCCCATTTCTCCAAGATGATAACTGTCTTCTCCATAACATTCCTGTGCCCTTCCCCATCTTGGATTCCTTGGGAGATTTATGCAGACCCCTCCGTAGTAGTTGCCCCCTTGAGCACGAACCTCTGCCCCGATGGCTTTTCCTATCTCTTCTTCCAGGTCTCTATCAAATGTAGCACCTCTTGCAATAGATACCGGAAAGCAAGTAGCTGAGCCGGATACAACACCCCTTGGCCCATCAATAAAGCGAATGTTCGGGAGCCCCAGCCTTTCTACCTCTTTAGTAGGATATGGCCTTACATTATAATGACAGATTGAAAACAAATCATCCATCAGCTTCTGCTCACTAATCTGCCCCGACATAATTCCCACTTTTTCATCTAACGTAAGCTCAGGTATTACCTCATCGACAAATTTTCTGATATCCTCTTTACTACAGTCTTCCGTAAGTTTTGTGTTTTTTACCACTTCTCTCATGTTGCAAACCTCTCTTCCTGACTCTACTATTTTCTTTTTGTGTACTTTCTCATGTCAATAATAACTGCAAGCAAGATAATCGCACCTTTTACAATATATTGCCAATACATATTCACACCAATGAATGCCAGACCGTAATTGATAACAGTAAAAATAAGTACACCAACTACAATTCCACCTACACTTCCAATCCCGCCTGAAAGCGAAACACCTCCAATAACACATGCGGCAACCGCATCCATTTCATATCCATTTCCAGTTGTATTTGAAGCGCTTCCAATACGTGCAACCTCCAGTGCTGCCGCAATTGCATACATCATACCGGCCAGTGCATATACCATGACTTGTGTCTTTATTACATTTACCCCTGACACTTTTGCTGCTTCCGGATTTCCGCCTACTGCAAACATATACTTACCAAACTTTGTCTTATTCCACATTATCCAGCATAATATACACACAATAAGAGCAATTATAATCAAGTACGGAATCTTGAATTCCCCAATACCAATGGAGCCTGTTGCAATGTTTGTTACGGAAGGAGATATTCCTCCAATAGGCTGTGCTCCATAAGGGGGTCTGTCAAAATAAATGGAGGAGATTCCATACAATATTAGCTGCATTCCTAATGTTGCTATAAATGGAGGAACTTTAAAAATAGCAACCGCCAGCCCTGAAGCCGCTCCAAAAGCCAGACAAATTAGCATTACTATAAGCAAAGGTATAATAATCGGCATTTGTTTTAGCCCCGGATACATTCTATATGCGTATTCCGGTGCTTGTACAAGCGATGCAAAAACAACTGCCGCCAGTCCAATCATACGCCCTGTTGATAAGTCTACTCCCTGTACAACCAACACCATCCCTGCTGCAAGTGCAATAATAATTTTCGTTGATGATTGTGCAAATATATTTCTAAAGTTATTAAATGATAAGAATTTAGGTTCTACAATAATAATCCCGATTAGAAGAATGATAAACACAATAAATATTGCTTTTTCGGCCATTATTTCTTTTATCTGTGTTTTAGACATTTTCATCTAAATTTCCTCCTGTTTCTCCTCTGCTGTATTTAGATATATCTGGCAGCTGCTTCCATTACCTCAACCTGTCCCACTTCTTTTGTCTGCAAGGTCGCCGCCTGCCTGCCGCTGCTCATTACTACAATTCTGTCTGCTATTCCAAAAAGCTCTGGCATCTCCGAACTTACTACAATAACTCCTTTTCCCTGAACAGCCAGCTCATTAATTAATTGATAAATCTCAAACTTCGCTCCCACATCAATTCCTCTTGTTGGCTCATCAAGAAGCAGTATCTCAGGATCCGTTAGCAGCCATCTTCCAAGAATCACCTTTTGCTGGTTTCCTCCCGAGAGGTTTTCAATTTTATTTTTCTCTGATGGCGTTTTTATCTTCATTGTTGAAATCATTTTGTTGCTATCGTTTCGCATTGATGACTCTTTGAGCAGACCATGTTTTTCATATTTTTTCATATTAGCAATCGTCGTATTAAATCTGACACTTTGACCAGCAAAAATACCGTCCAGTCTTCGTTCTTCCGTCAACATTGCAAAACCGTTTGCCATCGCTTCCCGGGGATTTCTGTTCTCCACCTTCTTCCCATTTACAATAATTTCTCCCTCTCCTTTTTTTCTAAGGCCAAATAAGATTTCCAATATTTCGGTTCGCTTTGCTCCAACCAGCCCTGCTATTCCGATAATTTCCCCGCTATGTAGTTCGAAACTAACGTTTTTAAAGCATGGGGCTGCAGAAGAAAGATTTTTCACTTCTAGCATCACCTTTCCGACCTTGGCATTCCTCTTAGGATAACGGTCTTTCAGCTCTCTGCCAACCATTTTCTGAATAATATTGTCGGTTGTCAATTCCCTGGCTGGATTAGTGGAAATCCACTTTCCATCCCTCATCACCGTTACATCATTGGAAATCCGTAAGATTTCCTCCATTTTATGCGAAATATAAATAATACTGCTACCTTTATTGACCAGTTTATTAATAATTTGAAAGATATGTTCAACCTCCCTCTCTGTAAGAGAGGACGTTGGCTCATCCATGACAATAATTTTTGAATCATATGAAACTGCTTTGGCAATTTCAATCATTTGCTTTTGTGATACTTTTAATGATCCTACTTTCATTTTTGGGTCTATATCAATTTCCAGATCATCAAATATTTCCTTTGTTTTTTCATAAATCCTTTTTTCATCAATCAATTTATATTTTAGAGGAAATCTCCCCAGCCACAGATTTTCCATAACTGTCTGGTTCGGCACCTGGTTTAACTCCTGATGCACCATTGACACTCTGTTATTCAATGCTTCTGATGGACTATGAAAATTCACCTTTTCACCGTCCAAAATAATTTCACCGCTGTCCTTAGAATAAATACCAAACAGACAGTTCATCAATGTCGACTTCCCAGCACCATTTTCTCCCATTAGAGAATGCACAGTTCCAGGACGTACACAAAGTGTCACATCATCTAATGCTTTTACACCAGGAAAAGATTTTGAAATATGCCTCATTTCCAATATATAATTTGTTTCCATTATGTTCCTTCCTTTTCTTATTCTCAGAACGTTTTGTATTATTCGGCATAGGTTGCTTCAGCCTCATCCAAATTATCTGCCGTGACAGCTTTGTAGGGGACACGAACTGCTTTCGCATCCTCTTCCATTTCAAGCCCCTCAATTCCATCCATGGCATCTTTTCCGCTCGTAAGATTTTCAGCCATTTTTACAATTGTCTTCCCCTGAGTTTTTGCGTCCTGAAGAACAGATCCCGTTACCTCACCACTTTTAATCTTAGATAAGATTTCAGGAAGAGCGTCAATTCCGTAAATCGGAATATACTTGCTGCTTTCTTCTCCTTCACTATTAAATCCGGCTGCCTCAATAGAGGCTAAAGCGCCTAACGCCATTGCATCATTTCCGGATGCAGCACACTCAATGTCATCTCCATGCTTGGATACCCAGGCATCCATTTTCTCTTTTGCATTCGCAGTCACCCACATACCTGTATCTTCTGCAAGCACTTCCAGCTTAATACCCGCATCTTCAATTGTCTTTTTTAAATATTCGCTTCTGGGCTGTGAAGCCGTATGTCCCGGGTCGCCCATCAAATATACCAGTTGCAGAACACCATCTTTATTTTTATCCATTTCAGGGTGTGTTTTCCAATAATCAATAATCATTTCCGCCTGTATTTTTGCCCCATAATCACCACCTGTAGAGGTCACCTGATATGCTTTTTCGTAAGAATTCATTACATCATAATCAGTAATCTCTTTATTAAAAAATATAATCGGTATATCCCCTGCATTCTGACACTTCTGAATCAATGACGGGGCCGCCGTTACATCACAGACAGATATAGCTACTGCATTGGCACCTTTTGCCAGCATAGTATCTACCTGATTGTTCTGGGTAGACTGATCATTTTGTGCATCTTCAATATTAGTTGTGAAAACACCCTTACACGAATTCGTAATCGCTTTTCCAATATAGGAATTAAAATTATCAGATGCAGAGTAAATGCCTGCCCCCAAAATCTTTTCTTCCCCAGATTTTTTCGTATCTGTACCAGTGTCTTTACTTTCTTCTCCGTTGCTTTTGCAGGCTGACAGAGACCCCACCATTGCCATACATAAAAAAATACTTACTAATCTCTTTTTCATAATTTTTCTCCTTTTCTTGTCACTTTTAATGAATATATTATGTTTTATACACAATTTTTTCAACTTTCTTTATTTAGATAAAGGGTGACATTCTTTAGACTTTATTTTTACATACAAAAAGGAATGGTTTCCCATTCCTTTTTGTCACTTATTGACCTATCATTCCCCAAATTTCTTCTTCTCCTATTGCTTCTCCTTTGTAATAATAAAGCGCCTTTCCCGGAATAACTTTCATCGTGTGAAGATTAGAAGTCAAGATAAGTATCGCAATACCTCTTTTCCTTAATATCTGGAACATCCTCATTGTCAACTCCTGCATATTAATATCAACATCTGCAAACGGATTATCACAGATAAGTATCTTGGGCATGTACAGCAGCCACTTTTCATACACTATTTTCTGCCTCTGTAAGCTATCCATATCCCTGACCTTTTCTTTGCTTAAATTCATTTCACTGATATAATCTTTCACACTCCGTCTATACTTATTATGTACCCAATATCCTTTTACTTTTTCCTGCAAAGGTATGCTAATATTGTCAAATACAGAAAGATTTTCCATTAATTCATTTTGATATGGCCTCTCTGTAATAAATCCAACTCCTTTTAAAACCGCTTCTGCCATATTTTTAACCATGTACTTTTCCTGATTCAGAATAACCTCTCCTCTTTTCAGACAAACTTCACCTGAGAAGGTACCCCATAAATCCTTCCTTATCTGTTCGTTTGAATAATAGATTTTCCGAATCTCCCCAATCTCCATTTCAATATTAAAATCATGTAAGTATTCTGTGCTAACATGGTTCGCCCTTAAAACAATATTCTCTTCTCCTAAAGGCTCTTTCGGTAAATGTGTCACCACTTTATCAATCTTTCCACTCCCGTTTATTAACACCTGAAGAACATGATTCAGTCCCTTTTTTTTAATCATAATCTGTGACATTGCTGTTGCTCTACCATTTTGTACAAGGATCAAACGATCTAAATATTTGTTTCCGGCCTCCTCAAATCTGGAAATTACTAGATACGAAGCTCTTTTTTTTGTCTGATTCATAAATGCAAAAATCTCTTCCGCCTCTGGTTTGGTCAAAGTTCCTGTGATATCTTCCAGTACAATTATTTTCTTATTTTCCTCATAAGACTTTAACAACTCAATTATGATCTTATCATTTAATACGAGCTCTTTCATTTTATCCGGTATCTCATGGAGAAATCCAAATTGACTTTTTAGTCTTTTTAGCTGTTCCTTGTATTTTTTTTGCTTGATAAATCTATGTTTATCGGAAAAAAGAAATATATTATCTTCTATACTCAGCGATGAAATCAATCTGCTCTTTCGTCCGACAACCATTGTATATTTTGCCAGTATTTTTGCTGCGGCAGCGGAAGAGCTTTCTTCTTTTTCCTCCAGCCGTATCCTGCCGGAAGTGAGTGTTTTCTCTCCCCGTAGAAAATCCAAAAAAATACCTTGTTCCATTAAATTGGCAAATACCATTCCTGTAATCTCTCCTGTAAAAATCTGTAAAGACAGATCTTGAAATACAGGCACCTGATTTTGTACAATCACCCCATTTTCTACAGCAAATACTTCTTCCTTCATACATCCCTCTTTCTAAACTTTTATAACACTTCTCTTTCATTAATAATTGGGACACTCACTTGAACATTTGTACCCATACCTAAAATACTGCATACATGTACTCCATATTCGTCTCCGAATAGAAGCTTGATTCTTCGGCTTACGTTTGTTAGTGCTATTCCACCCTTTTTCTTCTCAATCTGTCTCACTTCCGGATGTGCAAGCTTTTCATTCAACTTTATCAGTCTTTCCTCTTTAATGCCACATCCGTCATCTTGGATGTTAAGCATCAGCTTATTTATTGTACTGTCTATAGAAATCAATACAAGCCCTTTTGTATTCTCTGTCTCTAGCCCGTGAAAAACCGCATTTTCTACAATAGGCTGAAGCGTAAGCTTTGGAAGTCTGTATTGAAGAACTTTGGGATAGTCTTCGGGAAACTCTACCTGTAGAGACAGCCTTTCCCCAAAACGGTACTTTTGAATTTTAAAATAGTTTTCCACATTTTCAAGCTCATCTTCAAGTGTAACCAGATTCCCAGTATCAGAAATTGTATAACGAAAGAATGTAGATAATGCTTCTGTCATATCCGCAATCTCTATCATACCCTCACATAAAGCATCCCCTCTGATAGCCTCCAAAGTATTATATAAAAAATGAGGATTAATTTGATTTTGAAGTGCCAGCAATTCCGCATGTTTTGTTGAAAGCCGAATAAGATTTTGCTTATCTAACATGTTATCCAGCTGCTGCCAAACCTCCCTTTCACCACGGAAAAAATAAACTTTATCGTCTATCAGATCTTCATATTTCCTATTGCTAATATAATTTTCCACTTTTTCCATATGTTGTTTGTAGGGACTTATAATCAATCGGTAAGTAATCCAATTAATGAAAACAGTTATTATTATAAGGACAAATAACACAGCAGCCACTACCAATTTTGGAGGTTCCCTTCTGCTGACATACCATGCTCCACCTAGCAGAATAGCCCCCAAGGGAATCATCCACAATAAACTATTCATTATAAAAAGTCGTTTTATTATTATCTTTCTTTTCATAGGACACCTAATTATACAATCTCCTGAAATCTGAAGGATTTAATCCTGTATTTTTCTTAAAGAGACGTGAAAAATACTTCAAATCTCCATATCCTACAGACGAAGCTATTTCCGCAACATCATAGTCGGTTTGTATTAAATAATTTTTTGCTTTCTGTATCCGCAATTCTGTAACATATTCTAAAAAGTTCTGTCCTGTCTCTTTTTTAAATAAAGTGGAAAAATACGCCGGATTAAATCCAATCTGGTCACTAACTTTTTCAAGTGTTATATTTTGACTGAAGTGATCATAAATATACTGTTTTGCATCACGGACAGGCCTGCTGACGGCTTCCTTTTTGTTTTCCGTGTAAAGCTGATATCCTTCCTCAATTTTAGCTATAATCCAATTAAATACATCCTCATATGTTCTCATGCGTCTATATTGCTTCAAATAATCGGGAAAGAGTATAATATCAAATGATTTCATTCCAAATTGAAGGATCTCTATTAATTCACAGTAGCATTTAAAAATCAGCTTACCATTGCTTCTATATGGCATTAGTTTCTTTTTAAGGCTTAACACCTGTTTTTTCACACCCTCAATATCCAGTCTTTCCTGACATGCTAGTATATCGCTTCGTTTCTGCATGTCAATAAAATCTGTACTCTGTATTTTCTCCTCCTCATCAGGAGCATAGAAAATGCAATATGGTACTTTTTTCCCCATTCTGTTCAAAAGAGCAGAATCCGACTCCCAAATGCAGCTTTCTATATGGCAAATATCCTGAACAATACCTCCTATTCCAACAATCACTTTAACATCTTCTATCATACATGAGAGATTTGACATATCTATTTTCACATGCTTTAGCTGCCTCTCTATTTTAAAAGAATCTGGAGTTATTACATTAAAAAGACAAACCACCTCTTCTTCATAAACAGTACAGATAACCTCTTCACAAAGTACAGACATCTTTTCTTTCGTCAACTGATTCATTTTGGAAAGGTAAAAATGGATTGTATCACTTGTTACACTGTTCCCCCCAAAATAAGGATGTAGTCTTGCTATATTAAAGTATCCTTCTCTAAAAGAACATGCATATTTCTTATTAATATCTTCTATCCCTATACTCTTTAATGCAGACAAATTAGTCTGATCCAGCAGTAATTGGGCAAGAAAATTTTCTTTCATTTGCGCTTTAGAAGTATTTACCATAAAATTGATCTTTTCCCGTTCTTTAACTTCCTCCAATAAAGATTCATACTCTCCACGGATACCATTAAGTACATTTTCCAATTCTCGTTTTTTCAATGGTTTTAGAAGATAATCTTTTACTCCATATTTAATAGCCTGCTGCGCATACTCAAATTGACTGTAACCACTAACCACGATAAAGCTAATATCCGGAAACAACTCCTTACTTCTCTTAATCAGCTCCAGCCCGTCACAATTTGGCATTCGAATATCCGTTATCACAATATCCGGATGTCTGTCACATATCGCCTCCAGCGCTGCTTTTCCGTCATTCGCTACTCCGATAATATCCATATCAAATTCATCCCAGTCAATTAGATGCTGTATTAACTTGCACACTTTAATTTCATCATCCGCAATCAATACTCTCATAAATATTTTCCCGCCTCCTTATCTCAATTTTACTCTATGGACTTAATTGTCATCCCTTATTGGTTACGTTATTGTTTCCATGTAGTAACCTTACCACTCTCCTCGTCACGTATACTCATATTTAAAGTTACTGATCAGTCACATACCAGGAGGAAACTATTATGCAATGGATATTGAGAGATATCCCTCTGGGCAGAAATATTCAAACCGCAAGGATGTTAAAAAATATGACCCAGAAGGAAGTTGTAGCAAAGATGCAGTTGGCCGGAAGTACTATGTTACGCAGTACATTTGCAAATATAGAAAGTGGACGTCGTAATATCAAGGCCAGTGATCTGAAGGCATTGAAATTAATCTTAGACGTGGACTATTCAGAGTTTTTTCTTGACTGACATCTTCAGGATTAAATGTTTCTATATGGTGATAATTCTAGCACTCTTTTTAAGTATAATCAAGTGTAATGTTTCTGAATAGTCACATGAGCAGGGTGCATAAAAATGAAGAAGATTATATCTGTACTTCCTAGAAATATCCTACTCATTCCCCTGTTTCGAG